>Ga0075467_10001203_pt1 | contig 21389 bp, 26 predicted proteins | sample DEB08_DNA_9_FD_75067 | JGI IMG/M metagenome (GOLD analysis project Ga0075467, IMG submission 75067) | Aqueous microbial communities from the Delaware River and Bay under freshwater to marine salinity gradient to study organic matter... | ecosystem: Environmental > Aquatic > Marine > Coastal ... | reverse complement strand
CATATCAATAAAATCTACAACGATAATACCACCCATATCTCGTAATCTTAATTGGCGGGCAACTTCTGTGGCCGCTATAATATTTACTTCGAGTGCTGTACCTTCTTGTGTTTTAGCTTTGTTACTTCGGTTTCCACTATTCACGTCAATAACGTGCATGGCCTCTGTATGTTCTATAACTAAATAGGCTCCTTTGCTTCCAGATACTGTTCTACCAAAGGATGTTTTAATTTGACGTTCAATCCCAAACTTTTCAAAGATTGGTACTTTTGAATCGTAAAATTTAACGATGCTCTCTTTATGAGGTGCAATTTCTTGCACATAATCTTTTATTTGTAAGTAAAGGGTCTCATCGTCTATGTGTATAGCCGAAAACGAATCGTTGAAAACGTCACGGATCATAGAAGAACCTCTGCTTAATTCACTTAGCACCTTTGAAGGATGGTGCGCTCCTCGTAGCTTTTTACACATCGCCATCCAGCGATCAGTAAGATTTTGTAAATCTCTGTCCAGTTCTGCTACTTTTTTGCCTTCTGCTACTGTTCGTATGATAACGCCAAATCCTTTAGGTTTTATGCTCGTAATCAAGCGTTTTAACCTGTCTTTTTCTTCTCTTGATTCTATTTTTTGAGAAACAGAAACTCGATCTGAAAAAGGAACTAGAACTATATAACGTCCTGCTATGGAAAGCTCGGAACTAATTCTTGGTCCTTTCGTGGATATGGGTTCTTTTACAATTTGTACCAGAATAGATTGATTAGACTTGATGGCATCATTGATTCCACCATGCTTATCAATCTCTTTTTCTAATGGGAATTCTTTTAAAGAAAAGTCTTTAAGTCTACCTGCGCTTACACTTTTTATAAATTTCAATAAAGTCAGAACTTTCGGCCCTAAGTCATGATAATGCAAAAATGCATCTTTTTCATAACCCACATTTACAAATGCGGCATTTAGTCCAGGAACAATTTTTCGAACTTTAGAGAGATAAACATCTCCCACCGAAAACTTATTGTCCTCTTCTTCTTTATTTAATTCAACTAGTCTTCCATCTTTTAAAAGGGCAAAATCAACTTCTCGTGAACTGGATCTTATGAATAATTCGTAGTTCACTTGTTATTAATTTGTATCCGTCTCAAATAATTTTGAGACAAATGGATTAAACAATAATTTATCACAGGGTTTTTTGTTGTTCACTTCTTGGTGAACGATTTAAACCCGTCGAAACTATAGTTTTATACAATCATAAAACAATATAATTTCATTTTCAAAGAACGTAATGTTGGTATTCTAAACTAAAAAAATAGTCCGAAAACTATTTTTTCTTGTGGCGGTTAGCGCGTCTTCTTTTCTTACGCTTATGTGTTGCTACCTTATGTCTTTTTCTTTTCTTACCACTTGGCATATAGAACTTATTTAAAGGTCACGAATGAAATCGTAACTGATTATTATTAGTATTATTATTTTACTTCTACTCTAGACTTAACTCCTTCAACAAAAACTTTTGCCGGTTTAAAAGCCGGTATATTATGAGCAGGGATTTTTATCGTAGTATTTTTTGATATATTTCTTCCTGTTTTTTCTGCTCTAGTTTTAATAATAAAACTTCCAAATCCTCTTAGGTAAACGTTATCTCCACCTTCTAAAGAAGTCTTAACCTCGGCCATAAATGTTTCAACGGTAGCCTGTACATCTCCTTTTTCCATTCCTAATTTCTCCGAAATTTTTGCTACAATATCTGCTTTTGTCATTGTGTATTCCTTTTAAATAATTATAAAATTTCTTTTTCTTTTTTGCAAGACGGCAAATATAAGAATTTTAAAATCAATAAATCAAACCTTAATCCATTAAAATATAATTAGATATAGGTTACTTTTGAATAATGATCAAAAATAGCCCCTTTTTTCATAAAAAACTAATACAGTGGTATTTACATAATAAACGAGAGCTCCCTTGGAGAAGTACAAAGGATCCATACTTTATTTGGCTTTCTGAGATAATTCTTCAGCAAACACGTGTTGCTCAGGGGTTACCTTATTATGAAAAATTTGCGAATGAATTTCCCAAAGTAGAGGACCTCGCGAATGCTTCCGAAGAAAAAATATTAAAAATGTGGCAGGGATTGGGCTATTATTCTCGAGCCAGAAATCTACACTTTTCGGCTAAACATGTTGCTTTTGAATATGATGGTGTTTTTCCTCAAAACTATAAAGATTTATTGAATTTAAAAGGAGTTGGAGATTATACCGCAAGCGCAATAGCCTCTATTTGTTATGATGAGGAAACGGCTGTTGTTGATGGAAATGTTTATAGGGTCTTGGCACGCTATTTTGGAGTAGAAACTCCAATAAATAGTTCAAATGGCATTCGTGAATTTAAACTGTTGGCGCAACAACTTATAGACAAAACACAACCGGGCACTTATAATCAGGCAATTATGGAATTTGGTGCGCGGCATTGTGTTCCTCAAAACCCAGATTGCAATAGCTGTATTTTCAATGATAAGTGTATAGCTCTGTCTACTAAGAGGATAGGCTCCTTGCCCGTAAAACTAAAAAAAACAAAAATTAGGAAACGCTTTTTCAATTATGTAGTTGTTAATTCTAAAGACCAGCAAACCGTTTTACGGCAGCGAACAGGAAAGGGAATTTGGAGGCAACTATTTGAATTTCCTCTAATTGAAAGCGATATAGACGTAGATGCAACGGAGCTCGCAAAGCTTGATGAATATATTAACCTTTCAAAAGAACTACAAATAGAGTCTCTAGCCTTGTTTAACGAGAAAGTGATTATTCATAAATTATCACACCAGCATCTATATACTAGGTTTTGGATTGCTGAAACAAAAGACTTGTCTTTAACTAATATGGATTTGGGCTTAGAAGGAATTCTAATTGAGAGGGTTGGCGACTATGCGGTACCTGTGTTAATTGAAAATTTTATTTCCGAGTTTTCGGCTTTTAAAATCTGAAAAAACACCTATCTTTATTCTGCAAAAATTACCTTTGCGAAAATGAGATTAACATTGGATTGAAATTATGAGTGGGACAGTAAATAAGGTTATTTTAATAGGACATACCGGTGATCAGGTGAAAATGCATTATTTTGAAGGTGGCGGTAGTATTGGGAGATTTCCCCTTGCTACTAATGAAACCTATACCAATCGAACAACAGGCGAAAAGGTTAGTAATACTGAGTGGCACAATATTGTTGTCCGAAATAAAGCCGCTGAGATATGTGAAAAATACCTGAATAAAGGGGATAAGGTATATATAGAAGGGCGACTTAAGACTCGGAAATGGCAAGATGATAGTGGAAATGATAGGTATAGTACTGAAATTCAGTGTACAGACTTCACCTTCCTAACTCCTAAAGCTGAACAGAATACCATGACTGGAAATAATGCTGAGGTTAGTTCCCCAAGGCCATCTTCTGAGCCACAACCTGCATCGAAACCACAAGAATCAAATGGGAGAAACGACGATTTGCCCTTTTAATGTTAACTAACTTAAGCAATTTGGATATAGAGCCTCCCAGTTTACTTTTCATAACTATTTTAAGTTACACATATATTACTAGTATTGTCATTCTATTTGTATTGCTATTTTGTTCTGCCTTAATATCTGGAGCTGAAGTAGCTTTTTTTTCTTTAAGTGCTGTTGATGTTGAGGAGGATGAGGCAAAACCTTCAAGAAAACTTCTAATAATTAAGAAGTTACTTTCAAAACCTAAAAAGCTTCTAGCAACTATATTGGTCGCTAATAACTTTATCAATATTGCAATTGTTTTATTGTTCGATTCTCTTACGGTTGTCTTATTCTCGAGAGTTTCACAGGATTATCATTTAAGGTTCATCCTGGAAGTTGGGGTCGTTACTTTTCTTATTCTCTTGTTTGGAGAAATCCTACCTAAAATATATGCAAGTAGGAACAAGCTTAAGTTTGCAAAAATGATGTCCTATCCTTTAAATGTAATGGACACTTTGTTTGCCCCTGTTAGCTTGCCAATGCGGTCTGTTACTCTATATATACATAAGAAGTTTGGGAAACAGAAGTCAGATATAAGTGTAGACAGGTTATCACAGGCTTTAGAATTGACCGATGAGAGGGACACAACTCGTGAGGAACATAAAATCCTTCAGGGAATAGTCACATTTGGAAATACTGACACCAAACAGGTGATGAAATATCGAATGGACATTTTCGCGCTTAATGAAGAGCTCACTTTTGAGGAAATCATGCCAGAAATAATAGCAAGAGGTCATTCACGTATTCCTGTTTATCAAGATAATATTGATACTATAACTGGGATATTATATGTAAAAGATTTATTGCCCTTTATTGACAGAAAGGTGCTCGATTGGCAAAAGTTAAAACGGGAACCTTATTTTGTTCCAGAAAATAAAAAACTAGACGACCTGCTCAGTGAATTTAAAGAAATGAAAATGCATTTGGCTATTGTCGTAGATGAATACGGAGGAACAAGTGGTTTGATTTCTTTGGATGATATTCTTGAAGAAATAGTAGGCGAGATTAGTGATGAATTTGATGATGAAGACCTTGTTTTTTCAAAGTTGGATGACCATACCTTTGTTTTTGAAGGTAAGACTCCTTTGAAAGATTTTTATCGAGTTATAAAACTGGAAGACCCTCAATTATTTGAGGTTGCTAAAGGGGAGGCTGATACCATAGCTGGGTTTTTATTAGAAATTTCTAGAGGCTTTCCGAAAAAAGATGAAATACTAAGATTCCATAATTATGCGTTTACAATTGAAGCGTTTGATAATAGACGAATCAAACAAATTAAACTTTCAATTGAACCATAGCATGCGAATTCTATATTTGCTCTTCTTTAGTATATTATTCTCTTGCGGAAATGAAGTAAGAGTAAAGCCAGATGCAAAACTCCGTCTCGAATATCCACTTGGAAAATATGAGCGAGTAATAACAGACTGCTCTTATTCCTTCTTATTGAATGATCTCGCATCGCTAAAGAAAAATAAAAATTGTGGAATGAATTTAGCGTATCCCAAAATGCAGGCTACCGTATATCTCACATATCAAAAAATACAAAATAACAATATTGATTCGTTGTTATACGATGCGCAAAAATTGGCATACGATCATATGAAAAAGGCGGAAAGTATTCCTGAACAGCCTTATGTAAACCCGGATAATAAAGTTTATGGGATGTTTTATTCAATAAATGGAAATGCAGCTTCTCAATCACATTTCTATGTAACAGATAGTGTAAATCACTTTGTTACTGGATCTCTTTACTTTAATGCTAAGCCAAATTTTGATTCAATTTATCCCGCGGTGGTTTATTTGCGAGAAGATATTCGCAAATTAATGGAAACTATCGAATGGAAAAATTAGCCCATTCTTTATAATTTTCCCAGTTTTATTTTTCTGACTTTTGCATTTCGTTTTATGAAATGAAGTTTTATCAATCAAAATGGTTTTATCTAATTCTACTCTCCATTATTTGGGGCAGTTCTTTTATTCTAATAAAGAGAGGATTGGTTGGGTTAACGGATTATCAAGTTGGGGCTTCAAGAATAGTTTTAACCTCTATTTTTTTATTCAGTATAGGGTTTAAGAGCATCAAACAAATTAAAAAGAAGCATTGGGTTTGGATTGGAATTTCAGGTTTTGTAAGTTCCTTCTTTCCTCCTTTCCTGTTTGCGATGGCTCAAAAGCATATTGATAGTTCGATAGCTTCAATATTAAATTCATTTACACCCCTCGCTACCGTTATTATTGGAGTGGTATTGTTTAAAATATTTAGTTCGAAACGACAAATCTGGGGTGTTTTTATTGGTTTAATCGGAACAGTCTTGTTGATATTGGTAGGTTCCAACCTAAATCCGAATCAAAATTCTTGGTATAGCCTGTTAATAATAATAGCAACTTTAGGTTATGCAGTAAACGTCAATATTATTAAAAGATACCTAAGCGACATAAGCGCGTTAGCTGTTACAACTGGAAATTTTATTTTCGTCTTTTTGCCCGCTTTGGTAATCTTATATTTTTCAGGATTCTTTGATGCCATTTTTGATTCAGAAGAAATGCAAACTTCCTTGGGCTATGTAGCCATTTTATCATTATTTGGGACCGCGTTTGCTAAAGTGGTCTTTAATAAATTAGTTCAAATTGCGAGCCCAGTATTTGCGTCATCAGTTACTTACACCATGCCAATTGTAGCTGTGGTGTGGGGGTTAATAGACGGTGAGGCATTTAGCTTTTGGCAAGTTATAGCAGCTGGAATTATACTTTTCGGCGTCTATTTGGCTAATCGAAAGAAATGAAATGAAGAACAATCTATTAATAACCAATGGATTCTGAATTTTTTTCCGTAAGTTATAGCAGTTATAAATTCTTTATATATGAAAGGCTTAGCTATAAAATACGGAATTGGAATCGCATTGGTACTAGTTGCCTATTTCTTACTTTTAAAATTAATAGGCTTGCATAATTATCCAATTTTAAGTTCGTTTAACGGTGTTATTTATGGCGCTGGAATTCTAATAGCTTTGAAGCGATTTAAAGCCGAAAGCGAATCCTTTGATTATCTAAACGGATTTCAATTAGGTCTTTTTACAGGAGTAATAGCTACAGCGCTGTTTTCTATCTTTATGGCGCTTTATATTTTCCAAATAGACACACAATTTGCACTCGCTATATTAGACTCTTGGGGATTAACGTATAACAAGGGAGGATTAATTATTATTGTATCTTTAGTAATGATGGGATTCTCAACAACCCTTGTGCTTACATTGGCTTTTATGCAATTACTCAAGGAATCATGGAACACTTCGAAACAGGTGTTAAAATAACATTCTAAACCTTTTGTAGATTCCATTTTAAAAATTATATTTGCAGCCCCCTAGAAGGACCGCATTAGTTATATTGACTTAAGCCCTTTGATCCCGGGAGATTGTATAATATTAATTAATAATTAAACGTTACGCTATGTACGCAATTGTAGAGATAGCAGGGCAGCAATTTAAAGTTGCAAAAGACCAAAAAGTCTTTGTTCACCGTTTAGCCACTGAAGAAGGAAAAAAAGTCGCTTTTGACAATGTACTTCTTATTGGCGATGGAGACAAAGTTACTGTTGGCGCCCCGGCTATAGACGGCGCTCAAGTAGGAGCAAAAGTCGTTAAGCACCTTAAAGGTGATAAAGTTATTGTTTTCAAAAAGAAAAGAAGAAAAGGTTACCGTGTTAAGAATGGTCACCGACAATCTCTTACTGAAATCGTAATTGAAAACATTGTAGCTTCAGGAGCTAAGAAATCTGCTCCAGCTAAAAAAGAGGCTCCGGCTGAAAAAGCTGCTCCAGTGAAAGCTGAAGTTAAAAGCGAAATCAAAGATGCTCCAGAAACTGGATCTCAAGACTTAAGCAAGTTAACTGTTGCTGCGTTAAAAGATATGGCGAAAGCAAAAGGTGTTGAAGGAATTTCTTCAATGAAGAAAGCTGAATTGATTGAAGCACTAAGCAAATAATATTAATCTTAAAACCTTAACAAAATGGCCCATAAAAAAGGAGTTGGTAGTTCTAAGAATGGTAGAGAATCCGAATCGAAACGTCTAGGCGTTAAGATTTTTGGAGGACAAGCTGCAATTGCAGGGAACATCATAATAAGACAAAGAGGTAATACACATCACCCAGGTGAAAATGTGTATGGTGGAAAAGATCACACGCTTCACGCTAGAGTGGATGGCTTGGTGAAATTCACTAAAAAGAAAGACAACAAATCATACGTTTCTATAGTACCTTTCGAGGCTTAAGAAATACTTTCTTACAAAACTTTAAACCTGCTTCAATTTGAAGCAGGTTTTTTTTTTGATATAAGCTCAAATTCAATGCGATTAATTGTAACTTGATTTTTAAACTTAATAAGGATGAAAAAATTAATCACGAGTATAGCATTTCTATTTCTTTTTTTAATCAGTATACCCGCAGTCTCACAGGAGATAACGAAATACGATTATTTGGAAGTTATTGTAATTCAGAAAGCCAATAACGCTGGTAAAGTTAAACGAATACGTGTAGATGAGCAGTCTTCACTAACAGGTAAAGATATTGCCATTCGTGAGATTGAAGACATTAAGGAGACCTCAGCACTTCTAGATTATATGAATGCAGCCAATTGGGAGTTTTTAGACAGACAAGCCATAGTATCTGGTAATAGTGATCCAGTTTGGATGAGCTATATCTTTAGAAAGAAGAAATAGTTCGTTTTTAATTGTACACGTTCAACTATGTAAGTTAAAATGGCGATTGAGGCGGTATGCCCAGCGATGCGAAACGCTCTGGTGGGATATAGCTTTTTCGCGAAGTAGTGGTTACCCCAAACAAAAATCCCAAACAAAAATGCTTGGGATTTTTCAAATATCTAATAGCGAAGCGCTCTAACGTCCAACGTCTAAAAGCACCGGCGGTCTATTTTTAGTATCTGTAGTATTCAGGCTTGTATGGTCCCTCTACTTTAACACCAATATATGTAGCTTGATCTTCGCGAAGCTCAGTTAGCTCAACACCAATTTTTGCAAGGTGTAATTTCGCAACTTTCTCATCTAAATATTTAGGCAGCATATATACCTCATTTTTGTATGCGGCACTGTTTTTCCAAAGTTCGATCTGTGCTAATGTTTGGTTGGTAAATGAATTACTCATTACAAAACTTGGATGTCCAGTTGCACAACCAAGGTTTACAAGCCTTCCTTCTGCCAATAAAATAACATCTTTCCCATCGATAGTGTACTTGTCTACTTGTGGTTTGATCTCGACCTTGGTGTCCCCGTAGTTGTCATTTAACCAAGACACAGCAATCTCATTATCAAAGTGACCAATATTACAAACAATTGTTTTGTCTTTCATTGCCATGAAATGCGCCCCTTGAACGATGTCTTTGTTTCCAGTAGTCGTAATGACTATGTCTGCATTTGCAAGTACAGTTTCTAAACGCTTTACTTCAAAACCATCCATGGCAGCTTGAAGTGCACATATTGGATCTACTTCAGTAACAGTTACTATAGAACCTGCTCCTTTGAAAGAGGCTGCAGTTCCTTTACCAACATCTCCGTATCCACAAACTACAACACGCTTACCTGCAAGCATTATATCGGTAGCACGACGAACAGCATCTACTGCACTTTCACGGCAACCGTATTTATTATCAAATTTAGATTTCGTTACACTATCGTTAATATTGATAGCTGGCATTGGTAAGGTTCCGTTTTTCACCCTCTCATATAATCTGTGAACACCTGTAGTGGTTTCCTCAGAAAGACCTTTAATTCCTTCTGCAAGTTCAGGGAACTTGTCAAGAACCATATTAGTCAAATCTCCACCATCATCTAAAATCATATTTAAAGGCTTACGATCTTCACCGAAGAAAAGAGTTTGCTCAATACACCATTCGAATTCTTCTTCAGTCATTCCTTTCCAAGCATATACAGGAGTTCCTGTAGCAGCAATCGCAGCAGCAGCTTGATCTTGTGTAGAGAATATATTACATGAGCTCCAAGTAACTTCTGCGCCTAAAGCTTGTAAAGTTTCAATTAAAACAGCAGTTTGGATGGTCATATGCAAACATCCGGCAATTCGGGCACCTTTTAAGGGTTGCTCGTTATTGTATTCCTCACGTAAAGACATTAGTCCTGGCATTTCTGCTTCGGCCAATTCAATTTCTATCCGCCCCCAATCTGCAAGGGTAATATCTTTTACTTTAAACGCTGTGTAAGGTACTGTGTTCGTAGACATATTTATTATCTTTATTCCCGCGTAAGCTAGAATTTGTTAAACTAAATAATTTCAATTTTCAGTTTGCAAAAATACGTAATATCTATTAAATAATTATGCCTCTTTACAAAACTATAACAGTTAATTCTACAACCAAAGTACTCATATGGAAGATAGAAGAATCTTTTGGAGAACTATATGAAGGAATTAACCTTACCTCTAATAGTGATCTTCGGGTGCAAAAGATGAAAAGTGACCTTCATAAAAGAGGCTTTATGAGCGTGAGACATCTAATGGCAGTTGAAGGCTATACAGATCATGATTTATACTATGATGAAAACGGAAAGCCACACTTAACTGACCACAATCATATTTCGATTACACATTCGTTTCATTTTTCGGCTATTATTATTAGTGATTTGGAGGTTGGAATAGATATTGAAAAACAGCGTATCAAGATTTTAAGAATTGCACATAAGTTTACTCCTATTGAAGAGTATAGGACACTGGCTAATGAAGATGCTATTATGAGAAAACTAACCTTAGTGTGGTGTGCAAAGGAATCTCTTTATAAAAGTTTTGCGCATCCTGGAGTTAGTTTTATCCAAAACATTTACGTCGAAGATTTTAGACTTTCGGATTCTCAAACTACCGCCGATGTTAGTTTTGCAGGTAAAAGAGAAGTCTACAATGTTCATTTCTTAGAGTTTGACGAATTTACCTGTGCGTACGCATTATTACAATAGGACGAATACATGAATATTTATCAAGCCTTTCTTACTATGGTTTCTGAAAAAGACAAAGGGCTAGCTATTTTAATTGATCCCGAGAAGTTTTTAGTTTCTGAAATGAGATTGTTTCTAGAGCAAATTCCGAAGCAAACAACACATTTGTTCATCGGAGGGAGTACCGTGTTTAATAGTCAGACAGAAGTACTAGTAGGCGCACTAAAAGCGCAAACTTCATTGCCTCTAATATTGTTTCCTGGAGATTTTTCTCAGCTTACATCAAAAGCTGATGCGGTGCTATTTTTATCGCTAATTTCTGGAAGAAATGTTGAGTATTTAATAGAACAACAGTTAAAGGCTGTTCCGCATTTGAAAAATACTACGCTTGAGATTATACCTACGGGATATATATTATTAGATGGTGGAAATGAATCGGCTGTAGCTCGGGTTACAAATACGCAACCCATGTCTCAAGATAATATCGAGGCGATAGTTCATACGGCTTTAGCTGGACAATTTATGGGAGCGAAATTAATTTATCTTGAAGCAGGGAGCGGTGCACTGTTTCCAGTAAAACCTGAAGTGATAGCTGCTGTAAAAAAAGAACTAGGAATACCTCTTATTGTTGGAGGGGGAATTAAATCTGAAGATCAGAAACAAACAGCATATAACGCTGGGGCTGATGCAGTAGTTATGGGAACGGCCTTTGAAAAATAAAATACTATGAATATTTCAGTAGAATTGACACTTACCCCTTTGCAAGACGATTTTGAACCTGCTATTATTAATTTTATAAAGCAGCTACGCTCCTCGGGTCTAACAATTTTAGAAAATCCTCTAAGCACTCAGGTTTATGGAGATTATGATACCGTGATGAGTTTACTTCAGAAGGAAATGAAAATTGCCTTAATGGCAATAGAAAATGGCCTACTATATATAAAAATTGTGAAATCTGATAGAAGCGACTATGAACCCCATTTTTGAGTTTCTTTTTGGTCAATATAGTGACTATGAAACCATAGATATTGTATTGGAATTATTGGCTGCAGTTTTTACAATTGCATCTGTTTTATATTCTAAGAGGAATAATGTGCTGGTTTTTCCGACGGGAATGATTTGCACAGCAATCTTTGCGTACTTATTACTAAAATGGGGGCTTCTTGGAGATACGATGATTAATATCTATTATTTTATTATGAGCGCCTATGGATGGTATATCTGGACGCGCAAGGTTGACTCGACTCACGTAACGCCTATCTCTAAAACCAATACGAAAGAGAAGGTAACTTCAGGGATAATATTCTTAGCTGCCTTTACTTTTGTATGGGGAGTCTATGAGGCTTTTGACAAGTTTAATCACTGGACTTCTTATGTGGATACGTTAACAACGGCTATCTTTTTTGTTGGGATGTGGCTTATGGCAAAACGGAAAATTGAAAATTGGATTTACTGGATTGTTGGAAATATCATAACGGTACCGCTGTATTTTTATAAAGGACTCACGTTTAGTAGTATTCTTTATTTTATATTAACAATTATTGCTATTTATGGATATTTCGCATGGAAAAAACACTTAAACAACAGCCAAGTACCTGCCTAAAGATTGTATTGTTTGGTCCTGAATCAACTGGTAAAACTACACTCGCGAAGCAGTTAGCGGAACATTTTAACACGCTTTGGGTGCCTGAATATATGAGGGAGTATCTTCAACAAAAATGGGACTCTAAAGGTGAAAAGTGTGCGGTGGACGACTTAATGCCTATTGCGGAGGGTCAAATGCAGGCTGAAAATGAAGCCGCCAAATTAGTAACTGAGCTGCTAATTTGCGACACTAATTTACTGGAAATCAGCATTTATTCTCAATATTATTACAATGGATTTTGCCCAGATGAAATTAAAAAATACGCGAAAGAAAATACATATGATTTATATTTTTTGACCTCTGTAGATGTGCCTTGGAAAGTTGACGATTTGCGCGATCGACCCTATGAGCGTCAAAAAATGTTTCGTACTTTTGAAACGCAACTAAAGGATTATCAATTCAAATTTCAAATTTTAAAAGGTTCTGAAGTCGAAAGATTCCTATCTGCGGTTGAAAAAATTACAGAATTACTTAAGGAGAAATAAGAATGTTCACAGAAACCGACCTACAACAAATATCTAAAGAGGGACTTCATCCTGATAACATAAAGGAACAATTGGAGACATTTATTCATGGAATCCCCTTTGTAGAGGTAATTACTGCTGCCTCAATCGGGAATGGAATTGAATTAATAGGCAAAATTGATCAACAAAAACTGGTAGATTTATTTGAAGAAAAGAAGGAAAATCTTGACTTAGTGAAATTTGTCCCTGCTTCTGGAGCCGCCACAAGAATGTTTGGATTTTTACATCAGTTTTTAGTAGGGTTTGATCCAGATAAAGAGAAGCTCAATGATTATGTGAACAGCCAAAGTGATTTGGCACTTAGCACGTTTTTAAAATCAATTAATGAATTCGCTTTTGTTGATCACGTAAGAAAAAAAATCAGGGAGCACTATCCAGATTATCGACTTGGGACAAAAGGCATGAGGGCTTATATTTTTGTAAAAATGATGTTAACTGAAAAGGGACTCAATTTTATGAATAAACCGAAGGGACTAATCCCTTTTCATAAATATTCAAAATATGCTACCACAGCATTTGAAGAACAATTATACGAATCGTCTTATTACGCTTCAGCCAGAGACGAGGCATTTTTACATTTTACATTTTCCGAAAGTCATGTAGATTTCTTTAAAAATGAATTTGAAGATGTTAAGAGACGAGTTACGAAGAAAACAAAAACAAATTTTAATATTTCCTATTCTTTTCAGAAAAAGGAAACAAAAACCATAGCTGTTTCCGAAACAAATCTGCCAGCCCGAAATGCAGCAGGAGAATTAATATTCAGACCTTCCGGGCACGGCGCATTGTTAGAAAATATAAACGATATTGATGCTGACATCATTTTTATTAAAAACATAGATAATGTTGTTGTCGAGGAACTAACTGAAAATAGTTCTTTTTATAAAAAAATGTTAGCTGGAAAGTTACTTTGGATTCAAAATAAGGTGTTTGGTTATTTACGGACACTTGCTGAAAATAATGTTGATCCTGAATGTATCAAGGAGGTTAAATCATTTCTTTGGAATGAATTGAATATAAAGGATATTTCAGACGATGTTGAAAATATTGAAGATATTTTAAATAGACCTATTCGCATCTGTGGCATGGTAAAAAACGTTGGAGCAGCGGGTGGAGGACCATTTTGGGTTAAAGATATTATGGGGAAAACTACGCTACAGATCGTAGAGTTGGCTCAAATTAATTTAAAAGATGAACATCAGCAGGTAATAACACATCAGGCCACTCACTTTAATCCAGTCGATCTCGTCTGCGGAGTTCGTGATTATCAAGGTAAAAAATTCGATTTGTCAAAATTCACGGACCCTAATTCTGGTTTTATCACAAAAAAATCTGAGAATGGAGTTTCTATTAAGGCGCTAGAGTTACCCGGACTTTGGAATGGTGGTATGGCAGATTGGAATACTGTCTTAGTTGAAGTGCCACTTAGCACTTTCAACCCTGTAAAAACGGTCAATGATTTACTTAGTATAGAGCATCGTCCTTATTTGTAATGCAGTTAGATATTCTTTTTAAAGAAATTAAATTTAAAGCGGTCCGCAGTAGTGGCCCTGGCGGGCAACATGTCAATAAAACTTCTTCAAAGGTGGAAGTTAGTTTCGCTATTCAATCTTCTGATGCATTATCAAATTCTGAGAAAAATAGATTAATAAAAAAGTTAGCTTCGAGGGTTTCTTCGGATGGAACATTGATGTTATCGTGCGGGGAAACTAGAAGCCAACATCGTAATAAAACTATCGTGATTGAGAGATTAGTTGCTTTATTGGAGGAGAATTTGAAAGTCGCAAAAATTCGAAAAAGGACCAAGCCATCTAAAGGTGCCATAGAACGTCGGTTGAAAACCAAAAAAGGGCGGGCAATAAAAAAAAAGAATAGAAAACCCCCTACATTAGACTAAAAACGTATCTTTACATCATCTCAAAGGGGTGCTTTAAAATTATTGTATTGAAGATTTTAAATATTAAAAAATCAACTAACAATAAGCTTTGTGGCTGAGATTATACCCATAGAACCTGGGCGGGTAATGCTGCTAAGGAAACCGAACGTTAGGAGAAGTTTTTTTTAACGGGGTCAGGCTATCGAACTGGAGATTTTCTTCAATCGTTATTTTATTAATTATAGGATAATTGCCCCTTTTATTCGTAACTCAAGTTGTACGAATGAAACATTTATTTATTTGCATTACATTACTCGCAATCACTACAAATGCGCTATCGCAAAATCAGGTTAAAGATTCTTTACAAGTCCAGAGGCTAGAAGAAGTTTTAATTAATTCAATTCGGGTTGAAGCGGATTCTCCGATTACGCATTCTAATTTGGACAAAGAGGAACTTGAAAAAAGGAACCTTGGACAAGATATCCCATATATGTTATCTTATTTACCCTCGGTGGTAACAACAAGTGATGCTGGGGCTGGGGTAGGCTATACCTATATGCGTGTTCGTGGTAGCGATGCCTCACGGATTAATGTCACCCTTAACGGAATTCCTTTTAACGATGCGGAAAGTCAAGGGACTTTCTTCGTAAATCTCCCCGATTTTACATCGTCGGTTGAGAGTCTACAATTGCAGCGTGGAGTTGGAACTTCTACCAATGGGTCTGGTGCTTTTGGAGCCAGTTTAAATATTCTAACCGATGCTCTTTCAGAAACAGCTTATGGCGAAATTGCAAATACAATTGGTTCATACCAAACTCGAAAACACAATGTTAAATTTAGTACAGGATTATTGAACGAGAACATTGAAATTGCTGGGAGACTATCTACAATCCAGTCGGATGGTTACATAGATCGTGCTTCTAGTGATCTAAAATCGTATTTCTTACAAGGGGCTTACGTCAATAAGAACACCTTAATAAAGGCAATTACTTTTGGAGGGAAAGAAGAAACGTATCAAGCTTGGTATGGTATTGATGCCGAAACGCTAGAGAATGACCGCACGTTTAATCCTTCTGGGATATACACAGACGAAGACGGGACTGTACAATTTTATGATAAGGAAGTTGACAACTATTCCCAAGACCATTATCAATTACTGTGGAATCAGCGATATTCAAATAACTGGAGTAGTAATATTTCTCTTAACTATACCTACGGGCGTGGCTATTTTGAGCAATACAAAGAGGATGAAAGTTTCGAAGATTATGGTTTTGAACCTATAGTTTCAGGTGATTCGGTTATCAATACTACCGATTTAATTAGGCGTCGCTGGTTGAATAATAATTTTTACGCTGCAAATGCTAACGTAAACTACAAAGACGATAAAATTAATATTACATCGGGTGTTTTTTATAGTTATTATGGGGGAGATCATTTTGGAGAAGTTATTTGGGCTCAAAATGCTGGAGGATCTGAGATTAGAGATCGTTATTATTCGGGAAATGGTGATAAAAATGAATTCACGATTTTTGGAAAAGCAACGTACCTCATTAATGATCAATGGAGTGTCTTTGGAGACCTTCAGGGACGATTTGTGAGTTATAGAACCAGTGGAATTACCTCAGATTTGGTGCCGTTAATAGAGCAAGAAAAGTATCGTTTTTTTAATCCGAAAGCTGGTGCATCTTTTCAATTAAATGCGAGTAATCAGTTTTATTTGTCTTATGGACGTGCGAATCGTGAGCCACGGAAAAGTGATTTTGAGCAGGGTATTTTTACTGCTGAAAAATTGGATGACTTTGAACTAGGTTGGCGAACTACGTCCGAAGCAATAAAAGTAAATACCAACCTGTTTTATATGGACTACAAAGATCAATTGGTCTTAACAGGAGCCATTGATGATGTAGGTGCGCCAATAAGGGCTACTAGTGGTAAAAGTTATCGATTTGGTCTTGAGGTAGATGCGGATATTCAAATCTTAAAGGACTTAAAACTATTGCCAAATGCAGCCTTTAGCACTAACAAAAATGTTGATTTTGTTACGTCAAAAGATGGTAGTTTGGTTAATTTAGGCAATACAAATACGTCGTTTTCTCCTGAAATAATTATTGGAAATCAATTAAGATACAGTCCATTGAAAAACCTTCAATTTGGATTCCTTTCAAAATTTGTTGGAGCGCAATATATGGGTAATATTGATAGCGAAGCATCGAAATTAGATAGCTATTTCGTCCATGATTTTAACATCATATATACACTTACAGATATTCCAGTTGTGAGATCGATCGTTTTTACTGGCTTAGTCAATAACGTTTTTAATAAAAAATATGTTTCTAATGGCTATTTTTTCACCTACGAAGATGATTTTAGTGTGCCAGGAGAAATAACAACTATTGAAGGTGCGGGCTATTATCCTCAGGCTGAAATAAACTTTCTTATTGGAGCAACAATAAAATTTTAGTTGCTAACCTGTATATTGTCACCATTCCTAGAAATAAAATATTGCTGCATAGGATAAAGGGCCTCGTTTGATTGATGTTGTCCAGTGACAATATCATATGTATTGCTGTCGTTCTCGCAAGGACAGCTTGCTACGATGCCATTTATCGACATTTTTGAACACACGCTGTCAAGATGATTTGGATCGCTTAATTCAAAGGCAGTATATAGGTCATTGTTAACGTTATAAATGACAACACCTCTTATGCCTTCTCCGTTAAGAATAATACTATTGCCAGGAAATTTTAACGGATTGTATTGAGGAAGATTTAAGTTAAGATTCACATTGATCGGCGGACTCAATAAATTTGGATTGTTGTCATTAGGAGAATTGTCCTTATTGCAACCTATAAGTGCTAAACCAAGAAATAAAGCGAAGAATTTATTGTTCATATTAAATAAAAATTTGACTACAAAAGTAAGACAAAATATGCAATAAGTTATTTTTTAGTATATTTGTTAGACGAAATCCCGTCTAAGTATGGGATTTTTCTATTTATAAAATCACACTTTAAATTCATGTGTGAATAGACTAAATTAAAATGAGTTTGTATCATACAAACGATCTAATTATGAGTAAAGTATCATATTATACAGCAGAGGGCTTAAAAAAGTTAAGAAGCGAATTAAATCAGCTCAAGGATATTGAACGCCCAAATGCTTCTAAGGCTATTGCGGAAGCTAGAGACAAAGGTGATTTAAGTGAAAATGCTGAATACGACGCAGCTAAGGAAGCTCAGGGAATGCTGGAAATGCGAATTTCTAGGCTGGAAGACACTTATGCAAATGCCCGTCTTATTGATGAATCGGTTTTGGATACTTCCAAGATTTTGGTTCATTCGAAAGTGAAGATAAAGAATCAGACAAACGGAATGGAAATGGTTTATAAATTAGTTGCTCAAAGTGAAGCAGATTTATCTACCGGAAAAATATCTGTTGATTCCCCAATTGGACGAGGATTGTTGGGGAAAAAAGTTGGTGAAATGGCAGAGATTCAAGTACCTAATGGCGTTATGAAATTTGAAATCATCGAAATTTCAAGAGATTAAATATGGCTTCAATTTTCACAAAAATAATCAATGGTGAAATTCCCTGTTACAAAGTCGCAGAGGATAAAAACTTTATTGCTTTCTTAGATACTAATCCTAATGCCAAAGGACATACATTGTGCATTCCGAAAATCGAAGTGGATAAATTATTTGATTTGGATGAAGATACCTATATCCAGTTAATGAAATTTTCCCGAAAAGTTGCAATGGCTTTGGAAAAAACTGTTTCTTGTAAACGCGTTGGAGTCGCGGTGATTGGATTGGAAGTGCCTCATGTCCATGTTCATCTTATCCCTTTAAATGAGATGAAAGAAATGACATTTTCACATAAAGTTTCTATGACACCAGAACAATTTTCAGCCTTGGCTAAATCGATTCAGAATAACTTAGACTAAAAAGACAAGATAGGAGGCCAGCACGATAGCTATTGAAATACCTATCAAAATTGTATACCCTTTTGTTTTTAATTGCAATCGTGAACTTCTTGGGATTGCCTGTTTCTTGTGATAGCTGAAAGTTTTTTCAATATGTTCATTCCAGTTTACCGGGTAGATTTTGTTTTCGCAGTTTTTACAATATATAGTTTCGAGTATCTCTTTTCCATTCCTTACCGAGTACCAATTTTCGATTTCCTTCTGAACAAATGTAATTTCCAGTCCGTTATTCGTATAGCATATGGGGCAGTTATTTTTTAGGCTAGCAGTATGAAGAATGTGTTCTGACGTATTCATTATTGTTCGTTTATCTTTAAGGAAATTTCTATGGTTGTACCTTTCTCTGGGCTGCTCTTAAATACTCTTATTTTTCCATTGTGATATTCATTAATAATTCGTCTTGCTAAAGACAAACCTAATCCCCAACCCCTTTTTTTACTCGTAAATCCAGGTGTGAATATTTTTTTATAATTTTTCTTTGGCATTCCTTTTCCGGTATCGCTAACATAAATAAATGCGTTCTTAGAGTTGGTTTCAATTGCAATGGAAATGGTTCCTTTTCCTTTCATTGCATCAATACCGTTTTTAACCAAATTCTCTATGGTCCAGCTAAAGAGCGGCTTATTAAGTTGCACGTAAACAATTTCATCTGGCACATCAAGTTTAAATTCAATTAGTTTTGAGCTTCGCCGCTGCAAGTAATCAAATGCTTCTCTCGTTTCAGCGATCAGATCGGACTTCATTAATTTTGGTGTGGATCCTATTTTGGAAAAACGGTCGGTTATAGTTTCAAGCCTATCAATGTCCTTTTCCATTTCCTTGATATAATCTTGATTTACATTTTCTGTTTTAAAGATTTCAGCCCAACCAACAAGAGAAGATAAGGGTGTTCCAATTTGATGCGCTGTTTCCTTTGCCATTCCAGCCCACAATTTATTCTGTTCTGCGGACTTCGAGGTTTTATAAAACAAATAAACGGCTGCAATAAACAAGAACATGATTAATATAAGAACGGCTGGATAATATTTTAACTTGTTTATAATAGGGGAGTTTCCGTAGTAAATAGTCGCGAGTATCTCGTCTCCATATCTTATCTCAATTGGCTTGTATTCAGAAGAAAAATCAGCTACTAATTTCTCAATTTTTTTTAAAGTGTTAACCTTTTTCTCTTTTAGGTTTCTTTCAGTATAGACACTATCCTTATGACTATATACAATCATAGGTGTAGTGGTATTGCTTTTAATAACTTCTAATGATGTCTCACTAATTACAGCATCCGTATCATCATTTTGGAGCTCGGTCTGGGCAACTGCCCAAATCTGCATTTTATCACGTTCATTATCTTTTAATTGATTGAAAAATGCATAGGTATTCCATAAAATCAAACCAATAATTAAGAATGAAGTTATAACAAAGAACCAGCGTGTTAGAGTAGAATAATTTTGCATAAATATAAATGAGTTTTCGATTTAAATATAAAGGAAATATGTTGATATTATTGTTTAATCAAATTTTTAGAACCTTTCTAGATTATTTACATTTGCAAAGAATGATATCTATTCTCCCACAAGACATTAGCACTGCAAAATTACATGGCTATCTATTAGGCTCTATAGCACCCCGTCCTATAGCTTTCGCAAGCACAATTGATGAAGATGGGAATGTTAATTTATCGCCATTTAGCTTTTTTAATGTTTTTAGTGCAAATCCGCCAATTTTAATATTTTCTCCAGCTAGAAGAGTTCGCGATAATACAACAAAACATACGCTGGAAAATGTACTGAAAAATAAAGAGGTTGTGATCAATATAGTGAGTTATGATATGGTGCAGCAAATGTCATTGTCATCAACCGAATACGCCAAAGGGATAAACGAATTTGAAAAGGCAGGATTTACTGAAGTAGCTTCTTCTTTAGTGGCTCCGCCGAGAGTTCTAGAGTCTCCAGTGCAGTTTGAGTGTAAAGTAAATGAAATAATAGAATTAGGGACCGAAGGTGGTGCTGGAAACCTAATAATTTGTGAGGTTGTAAAATTGCATATAGACGAATCGGTTTTAGATGAAGACGGTAAAATAGACCCAGTTAAACTAGATGCGGTAGCTCGCATGGGAGGAAATTGGTATAATCGTTCTAAAGAAGGAATGTTTGAAGTGCCCAAGCCACTATCCACACTCGGGATTGGAGTGGATGCTCTTCCCAGAGAAGTAAGACAGAGTACAATTCTAACAGGAAACGATTTGGGAATGTTAGCAAATGTAGAGGCCTTGCCAAAAGAAGAAATTTCTTTCGTAAATGCTACGGAAGAAATTCATAAATTAGCACAGAAGAAGCTGTTAGAAGGAAATGTATCCGAAGCATGGGAACTATTGTTGAGTGATAGTTAGGCGAAGTAGCATTGATCAATCAAAACTATCCAAGCTTTTACCATGCCACAGAATAAACTTAAGTAGCAATGTCAATAAATACTAAATTAGATAATTAAGAGATGGAATTACAAGGAAAAATTAAATTAATTGAAGAAACTAAAACCTACGGAAATAACGGTTTTAGAAAGAGAGGGATGGTTATTACTACAGAGGAACAATACCCTCAACAGATTATGATTGAATTTGTACAAGACAAAACGGATTTGCTAAATTCGTATCAAGTTGGAATGAATGTAAAAGTTAGCATCAATGTTGGAGGTCGTGAATGGGTAAATCCACAAGGTGAAACCAAATACTTTAATTCAATTACAGGTTGGCGAATTGAGAATGTCGATCAGTCTGTTTCTCCAAATATGCCTCCAATGCCTCCAGAAGATGCTTTTGAGCCAGCAAGTGATTTAAAGGAAGACGATCACGACGATCTCCCTTTTTAATGATGTAACAATTCTCCGATTTGGGTAT
>Ga0075467_10001202_pt1 | contig 21404 bp, 24 predicted proteins | sample DEB08_DNA_9_FD_75067 | JGI IMG/M metagenome (GOLD analysis project Ga0075467, IMG submission 75067) | Aqueous microbial communities from the Delaware River and Bay under freshwater to marine salinity gradient to study organic matter... | ecosystem: Environmental > Aquatic > Marine > Coastal ... | reverse complement strand
GCCCTGCCCGCAGGTGCAGACTTCACCCCGCTGATGACGCTTTATCTTACCGAAACAACCGACCCCGAAGATGTGCGCGCTGCACACGCGGCAGGTATTGCAACGGCTGTTAAGCTTTATCCCGCTGGTGCCACTACGAACTCTGCTTCGGGCGTACGTGATTTTGAAAAAGTCCGCCCTGTGCTAGAAGTAATGGCCGAGATCGGGATGCCGCTATGTGTACATGGCGAAGTGACTGACCACGACATCGATATCTTTGACCGCGAGGCCATGTTCATTGATCGGGTGCTGAAACCGCTGCGCAAGAAAGTACCTGACCTCAAGATCGTGATGGAACATGTCACGACACAGGATGCAGTCGACTACGTCCGCGACAGCAACAAGAACCTTGCCGCAACCATCACGACCCATCACCTGATCATCAATCGCAACCACATTCTGGCAGGCGGGATCAAGCCGCATTTCTATTGCCTGCCTGTTGCCAAGCGTGAAGCGCACCGTGTTGCCTTGGTCCAAGCCGCTGTGTCAGGCGACAAACGCTTCTTTCTTGGCACCGATAGCGCCCCCCACACCGATCCTGCCAAACTGCAGGCTTGTGGCTGTGCGGGCATCTTTACGGCCCCCAATACAATGTCTTGCCTCGCCGAGGTTTTTGACGCCGCTGGACGTATCCGCAAGGTCGAGAGTTTTGCCTCGCTCAATGGGCCGGCATTTTACGGGCTGCCCGTAAACACGCAAACGATCACGTTGACCAAAGGCCATCCGGTCCAATACCCAAGTCATATTGAAACCGAAGACGGTCCTGTCACGGTATTCGATCCCGGGTTTGACCTGCATTGGCGCGTCGAGATGTAGCAGCCGCCGGATAACCCTCCGGTGGACGTTTTTTTCAGAAATAAGAAGTTATAGGCCTGCAAGATGATCCCAACCTCATTCCCCACCAAAGAAGAAATGGCCCGTTTGACCGCAGGCATGCTGATCGAGATTGGTGCGATTGATTTCAACGCGACTGAGCCTTTCACCCACGCCTCTGGCAAGCAGGCCCCGACTTATGTGGATTGTCGCAAGTTGATTTCTTATCCGCGTATCCGCGCAACGCTGATGGATTTTATGGCTGTCTCGATCATGCGCGAAGCTGGGTTCGAAGCCTTTGACAACATCGCTGGCGGTGAAACAGCAGGCATTCCATTCGCCGCACTTGTGGCCGAGCGTCTGGCCCTACCGATGACGTATGTCCGCAAAAAGCCAAAAGGGTATGGGCGCAATGCACGGATCGAAGGTGTTATGACCGAAGGCCAGCGCGTCTTGCTGGTAGAAGACCTGACAACCGACGGTGGTTCTAAACTGTCGTTCGTCGATGCAATTCGCGAAACCGGTGCAAGCTGCAGTGCCACGGCCGTGATTTTCTACTACGGCATCTTTGAAGGCGTCGAAAAAACTTTGTCCGATCATGGTGTCCAATTGATCCATTTATGCACATGGTGGGACGTTCTGGCCGAAGCAAAGGCACGCGGCGCATACGACACCGCGACCCTGACAGCGGTCGAGGCGTACCTGAAAGACCCGGCCGGATGGTCGCCTACTGCATCTTAAAAACTTATCCCCTGCTCTGTGCACAACTTGGGCCGGGAATCGCTGAACCAGTCTGCATAGTGGGTTAACTTTGCGTGATGCCACTGGATCTGGTATGCTTGAGAAGCTTCTGGATTTATCCACAAGGTTATCCCGCCGGATATCCCCGTTGATATCAAGATAGCCATCGCCTGCGCCCCACTGTTATGAGGACGGCGGGACGTGTGAGGGAAAAATGAACGAGATTACGACATTCAATGCCACAGGGGTGCAAGAGGCCGTCGCTGACGCCATGCCGCATTCGATCGAGGCAGAACAACAGTTGTTGGGCGCAATCCTGACCAACAACGACATCTTTGACCGCGTCGCAGCTATCATCAGCCCCAAGCATTTCTACGACCCTGTCCATGCGCGTATCTTCGAGACCGCCGCGTCGCGTATTGGCCGCAATATGTTGGCGAGCCCTGTCACCCTCAAGGCGTTCATGGAAGACGACGAGGGCCTTAAGGAACTTGGCGGCCCACCCTACCTTGCCCGCCTCGCCGGCGCTGCGATTTCGGCCTTTGCCGCGCGTGACTATGCCCAAATGATCTATGACCTTGCGACACGGCGTGAATTGATCCGGCTTGGCCGTGACATCACCGACAAAGCCGCCAAGGTTGATGTCGACAGCGAACCCCGCGAACAGATTATTGAAGCCGAACAAGCGCTTTATTCGTTGGCCGAACAGGGTGTGTCCGAAAAAGGATTTCAATCATTTCTTGCCGCTGTCACCGAAGCCGTGAACGTCGCAAACACCGCCTATCAGCGCGATGGTGGTCTGGCAGGCATCTCGACCGGTCTTGTTGATATGGACAAGAAACTAGGTGGATTGCATAAATCCGACCTCTTGATCATCGCCGGGCGACCTTCGATGGGTAAGACTTCGCTTGCGACCAACATCGCGTACAACGTAGCAAAAGCGTATCGGCGCGGCACACTGCAAGACGGCTCGGAGGGTGCGGTTGATGGTGGCGTTGTCGGTTTCTTCTCGCTTGAGATGAGTGCAGAACAGCTTGCAGGCCGGGTTCTTGCCGAAGCATCCGAGATTTCATCCCATAAGATCCGTCAAGGCGATATGAGCGAAGGCGAATTCCGTCGCTTCGTGGATGCCGCCAAGCAGTTGGAATCCTGCCCGCTTTATATCGATGACACGGCCGCTATTCCCATTTCACAGCTTGCTGCGCGTGCGCGCCGTCTTAAGCGGACACATGGCCTTGATCTGCTGATTGTGGACTATCTGCAGCTGGTACGCGGTACGTCCGACAATCGCGTTCAAGAGATCGGTGAAATTTCGATGGGCCTTAAAGCCATCGCAAAGGAACTGAATATCCCTGTTGTCGCCCTGTCCCAGCTGTCGCGGCAGGTGGAATCACGTGAAGATAAACGCCCGCAATTGTCAGACCTGCGCGAATCAGGATCGATCGAGCAGGACGCGGACGTCGTGATGTTTGTGTACCGGGGTGAATATTATACCGAACGTGAAAAGCCTGAAGATCACAACATGGAAGCCATCGCTGCATGGCAGGAAAAGATGTCGAGCCTGCATGGCAAGGCCGAAGTGATTGTTGGCAAGCAGCGGCACGGTCCAATCGGCACCATTGAACTTTCGTTCACCGCCGAATTCACGCGTTTTGGCAATCTCGTCAAACCTTGGCAACAAGGTGATGACCAGCAGTTTTAAATCCAGCACGGCAAATGACTTGCCCCACGCGGCTGCCCCTGCCAAAAGGTCCTTATGAGTACTGGACGCCTGATCATTGACCTTGACGCCGTCGTTGCCAACTGGCGCGCTTTGGATGGCATGACCAATTGCAAGACCGCCGCTGTGGTCAAGGCGAATGGCTATGGTCTTGGGGCGGCCAACGTCGCAAAGGCGCTTTTCAAAGCAGGCGTGCGTCAGTTTTTTGTCGCAGTCGCCGAAGAAGCGGTCCCCATTCGCGAAGAACTGGGACCCAAGCCCGAAATCTGCGTCTTTTCAGGCCATATGAAGGGCGATACAAACCTGATCCGCGAATTGGGCCTGACGCCCATGCTCAATTCCGTGGACCAGTTGACAGACCACCTTGAGGCGCTTCCGGATCACCCGTTTGGTGTGCAACTTGACACGGGCATGAACCGTTTGGGTCTCGAAATGCAGGAATGGGCTGCAGTGGCAGAGCTTGCATTGTCACAAAAGCCCAAGCTTGTCATGTCACATCTGGCCTGCGCGGACGAACCCGATCACCCGATGAACCCCTATCAGCTGGACCAGTTCAAGAAGATGACAGACGGCATATCGGTGCCGCGATCACTTGCCGCAACGGGTGGTATCTTGCTGGGGCCTGAATATCATTTTGACGTAACTCGCCCCGGTATTGGTCTATATGGCGGTTTGCCTTTCGCCGATGCCACACCTGTCGTTGAACTTGACCTGCCCGTCGTACAAATTCGCGACGTGGCCGAAGGCGAAGTCGTTGGCTACGCGAACGCATGGCAGGCTACGCGACCTTCGCGCATTGCGACAGTTTCAGGCGGTTATGCCGACGGTATCACCCGTAGGCTATCAGACCGCGCCACGCTTTATCACGGCGACATTCCCTGCAATCTGGTTGGCCGCGTCTCTATGGATTTGTTGACAGTTGATGTTACCGACTTGCCGGAAGATCCCCGCAAGCTGACCCTCATTGGACCACATCAGAGCGTCGATGACCTTGCACAGGCTGCCGACACCATCGGCTACGAAGTTCTGACACAGCTCGGTGACCGCTATCACCGCAAGACATTCGGCAAATAGACTGCTGATGCTGAACATTTTGCGGATTGCCAACCTGTCGCTGCTAATCCTGTTCCCGATTGCATGGTTCGCGCCTTTGATGCGTGCGGGGCTTTTGCCGATATTTGGATTGAGCGAAATCAGCGTCATTTCCGGCATGCAAGCGCTATGGGAAAGCGACGTGGCGTTGGCCCTTCTGGTTACCACTTTTGCACTATTCGCGCCCTATCTCAAGACCATTGGCATTGCCTTGGTGCATTTCAACCTTTTGAAAGATAACACTTTACCGGTTCTTTCTTGGATCGGAAAGTTGGCAATGGCCGATGTTTTCCTGATTGCGCTTTATATTGTCGTCATAAAAGGTATCGGCATCGGCAAAGTCGAAACCGGCTGGGGTCTCTACATGTTTACAGCCTGCATCCTTGCCTCGCTTGTGATTTCCGCGCTGACCCCCAAAGCCAAGGCCGCCTAAGTCAACACCCTTGCCGAAGATGCTGAATTGGTCCAAAAGGTGAACATGGCCAAAGATCTGAACTTTATATGTACGGAATGTGGTGCGTCCTTTCGCAAATGGTCAGGGCAATGCGATGCGTGCCAAGGCTGGAATACTATCAGCGAAAGCAAAGCACTTAGCAGTGGACCCAAAGGTAAATCGCTCGGTGCAATGCGGGGCAAACCCGTGCCGCTAACCGATCTTGCCACCCAAGAGAAAGAGCCGCTGCGTACGATGGCTGGCGTAGGAGAGCTTGACCGCGTTTTGGGCGGCGGGCTTGTCAAAGCGTCCGCGCTATTGGTGGGTGGCGATCCAGGCATCGGGAAATCTACCCTTTTGTTGCAGGCGGCTGCGCGGTTTGCGCGCAACGGGCTCAAGGTTATTTATATTTCGGGTGAGGAATCAAATGCGCAGGTGCAAATGCGCGCCCGCAGGTTGGGGCTTGCGGAAAGCCCTGTGTTGCTCGCGTCCGAAACAAATCTACGCGATATCCTGACAACGCTGGAGATCGAAAAGCCTGATCTGGCAATTATTGATTCCATTCAAACCATGTGGGCCGACAATGTTGACAGCGCCCCCGGCAGTGTCAGCCAGGTGCGATCGTCGGCCCATGAGCTGACCACATTTGCCAAACGCAACGGCATGTCAGTGGTTATGGTGGGACATGTCACAAAGGACGGCACTATCGCCGGCCCGCGCGTGGTCGAACATATGGTGGATACTGTCCTTTATTTCGAAGGCGAGCGCGGGCACCAATTCCGGATTCTACGTTCAGTCAAGAACCGTTTCGGCCCCGCTGACGAGATCGGTGTCTTTGAAATGACAGGCAAAGGCTTGGCCGAAGTTAAGAACCCGTCAGCACTGTTTTTGTCTGAACGCGGCGCGCCTGCCCCCGGTTCGGTTGTCTTTGCAGGGATTGAAGGCAGCCGTCCGATGCTTTGCGAGATCCAGGCACTTGTGGCACCTTCGCCACACAGTCAACCGCGCCGATCCGTCGTCGGATGGGACGGTGGACGCCTTAATATGATCCTAGCTGTGCTCGAATCGCGGTGCGGCGTGCCGTTCACCGGATTGGACGTTTACCTCAATGTAGCAGGGGGTTTGCGCATTTCAGAGACGGGTGCAGACCTTGCCGTGGCCGCAGCCCTAGTTTCCGCCCGCGAAGACGCTGCATTGCCCGCAGAAGCCGTTGTTTTTGGCGAAATCAGCCTGTCGGGCGCACTCCGTCCTGTCGGTCAGACCGAAAATAGATTGAAAGAAGCACAGAAACTTGGTTTTACATCTGCTATCGTTCCTCAACAGGCCAAACAGCCACAGGTGGACGGGCTGGGTTTGCGCACCGCGACCGATCTGGCTGGATTTGTAGAAGAATTATTTGGCGCGCGGTAACGCGTCATGAAGCAGGAGACGACCCATGGAAGGTTTCACACTCGTTGACGCAGGTGTTGCAGTCATTGTGCTACTGTCGGGCGTATTGGCCTACAGCCGCGGATTCGTACGCGAAACGATGGCAATCTTGGGTTGGATCGGTGCCACAGTCGTGGCGTTTATCTTTGCCGATCAGGTTGAACCTTTGGTCAGACAAATCCCGATCATCGGTGAATTCATTGGAGATAGCTGCGAGTTGGCAATCATTGCCGCCTTTGCTGCAGTCTTTGCTGTCGCCCTTGTCGTGGTTTCAATCTTTACGCCGCTGTTTTCAACAGTTGTGCAACGCTCTGCCCTTGGCGGGATTGATCAGGCGCTTGGCTTCTTCTTCGGGGTCCTGCGCGGCGTTCTACTGGTGGCGGTTGCATTCTTTGTTTACGACACGATCTTTGCCAGCCAGGAATTCGCGACAATCGACGACAGTCGCTCGGCCGAGGTGTTTGCCCAGTTGACCGAACGGATCGAACAGCAAAACCCCGAGCAGGCCTTGGGATGGATCACCGAGCAGTATCAGCAGTTGGTTGGAAACTGTGGTGAGCCAGACGCAGCAATTACACCCGAAGCGGCACCCGCGACCGAGTAAGCCGTTCGCACGAGATTATTTAACGGCCAGTGGCATCAACCGCTGGCCGTTTTCTATTGTAGCATCGCGAACTTCTGACGTGCCTAAGGAACAGGCAATTGATTTTGTCGCACCCCCTCCTGCCCCTGCATTGGCCGATTTTCAGAAACGTTCCGTTGATTTTTACCCCAATTGATGCACTGTCTTTCCTCACACATGTCGGATCAGGATTTGAAATGAAAGCAATTCTAAAGGCAGCCGCCCTCTTGATTGCGGTGATCGCAACAGGTGCTGCAACTGTTGCACTTGTTAAAGAAGACATGCCCGATCTTGCTGTGCCCGATGCCCCTTGGGAGCAAGGGACCGAGCTGGATGGGTTGGTCTATTATACGACAGATCAGGTCATCGAATCTGGCGATATCCTCTTGGACGAGTTCCGTTTTAAAGACGGGGTTTTTCAATCGGCAATGTGTCAGATCTACTGCGATTTCGGTTGGTCCGACTATAAAACCTGGCAAGACGGCGAAACGATCCATTTTTATGCCGTCACACGCTGCCCCGATGCGCCTCATACGGTCGTATTCATGGGCAAAGTTGTCGATGGCAAGCTCAGCTTTGAAGGAACATGGACGACACGCAGATGGTATTGGACACATCAGGTCAATGTCATCGGAGAGGGTACAACAACCCCGACTGCCGCCCATCTTGCCGAAAGTTAACCCCGCATGACACCCAAATCCGGCAAGGAAATCTTGCCTCTTGTTGGCAAGTTCTTTGCACTATTGATCTTCATCTTACTCGCGACTTGGGGTGCGCATTACATCCGTGACGCTCTTAACCTCGAGATCATGCCGCGCAATGAACAGGGCGTACACCGTGCGGTCATGCTTGGAACGGTGGCATACGTGTTTCTGTTGGCCCTGCCCTTTGTGCCCGGCGCAGAGATCGGCATCGCCCTTCTGACATCCTTCGGAGCCTCGATTGCGCCTTTGGTCTATGCGGCAACGGTTGTCGCGATGATGCTGTCCTATGTGATCGGACTTGTGCTGCCAACTGCAACGCTGGTCAAACTGCTGATGTTTTTGCGCATGCGTCAAGCAGCTGATTTGATTGCACGGGCCGCCACGTTGCCAGCGGACCAAAGGGTCGGAATGTTACTGGAAGAAGCGCCACCAAACATTGTTTCACTGGTTCTCGAGCGGCGCTATATCGCGCTAGCCATTGCAGTCAATATCCCCGGCAACGCAGTAATAGGCGGTGGTGGCGGAATCATGATGATGGCTGGTCTCAGCGGGATTTTCGCACCGGTACCAACGTTGATTGCGATTCTGATCGGCGTCTCGCCGGTACCCTTTGCAGTGTTTTTCTTCGGAGCCTAACGCTGTTCGTTTTGCAATCATGACCTCCGGGCTGCGATGGCGTGCAATAAAATTGACGGGTGCCAGCCAATGGCGCTAGCATCCGTGATGATGAAAGATTACGCCCTCTCCGGCCCTGCAGGGCAAGACGCAGTCGCGAGCGGCAGGGCCAATCCCAAATGGTACCGCACCACGGTTGCACCCGACGCAATTCGGCAGCTTATGGTCAAGTCGGACGCGATTGCATTGCGCGATACAATCATCTGGCTGGGTGCGATGGTTATTTTTGGAACGATTGCAGTCATGCTTTGGCCAACGTGGTGGTCAGTGCCATTCTGGCTCGCTTACGGCGTCCTTTATGGATCAGCCTCTGACGCGCGCTGGCATGAATGCGGCCATCGGACCGCGTTCAAGACCGCATGGATGAACAACGTCGTCTATCACATCGCCAGCTTTATGCTGATGCGGAACCCGATCACGTGGCGTGCCAGTCATGTACGGCACCACACCGACACCATCATCGTTGGGCGCGACCCTGAGATCGTAGCGATGCGCCCGCCTGATCTGGGCCGGATCGCACTTAACCTGTTTGGCCTGCTCGAAGTACCCCATCAGCTTGCCCGCCTTGCCCTGCATGCGCGAGGTCAAATCCACCCCGACGAGGCGATGTATCTGCGTGAAGCCGACCACCGATTTGCATTTCTCGCTGCCCGCATTCATCTGGGCATCTATGCGGTTGTGATTGTGACGGCCTTAGCAATGGGATCGATGCTGCCGCTGATGCTGATCGGACTGCCTCGGCTTTATGGCGCATGGCATCACGTCATGACTGGGCTATTGCAACACCTGGGATTGGCCGAAAATGTGTCGGATCACCGCCTGAACACGCGCACGGTTTTGATGAACCCGATCAGTCGTTTTATCTACCTCAATATGAATTACCACCTTGAGCATCACATGTTCACAATGGTTCCCTATTACCGTCTGCCCCAACTGCATGATCTAATCAAACATGATGTGCCAGCGGCGGACCCTTCAATCTATGCGGCATTCAGGCGGCTCTTGCCGGTCTTGGTCAAACAGTTGAAATACGAAGATGCCGTCATTTTGCCCGAACTGCCCGAAGGTGCGACGCCTTACGGCGAAGATGCAGCGCGTCTACGACCCTTTGCGGTCTAAAGTCCGACAATTTGCCACGTCTTCTTGATCGTTCCGTGACATGGCGGACATGACCCTCTAAGACAGGGTAAACTTTATGTTCACGGATTCGGAGCTGCCCCCTTGTCCAATCAGATGCCACCTGCCCACCCTTTCGATGATGACAAGTTACGCGAGGAATGTGGCGTCTTTGGCGTTGTCGGTGTCACCGATGCATCCAACTTCGTAGCGCTTGGCCTACACGCCCTGCAACACCGCGGGCAAGAAGCTGGCGGGATCGTCACGCATGACCCCGAAACCGGTTTTAACCAACAACGGCGCATGGGACTTGTCCGCGACAACTTTACAAGTCCCAATATCATGCAGCTTTTGCCCGGCACCATCGGTATCGGGCATGTGCGTTATTCGACGGCCGGGTCTAAGGGCCAGACCGCGATGCGCGATGTGCAGCCTTTCTTTGGCGAATTTTCCATGGGTGGCGCCGCGATTGCCCACAATGGCAACATCACTAACGCACTGTCCTTGCGCCGCGAATTGATCGAACGCGGTTCGATCTTCCAAAGCTCGTCTGACAGTGAATGCATCATTCACCTGATGGCGCGTTCAATGGGCCGCACGATTCCTGACCGCATGGAAGAAGCCCTGCGCAAAGTCGAAGGTGCGTTTTCTATCGTTGCTATGACCCGCACGAAACTGATCGGCTGCCGTGATCCATTGGGCGTACGTCCACTGGTTTTGGGTAAAATCGGTGACGGCTGGGCGCTGGCGTCTGAAACCTGTGCGTTGGATATCATCGGCGCCGAGTTCATCCGTGAGATCGAACCGGGTGAAATGGTTGTGGTGACCGAAAAAGGCGTGGCCAGCCACTTTCCGTTCCGTCCCGCCGCATCGCGTTTTTGCATCTTTGAACATGTGTATTTCAGCCGCCCTGACAGCATCCTTGGTGGTCGTTCGGTCTATGAAACGCGCGAAAACATCGGCCGTGAATTGGCGAAAGAAGCACCTGTTGATGCAGACCTCGTTTGCCCCGTACCGGACAGCGGCACACCAGCGGCAATTGGCTATTCGCTGCAATCGGGCATCCCCTACGCGATGGGGATCATTCGCAACCAGTACATGGGCCGCACGTTTATTGAACCGACGGAAAGCATCCGCAACATGGGTGTGCGTCTGAAACTGAACGTCAACCGCGCGCTTATCAAAGGCAAGCGTGTGATCTTGGTCGATGACAGCGTTGTGCGCGGCACCACCAGTCGCAAGATCAAGGAAATGATCCTTGATGCAGGTGCGGCAGAAGTACATTTTCGCATCGCATCCCCGCCTACTGCATGGCCGTGTTTTTACGGTGTCGACACGCCTCAGCGCGATAAATTGCTAGCAGCAACAATGTCTGCGGATGAAATGCGTGAACATCTGGGTGTGGATAGCCTCAAGTTTATTTCGCTCAACGGGCTTTATCGTGCGGTTGGCCAAGCGAACGGGCGAGACAACAAGAAACCAGCTTATTGCGATGCTTGTTTCTCGGGCGAGTATCCTGTGGCCCCTTCGGATATGATCGAACAGGGCTTTCAGGCCAAAACTGCTGCGGAGTAGGCAATGACCACGGTCATTTATCACAATCCAGATTGCGGCACGTCGCGCAATGTCTTGGCTGTTATTCGCGCCACAGGTACAGTGCCCGTTGTGATCCCATACCTGTCAGCAGGCTGGACCAAGACGCAGTTACAGGGACTTTTTGCCGCCGCTGACCTGACACCGCAGGCGGCTTTGCGCACCTCGAAATCACCGGCCGAAGAACTTTGTTTGTTAGCGCCAAATGTCAGTGACGATGCAATATTGGACGCGATGGTTGCCCATCCCATCCTTGTGAACCGTCCTATTGTCTGCACACCCAAGGGTGTTGCATTGTGCCGCCCATCCGAGGCGGTGCTGCCACTGCTAGAAATCCCCCTCACCGCGCCGGTTTACAAAGAAGATGGCGCGCTGATCCTCGCGCCCTGACAATGATGTGATGAATAGCGTAGCGACAGACAGCACCCTGCCCCTTTTGCTTTGCTAAAATCTCTGGCAAGAGCCAGACAAAGTTAAGAATCAAAGAATTCAAAAAATGTCAGAGCCCGATCTCGCCTTTGCCAACGCAAAAGCAACTCTTCCTGCCGCCTTGGACACACATACGTTGTCAGTCATCGGTGTGATGTCGTTGAATGGCGCGCTGGCTGCATTCTTGCGGTCATCAGATGGTGAAATCGCACGGGTCACACCGGGTGACGTGGCCTTTGGGATGACCGTAACCGCGATCGGTGACGCGCAAGTGATGCTGACCGACAGCGCTGGCCGCACGCAATCGCTACAATTGCCACTCAGCTAATACTTGACCTTACGCGCAGTTCGGAACATCACGCGGGCATGACAAAAACAGTATTGATCACCGGCGCTTCACGCGGCCTTGGCGCGGCACTTGCTTTGGCATTGGCCCCAACTCACCATATCATTGCGGTGGGAAAAACCGTAGGTGCGCTTGAGGAACTTGACGACGCAATTCAAGCCAAGTTCGGACAAGCCACGTTGGCCCCAATGGATATTGGGGTTGATGCCGCCATGCAGCAACTATGCCGTGGCATTTATGACCGCTGGGGCGGCCTTGACTTGTGGTTGCATACGGCGATCCATGCGGCTCCTCTTGCACCAGCGGGGCATATTGGCCCCAAAGATCTGGCCAAATCAATGGCAATCAATATCGAAGCGACCTCGCGTTTAATTGCTTATGTTAGCCCACTTTTAGGACAAGACGGACAAGCCGTGTTCTTTGATGATCCACGCGGCGGTACGCAGTTTTTTGGGGCCTATGGCGCAACCAAAGCTGCCCAAATCGCGCTGGCGCGAAGCTGGCAGGCTGAAAGCGTAAAGACTGGGCCGCAAGTCAAAGTCCTGACCCCTGAACCCATGCCAACGGCCACACGAGGGCGGTTCTATCCGGGTGAAGATCGCGCAGCACTCACCGATCCGGTGGATGAAGCCGCGCGTTTGCTGCCGATGATCCTTGGCTAGCAGCATCGACCGTTGCATTTGCTCTACGCTGGACGACTACCTTTGAGGCAAACAACACCGATGCTTGCCGTGCTTTGTCCTACGCAATAGGAACGTCCCTAAATATGTTAAGGGGCTGCAATGCGCATTTTGATTACCAATGACGACGGCATCAATGCGCCGGGTTTGAAAGTTCTAAGCGCGATCGCCGATGAGATCGCGGGCCCGAATGGCGAAGTATGGACCGTTGCCCCTGCATTTGAACAATCTGGCGTCGGTCACTGCATCAGCTACACCCACCCCACAATGATTGCGCAACTGGATGATCGTCGCTTTGCCGCAGAAGGCTCGCCCGCCGATTGTGTGATTGCGGGGCTTTACGATGTGATGAAAGACAACCTGCCCGACCTGATCCTTTCTGGCGTGAACCGTGGCAATAACGCTGCTGAAAATACACTTTATTCAGGAACAATCGGCGCCTGCATCGAAGGTGCGTTGCAAGGTGTGCGGTCAATTGCGATGTCGCAGTTCTTTGGACCAGACAACAAAGACCTTGATGATCCGTTCGAGGCCGCGTCAGCACATGGTGTTGCAACCGTGCGTGCGCTGATGAACGAAACACTGTGGGATGATGGTGCTGACTACAAACCGTTCTACAACGTCAACTTTCCCCCTGTGCCAGCAGCGCAGGTCAAAGGCTTGGCCGCGACAACACAAGGGTTCCGCCTAAACACCCGCTTTCGCGCAGAAGCGCAGACTTCACCCACCGGTCGCAAGTTCCTTTGGGTGCGTGGTGGGCCGCAGCATGAACCAACTGCCCCCGGCACGGATGCAGCCGCAAATCTGGATGGGTATATCTCGATTACGCCGATGCGGGCCGACCTGACGGACTACAAGATGGTTTCCACCCTTAAGGATGCGCTTTCGTGACGTTTGATGCCGCCACAAAGATGCAGTTCTTGTACGCACTACGTAGCAAAGGCGTTACCGATGCCCGTGTCTTGACCGCAATGGAACAAGTCGACCGCGCCGACTATGTCAAAGGCACCTTTGCAGACCGCGCTTACGAGGACATGCCTTTGCCCATTGCGTGCGGACAGACCATCAGCCAACCTTCGGTCGTGGGGTTGATGACACAGGCACTTCAGATCAGCCCACGTGATAAAGTACTCGAGATCGGGACAGGGTCCGGTTACCAAGCGGCGATCCTGAGCAAGCTCGCTCGCCGCGTCTATACCGTTGATCGCTATCGCAGGTTGGTTCACGCTGCCCGCGAAGTGTTCGAGGCCAATGACATCACAAACATCACGACCTTCACCGCCGATGGCAGTCACGGTTTTGCAGAACAAGCACCTTTCGACCGCATCCTGCTCACCGCCGCTGCGGAAGACCCGCCAGGACCACTGCTGGCGCAACTTCGCGTTGGTGGGATCATGGTTTTACCGGTCGGACAATCTGATGCGGTGCAAAGCCTGATCCGCGTAAAACGGTCCGAAACCGGCTTTGAATATGACGAATTACGCGCCGTGCGCTTTGTGCCCTTGCTAGAAGGGCTAGGACAAGAGTAAAGTGCCACAAAATATGGTACGACCCCAGACATAAGGGGCGACTTGGCAAAAGGAGCGGTTGGATGGCAATTAGGCAAATCCCGATGAAACGCGTGTTGATGACAGGTGTGGCTTTGGCCGCACTCGCTGCGTGTGAAAGTTACGATTTCGACTTGCGTGATATGGGCAACGGGTTTGACACAACGTCTGCTGTCCAACAACTTCCCGGCCGCCCGCGCCCCGATGATCGCGGTGTGATCTCTTATCCGAACTATCAGGTTGTTGTGGCCCGCCAAGACGACACTATCCGCGGTATCGCGATCCGGCTTGGCCTCGATCCTGATGCTTTGGCAGCCTACAACGGCGTAGCGCCTGACGCGATCCTTCGGCGTGACGAGATTATCGCGCTTCCTTCTAGGGTAACAGAACCTTCGCCAGCGACAGGTGCGATTGCGACAGGCCCCATCCAGCCACTTGATGTGTCCGCCATTGCCACGAGCGCGTTGGATCGTGCTGATGCAAATGGTCCAGTCACGGCGACACCAATTGCACCTGCCGCAGCCCCTGCTGCACCGATCGTGCGCGGCACAGAGCCGGTCCGCCACCAAGTTGCACGTGGCGAAACCGTCTTCTCGATTTCACGGCTGTATAATGTTCCAGTCACAAATATTGCCGAATGGAACGGGCTCAACTCGGAATTTACGATCCGCGAAGGCCAATTCCTGCTGATCCCGCAAGCCGGTGCCGCGCCACCACGGACAAATGCGGCCGTCGTAACTGCACCGGGGGCTGGAACATTGACGCCTGTGCCCCCAAGCGCGTCAACACCTTTGCCCAATGAGACGCCATCAGCCCCATTACCTGCGGCCGCGACACCGGCCGCGCCTGACCTTGGGACCCCGACACAACCTGCATCGTCGAACGCACGTTTCTCAATGCCACTGCAAGGGTCGATTATTCGTAGCTATTCCCCAGGTACCAACGAAGGCATCGATATCGGGGCATCTGCCGGAGCAGACGTCAAGGCAGCTGATAGCGGCACCGTCGCTGCGGTCACGACAGATACAAGCGGAGGAGCGATTGTTGTGCTGAAACACAGCGATGGGCTTTTGACTGTTTACACGCAGATGGAAGGGCTGACAGTTGCCAAGAACGATAGCGTATCGCGCGGTCAAACAATTGGAAAAGTCCGGTCAGGCAACCCAAGTTTCTTACACTTCGAAGTGCGCCGCGGGCTGCAAAGCCTTGATCCTGCAGATTATTTGCCCTGAGCTAGAAATGCGTAAGGCGGAACACAATCTGCCTTACGCCAGTCGCACGCCGCGACGACCTGCCAAATCAGTGAAGTATTGCCACGCGACCCGACCAGAGCGACTCCCGCGTGTTGCCTGCCATTCGATCGCTTCTGCGCGCAAAGTGGCATCGTCGATATCGACACTGTAGGCATCGCAATACCCGCGGATCATCTCTAGGTATTCGTCTTGTGTACAAGGATGAAACCCAAGCCACAGTCCGAAACGGTCCGACAGTGACACTTTCTCTTCGACCGCCTCGGAAGGTGAAATCGCAGTCGAGCGTTCATTTTCAATCATATCGCGCGGCATCAGATGCCGACGGTTTGACGTGGCATAAAGGACGACGTTCTCTGGACGTCCTTCGATCCCACCATCCAAAACCGCTTTCAGCGACTTGTAATGCGCATCGTCATGTCCAAAAGACAAGTCGTCACAAAACATGATGAACCGCGCATCCGCGCCACGCAGCATGTTCAGACAACGACCGATGCTTGGCAGGTCTTCACGCTGGACCTCGACCATCTTGAGACTTGGATGCTTTGCACAAGCTGCGCCATGTATCGCTTTGACAAGGCTTGATTTTCCCATGCCACGCGCACCCCAAAGCAGGGCGTTGTTGGCAGGCATTCCGGCCGCAAACTGCAACGTGTTTGCCATCAACGTATCGCGGGACCGGTCCACACCGACCAACAGATCGACACCGATCCGGTTTACTTGGGCGACTGGTTCCAACCTGTCCGGATCAGCATGCCAAACAAAGGCCGAGGCTTTTGCAAAGTCCGGTGCTTTGCCCGCTGCTGGGCTAAGGCGCTCTAGCGCCTCGGCAATCCGTTTCAGGGTCTTCTTGCTCAAGACTTCGGATCCGCGTCAGTTGGCGCAACCTCTTCACCTAGGTCGTCTTCGTCGAAGTCAAATAGACTTTCGTCTTCGCCGATGATGCCTTCAGCACGGGCCACACGGTCTTTCTTGCGTTCAACGGCTGCGACCAGGTGGATCGAAATTTCGTACAGGCCATATACCACAACAAACAGTATCAACTGCGTTGTTACATCAGGAGGCGTTACCAAAGCGGCCACGATCAGAATTCCTACCATCGCGTACTTGCGGGTGCCACGCAGGCCCCGTGAACTGGCCAATCCGGCAGAACCCATCAGCGTCAGCAATACGGGCAGTTGAAAACAAACGCCAAACGCCACAATCATTTTGAGCGTGATATCAAGCGTTTCGTTCACTTTACCGTTAAAGACAATGTCGACACCGCTGTCTGCGACGGCCGCAGCCGCAGGCAACCCAAGCCCACCCGCAGCACCCGGCAGCAGTTCGCTTCCCGCGGGCAGCGTCACGCCCTCAACCATCAGGGCTGAAACGAATGATGGAAGGTCTGCGAAGCCCAGAAAGAACGCCATCGCCAATGGCACGACGATATAATGCGCAAAGGCCGCGCCGATTAAGAACAATGCAGGTGAAGCAATGATAAACGGTAAAAACGCATTCTTTTCATTGCGATAAAGGCCGGGCGCGACAAAGCGCCAAAGCTGATAGGCGATGACAGGAAAAGAGATTGTCAGACCGCCCACCATCGAAATCCGGATCAACGTAAAGAAATATTCCTGTGGTGCCGTGTACTGCATCACAGGATTGGGATTGCCCAAGCTACGCATCGTCCGTTCAATGGGCATCAGCAGGAAATCCAGAAGCATACTGCCGAATGAAAAACAAATGATCATGCCTACAAGGAAAGCAGAGACAGAATAGATCAACCGCGAGCGCAGTTCTGTCAGGTGTTCCAGCAACGGGGCTGAACTGCTTTCCATATCGTCTTGGGTGCTCATGCGTCAGCCTCTGGTTTGGGCGTCTTGGGTGGCTTTGGCGGCTTGGGTGCAGCTTTAGGTTCAGCGGCGGCCTGTGCAGCCTCTTCTGCCTCGCGGGCTTTGCGCGCGACCGCAGCATCCCCCATGGCTTTGCTCATCTTTTCCTTCGCCGCTTGACGTTCTTCCGATAATTCCGTCGTTGCCGGACCTTTGGTCATACCCGTCGCTTCTTTGAGCTTATCAGCCCCGAATTTCTTGGGATTTGCGGCGGCTTTCAATGTCTTGGAAATGTCATTCATGCCCGATTGGTCTGCCGCCTGATCCATTGCACGCGAGAATTCTCGCGCCATCATGCGGGCTTTGCCAGTGAACTGCCCCATCGTGCGGAACAGACCCGGCAAATCCTTGGGACCGATAACGATCAAAGCAACAATGCCGATCACCACCATTTCGCTTGCGCCAAGACCAAACATCAAAAGCCGTCCTTATGAGATCGGGGAAACGTCAAAATCAGACTTTGTCTTTGTCTTCTTGGGGTGTGACGTCTTTGGCTTCTGCCATGCTGTCTTCGATTTCTTGCTTGCCGTCATCAACGCCTTTTTTGAAAGCTGTGATCCCTTTGCCGACTTCGCCCATCAGGCTTGAAATCTTGCCGCGTCCGAAAAGAACCAGAACCACGACAGCGATCAGTAGAAGACCGGGAAGGCCAATATTATTAAGCATCTTTCTCTCCTTTGTCGGGTCATGCGCCCGGCTTGGGTTAATTCATCTGCAATGACAAATAGGCAAGCAAAGCGTACAAGGGAAGTGAGAAATGACATTTGGGCACCTCACAATCCCCTTTTTCACAAGGGTATTCGCTACATTGTCACAATAACTTGTCAGTTGCCAGAAAATTGACAAAACTACCCCGAATCGAAAGGATCCCAAATGCGCCGTGCCGACCGATTGATGCAACTGGTCCAAATATTGCGTGATGGCACATTGCACCGCGCCGGCGATCTGGCACGTGCGACCAATGTTTCCTTGCGAACGATCTACCGCGATATGGAAACCCTCGCCGCCTCTGGCGTTCCGATCGAGGGCGAGCGCGGGATTGGCTACCGCGTCACCGCTGCGATTACCCTGCCCCCGCTAAACCTGACCATGACCGAAATGGAAGCCTTGCATATCGGCCTCAGCGCCGTCGCCCATAGCGAAGACGCTGAACTGTCAACGGCGGCCACATCCCTGACATCCAAACTGGACGCGGTCATGCCTGAGGATCGTAGCCGTGCGCCCCAAGGCTATGCTTTTGCAATCTATCCCTTTGCCGATGCGGCACGCGGATTTCAGCATCTCCCGAGCCTGCGCCAAGCAGTCCGCACCCGCCAAAAGCTTGAAATGGTACTCAACGCGACCAAGCGGATCGTGCGACCTCTGCAGTTGGATTATTGGGGCCGCCTTTGGACTTGTGTTGTCTGGTGCGAGACAACCCGCGCGTTTGAAGAGGTCCGCGTGGACCAGATCACCAGCCTGCGCAATTTACCCAGCTTATTCGTCGACGAAGCCGGAAAATCTTTGCGTGACTTTCACAAGCTTCGCCAAGACCGTGACAGTTAAAGCCAGTCCGCGACGGAAATCTGGGGTCGAAAGTAGGCGACCATGCGCATATCGCCCGCAATCGCAGGGTTCCATGGGGCGACACCATGCAAAAGATGTCGATCTAGCAAAAGCGCCTGACCCGCAGTTGCGACAAGCGGGATCCTTTCGCAGGTCTCAAACACCGTGCGCCGGGCAGCCTGATAAACATCAGTCATATCAAGATCACCCCAGTCCTTTGGATCATGGTCTGCAAATGCGCGTTGAAACGCTGCGCGCATGATCACATGACTGCCCCGCCAAACAACCAAGGGGCTCGCGGTGACGTCATTCAGAGGTAAGCCAACAATAAAACCATGCGGTTCGCGCAGATGTCGCCGTTTCTCTGGACCTTCTGGCAGCAATCCGTCCACATGTGCGGCGTCCCGATTGCGCCGAAACCTGTGCGCCGCATCGCTTTCATTGGCGTCTTGCAGAGGATAGCCGGGGAACACGACCGAGAGTTGCGCGGCATGCCAAGCTGGCGGGACTGCGACGTGCTGCATCCATTCTCCTGCCAACGGGGCGCCTGCGACGCTTCCATCTGGTGCATTTGGCAGTGCATCAACCCCGACGAACCAAGTGTGTCCAAGGCGGCGTTCTCCACCGCCGCGCAAAACTTCGCAGCCTAGCGCGTAAGCTGCCTTGGCCCAATCCGCCACGCGCGGGTTAAGTGGATAAACCGCATATCCATCGCGTGACAGTGCATCCGCTACCATCCGAACGCTTTACGCAGCATGTTGAGCGCGACGAGGATCAAAAACCCGCCAAACAACCGCTTAAGCGGTCCCGGATTTAAACGGTGTGCGAGCGCCGCGCCCCATGGCGCCGTGATCAAAGTCATTGATACAATCAAGCCAAAGGCAAGGAAGTTGACAGCGCCAACGGTGAAAGGTGGTGCGACCTCTATATCCACCATTAAGAAACCGATGACCGAAGGAACCGCAATGATCACGCCAAATCCGGCGGCTGTCGCCACGGCACGATGAATTGGCACGCCAAACAGCGTCATCGTCGGCACGCCAAATGATCCTCCGCCAATGCCCATCAGAACGGAAAGAAATCCAAGGATGGGCGATAGAACCGCGCGCGCAACGCCGCCCGGCATTTGCGGCCCCAAGCGCCATTCAGCACTGCCAAATGCCATATAAAGACCGACGCAAATGGCCAGCCCGCCAAAGATCGCCTGCAAAACGTCAGACCGTAGCGTTGATGCGACCGCAACGCCCACAGCCGCACCAATGGCAATGCCGACAAACCACGACTTGAGGATTTCCCAATCAACCGCATCTTTTTTGTTGTGCGCCAAAACCGACCGGAGTGATGTCACAATGATTGTTGCGAGCGAAGTTCCCAAACAAACCTGCATCAACTGCGGGCTGTCAAAACCCAATGCGCTGAAGGCGTAAAAAAACGCAGGTACCAAAATGATGCCACCGCCAACGCCCAACAGACCCGCAAGCACCCCCGCAAAAGCACCTAAAACCAATAAAACGCCTGCAGTTGTGGCAAGCAGCATCACGTCATCCATGTGTTTTTCCTTAAGCGGCTAGCCGCGTTACGTGATCTAGGGCGGCCAAAACGACCTCTGGTCCGGCACCTTCTGCATGGACATTTTCAGACAGATACCTGCGCCAGCCCCGCGCGCCCGGCTGTCCCTGAAAGATGCCCATCATATGACGCGTGACCTGCCCCAAGCGCCCGCCTTGCGCAATATGATCTGCGATATATGGCAACATTAAATGGACGACTTCTTCCGCGCTCCGCGTCGTGCCACTGCCAAAAATGCGCCGATCCGCGTCAAGCAGTATCTGCGCAGGCGTATGGTAGGCAGCGCGCCCGATCATGACACCGTCCAGACCATGATCCAGAAATTCCTGTGCGGCGTCCAAGCTTTCAATTCCGCCATTTACTGATAGATGAAGATGAGGAAACAACCCCTTCATTTGCAATACTAAATCGTGGTCCAAAGGAGGGATATCGCGATTTTCTTTCGGGCTTAAACCTTGCAGCCATGCTTTACGCGCATGAATTGAAAAACGGTCCACGCCCGCCGCTGAAACCTGCGCCAGAAAATCGGGCAGAACGATGCTTGGATCCTGATCATCTACCCCGATCCGGCACTTCACTGTCACAGGAATATCCACAGCTGCAATCATAGCCGCAACGCAATCTGCCACCAGTTTGGGGTTTTCCATTAAGATCGCGCCAAAGCTGCCCGATTGCACGCGATCGGAAGGACAACCGCAATTCAGGTTTACCTCGGCATAACCGAAATCAGCACCAATTCGTGCTGCCTGAGCAAGCTGTGCAGGGTCAGATCCCCCTAACTGCAAAGCCAAGGGCTGCTCGGCTGCATGAAATCCAAGCAGACGGTCGCGGTCGCCATGGATAATCGCAGGTGCTGTCACCATCTCTGTATAAAGCAATGCGTGCTGCGACATGAGGCGGTGCAGATACCGGCAATGCCGGTCCGTCCAATCCATCATCGGCGCAACCGACAATCGCGCGGCCTGTGTGGCAGCATTGCTAGGCATGAAAAAGTCTCCGTCGTTCGCAACGTATTGTTCGCGTCTTTCGCACAGATATTATGCGGGCGAAAGACAGCGGGCCAGACCCTGACAGGAATGTTAAGCGATGCGCTTCTTCTCCACGCAGCTTCAAGCAACATTTTGTTCACAAAATTCTATTTATAGATAGATTTGATCAACTCAATATGTACACCCCAGAAGTAAAGTG
>Ga0075467_10001200_pt1 | contig 21408 bp, 9 predicted proteins | sample DEB08_DNA_9_FD_75067 | JGI IMG/M metagenome (GOLD analysis project Ga0075467, IMG submission 75067) | Aqueous microbial communities from the Delaware River and Bay under freshwater to marine salinity gradient to study organic matter... | ecosystem: Environmental > Aquatic > Marine > Coastal ... | reverse complement strand
GTCGATTTTTGATACTTCTTCAACCGTTTCTATCATTTTCTCCGCTTGACATTGTGCCGTTTTTTGATTCAAACAGCTATTGACAAAAAACGAGATCGTAAGTAACAAAAATAGTTTTTTCATCTTTTTAGTTTTTAAGTAAGTTTAAAGAATAGAAATAAGGTAACACATTGATTATAAACCTTATAGCTAAATCGAAATCAAAACCTCAACCTACTTAATCATTTAATACAACAAAAGCTATTCATAAAAATCATTACGAATAGCTTTTGAGATTTCCGTTAAGTGAACAAAGTAAGCGTTTGCCCGAGAAACACCATCAATCATTAATCAGCTGTAAGCCATCGTTCAACCCTTTTTCCACCGCAGGCACGCCATTAATCATCCATTCGGGAGCAGGTTCATCTTTCAAATAATGATCAAAAAACTGATACATCCTGATCGCAAAATCAATTTTATTCGCTCGTTTTGTTACGCCGTGACCATCACCATTATAATTCAACATCCAGCAAGGTCTATCCAAGCGTCGCATTGCTACAAAAAGCTCAATCCCTTGATACCACGGAACAGCACCGTCGCCATCATTATGTAAAATCAGTAAAGGAGTTTCGATTTTATCCGCATGAAATACTGGCGAGTTTTCTAAATAGTGCATTGGTTTTTCCCAGAGTGTCCCACCGATTCGGCTTTGTGTACGTTCGTATTGAAACATTCGGCTCAAGCCCGAACGCCAACGAATTCCACCATAAGCACTCGTCATATTCGAAACCGGAGCACCCGATTCTGCCGCTCTAAACAAATTCGTACGAGTCACCAAATACGCTGTTTGATAGCCGCCCCAGCTATGCCCTTGAATACCAATACGTTCCTTATTCACATACCCTTCATTAATCATGTGTTGTACACCCGGCATGATACAATTGTACGCACTTTGCCCCGGGAAACCATCTTTATAAATAATATCCGGTACAAAAACAATATAATCATTGCTCACCAAGTACGTAAAATTCACCGCAGACCGCAACGGTTGCGGAGCATAATGACGATGAATTCTATCCGAATATTGCTCATAAAAATAAACCAACATCGGATACTTTTTATTAGGGTCAAAGTTCTCCGGTTTATAAATTAGCCCTTTGAGTTCAACGCCATCTAAATTTGTCCAAGTTGTCATTTCGACGGTTCCCCATTTGTAATTTTTCATTTGTGGATTCGCATCACTGACTTTTTTAGGATTTTCAAAATCTAAAGTCGTTGTCCACATATCTGGAAACTCTTGAAAGGATTCTCGAGTAAAAGTAATTCGATCAGATTTTTCGGCTTTTATCACCCGATTGAAGCTATAATTACCCATCAACAACTCCTTTTCACTATTCGCTTTTTTGGCATTTAAGCTATAAAAACCGTCGGCTTTCGTATCTTTATTGAATGCATTCAATAACAATTCTTTTGGTAAAAATTGATGTTCATCATCTAATCGAACATTTCTAAACTCAATATTTGCTGCTCGTCCTGCCGTCAATTTGGTCGCTGAAAAATCTTTTTTAGAAAATTCAAATGACCAAATATCAAACTCATCATACACCAGAAATGCGTCATCATTTTCTAACCAACCTGCCGAACCGTAAGGATAAGGTTCATCTGGAATATCGTTAGCTTCATCATAAAAATTAACGGTCACTTTATCGTTCAAACGAAAAAATCTCGCCTCCTCAATCGAATAAACATACCAAGAACTATCCATTTTTTCGTACCAGTTGACATATTTGCCTTTCGGCGAAATATCGACTGAGCCTCGGACTTGCCTTGCGATTTGCTTGCGGCTTCCCGTTTCTATATCAATAATATAAACATCGTGTTGATACGGAAAACCGACCCAGGAGATTAGTTTTTGATACGGTTTGTCCGTCAAGCCGACAATATATTTTGACTGTCCGTCCCACGGTTTTCGACTGTCAGGAACTTCCAAAGTTTCTAACTGAATGTACTTTTTATTTTTTATGTGATAAACAGCCAAATACGACCGCTCTTTTTCCTTTTCAAGATTTACTAATTGTTGCGGTTGCAGATAGCCATCTGTCCAACTCCAAATATCAACGACCGCTTTGTCTTCTTTCAAAACTGTCGTATCAGGCAATAAAGGCTCGGGAGCAGTTCCAAAAAATAATCTTTTGCCATCGTACGAAAAATACAAATCAGCATGTTCGCTAATCATCCAATTTTCTGGCAAATTAAACCCACGAGATAAATCTCCGATCATCTCTTCTTTATTCTGCCAATAAAATAAATGATATTGTTTTAATTGAGCCGCTTTTCCGGCTGCCGAGGTATCAATATTTGCGACCCAAGCCAGTTGTTCACCTGCTTTATCCCAAGTTATATTTTTTGCACCCAAAGGATTAGAGAAAACGGGTTTTAATTTACCAGTTGAAGTATTATAAATATAAATTCCTGGTACATAAGTCGAGCTATCCACCCCAGTTGTTAAAATGGCTAAAAACTTTCCATCTTCTGTAAATTCATATTCTGTTATATACTTTAGTGTATCTTCCGAATTACTTATTAAATTCTTGATAATCAAGCTATAACCATTCTTTTTAGACTGCTTTTTAACCTTCTTTTTCGACTGCTTTTTTTCATCGGCTTTTACAGATGCTTTATCATCTTTTGTCGGCTTTTTAGCTTTTGTCGGCTCGACCTGATACGCCAAAAGACCGCCAGCTTTAAGTGGCATTTTGTAAGACTTTATTTTAGGAATTTTCACCAAATCTTGATTTGATAAATTATAAATCCCCAACGTGTCTTTCGGAAATTTGTCTTTTTTTACCTGCTTCAGTTTTAGTAAGTCGATACTATCGGTCGGATGCGAAATTTTGAAAGTCACAAATTTTTCATCATAAGAAAATGTAGGCGATGCTGACCGTTCAAAAGTCGTATAATCATCTTTGGTAACATTATAAATTCGTAAAGTTCTGTCACCATCCTGCGGAGTAATATTATACAAAATCCAGTTACCATTCGTAGAGATTTTACTGCTTGTTACTGATTTCCAACCATCATAAACGTCATGTGACAGCGATTTTTTTTCTTGTGCAGAGACGGTCGTTATTGCGATAAGCAACAACAAAAAAAGGAGTTTAATTGACTTCATCTTTGATTAGGTTTAAATTGTAAAATACAAGGCATGAGGTAGTTCACACTTCACAAATCACACTTAAAAATTTACAGACTTCTGAATGTATCTTCGTAATCGTCTAAATCCAAGTGCATTTTTTCGATTTTTTGACGAAGAATACGATTTTTATTTTCAAGAATAGCAACTTCGACCTCTAAGGCCAAAGCTTTTGGATGGACTTCGTTGCCAGATTGTTTGATTTTTGCTTTCTCTCTCTTTTCGTAATAAGGTAACAGTACGTACAACAAAACGGCTAAACTCGCAAACAAGAGGCTGAACCGAAATAACCACGAAGAGTAAGAAAAAATACTTTCATCTTCTTCAAAGTCAAAAGGTGAAAAGTTTCGTTCTGGTCGAAGTTCTACGATAGAAGGCTTATTTTCTTGCTGTCTCGGACTGATTTTTGGAGTTGTCGTCGGAGTTGTCGTTGTTGAAGATGTTGTTTCACCATCCTCAACCATCACAATATCGCCCCATTCTTCATTGATTGTTTCTGTAACAGTTTCTTTTAAACTGAATAAATTTATCAAATAATCATTAATCGTATTTTCGAAATCAGGAAAAGATTTTTCGTGTCTGATTTTAAAATTTTGAATAGCAGATTCTTTAAACAAATCGTCTTTTAGAATAGAATATAACGCAGCATTAGTCAAGGTTTCATCGTATCTTTCCTTGTAAGAATTAATAAAAAAAACCAGTTCCAAGTTCTTTGTCATCACGCCCGTCGAGCGGGTTTTTAAGAAAACTACTAAGTTTTCAAAATTGCAATTATGATTTCCAATTTCTTTTTTATAAGCCGGGACGTGTACCTGTCCGATTTGATCCTCTAACGATACCCTTGTGATTTGACAATTGATATAATCTACGGCTCGTTCAAAAATGACCCTTTCCACGGATTGCGAAAAAGCAACACAAGCCATCAACAGCATTCCAACGATTAATAATTGTCGTTTCATTTTTTAGTGATTACTTCCTTAACGATTAGTGATTAGGTCACTACTCAATATTAAAAACAATAAAACCAAAGTTACAAACCATATTAAATAAACAGAAATAAACAATACATTTTACACCTTAATCGGTATCAATACGCTGCAATCGCCAAAACGACGATACTCACTCGACAACCCTCAATTTCTAAAAGTTTCAAGGCACAAGCCTCTAAAGTTGCTCCCGTTGTCAATACATCATCAACCAGTAAAATATGTTTATTTTTTAGCAAATTTGGATTAGAAATCGCAAAGGCTTTTTTTACATTTTCAAAGCGGTCAAAGTTGGATTTTTTAGTTTGTGAAGTCGTATATTCTGTTCGAATCAAAATATCTCGTTGCCACGGAATAGACATCGTTTGTGACAACCCTTGTGCGATCATATCACTTTGATTATAGCCTCGCTGTTTCTCTTTTTTTGGATGTAACGGCACCGGAATAATCAAATCAACCGTTTCAAAAACATTATTTGCCTTCAGAATTTCGCCATATAATCGCCCCAAATGAATACCGATTTCTGAATTTCCACGATATTTTAGTTGATGAATGAGTTCTTGCACACGACCAGACTTCGTAAAGCGAAATAACGCACCACCTTTTTCAATCAGAATTCGACCATCAAATTTTTCGGTTACTTCATTTTCTTCATACAAATGAAAATCTGTCAGCGGTAAATTCGCTTCGCAATGAAAACACAATTTTTGATTTTCAATCAAATGCTCGCTACAAGCAGGACAAAGGTTTGGATATAATAATTCTGTAAAAGCGTTGAAATAAGTTTGAATTGTTTTAAGCATAGGTTTTAGAATTTTAAAAATTACGGATCATCTAAGTTAAAAATTTTCTATAAAAGAGATCTTTTCCAAAGTACTTTTATTTTAATAATTTTCTTCATTTCTATATTAAAAAAATAGTTTTTATCCTAAAAAAAACGTAAATTGAAAATCGTAAAAAACATGTTGGTTTTACTCAGCCTAAAACCTCATGAAGGAGCCAACAACATTTTAATTGCTCGAAAACAAATAAAAAAACTATGTTAAAAAAACTATCCTGGCTAACATTTGCCATCATTCTAACCGTAACTGCTACCTTTTCAAGTTGTAAAAAAAAGCACGGACAAGTCGAATTTAATGAAGGTTTCAAAGCCTATATTTATGCCTATACTTCTGGAGTTATTTCTCGTGCCTCTCCGATCCGAATTCGTTTTAACGAAAGTTTAGTCGATTCAAAAGAGATTGGAAATGAGGTAAAATCAGGCGTTTTGACCTTTGAACCGTCGATTTCGGGGCAAGCGATTTGGGAAGATGATAAAACGATTAAATTCGTTGCGGACGAAAACCTACCGTCTGGCGAACCTTACTTTGGACGTGTGGACTTGACCGAGTTGTATGGCAATGTTCCCAAAGATTTACGAACGTTTTTATTCGATTTCAAAACTAAAATACAGTTTTTTGAAGTCGCAATCGAGGGCTTACGCTCTGTTAGTCAAACAGATTTGACACAACAAAAATTAGTCGGTACGATCACAACGGCAGATGTTGCAGAAAATGATAAAGTAGAGGAAATTTTGTCCGCTTCTCAAAAAGGAAATAACGATTTAGAACTCACTTGGCAACACGATGGCGATGGTTTGCATCATCATTTTATCTTACATAATGTCGCTCGCAAAGACGACAGATCCAAAGTTGAGTTATCTTGGACAGGCAAACCGATTCGTATTAAAAACAGTGGCGAAGAAACGGTTGAAGTGCCTGCATTAGGTGATTTTGAAGTATCAAGTGTGAGCCTGATGGAAGGCGAAGAGCAGGCGATTTTGGTCGAGTTTTCTGACCCAATTTCCAAACGTCAAGATATCGAAGGATTCATTACAATTGAAAATGTCAGTACGGCTTTAAATCATGTTATTGACGGAAATACAGTTCGAGTTTATCCCGCAAGCCGGTTGGCAGGAGAGCAAAAAATAAACATTTCGAGAGGTGTAAAAAATGTAGCTGGTCGGAACATTAAAAAACCATCTGAATGGTATTTAGAATTTGCGGAAATCGCTCCCGAAGTTAAATTAGTTGGTAATGGTGTGATTATTCCAAATACCGATAAAGGCTTAATTTTACCATTTGATGCCGTAAGTTTGAATGCTATTGATGTAGAAGTTTTTAAAATTTATGAAAATAATGTTTTACAATTTTTACAAACCAACGATTTAGATGGTGATTATCAATTAGAACGAGTTGGAAGAGTCGTTTTTCAGAAAAAAATATCCTTGCAAGACCTTAAACCAATGGCAAATTTTAAGGTTTGGTCTCGTTTTGCTTTAGATTTGAATAAATTGATTCAGCGTGAACCGAATGCGATTTATCAAGTGCGTCTGGGCTTTCAACAAAGCTATTCGACTTACTTCTGTTCGGGGACTGAACCTAACAGCAACGATGGCATGACAATTTACTCAGACCGAGATAACAAAGACGAATATGGCGAAATCAAGTCATTTTGGGATAATGATTACAACTACTACGATTGGGAAAATAGAAATAACCCGTGCCACGAAGCCTACTACAAATCCTACTACCGAAAAGAACGTTTTGCTAACGCCAACGTCATCGCCTCAGACTTAGGTTTAATTGCAAAACGTGGAAATGATAACTCTTATTTTGTCGCTGTTTCCGACCTAAAAACAACTAATCCGCTTAGAGGAATTAAGGTCAAGTTCTATGATTATCAGCAACAGGTTATCAAGGAAATAAAAACGGATAGCGACGGTACAATAAATGTCAAATTGAAGAAAAAACCCTATTTCGTGGTTGCGGAACAAGGACAACAGCGAGGTTATTTGAAGTTGGAAGACGGTCGTTCGTTGTCATTAAGCCGCTATGATGTCGCAGGACAACGACCACACAAAGGCATCAAAGGCTTTATTTATGGCGAAAGAGGCGTTTGGCGACCAGGTGATTCCTTGTATTTAAGCTTTATTTTAGAAGATAAATTAGGCAATTTACCAGCATCACATCCTGTGACTTTCGAATTATTCAATCCTCGTGGGCAGTTACAAGAAAAAACGGTCAAAACTGAAAATATACAACACATTTATAGTTTTCATACGGCAACTTCTGCCGATGCACCGACTGGAAATTGGCAAGCAAAAGTAACTGTTGGCGGTGCGACTTTCACGAAGCGTATTCGTATCGAAACCGTCAAACCAAACCGTTTAAAAATTAATTTGGATTTTGGTAAAAATGAGTTAGTAGCCGATGAAAGTCTGGAAGGGAAACTACAAGTCAATTGGTTACACGGAGCAGCCGCACGAGATATCAAAACAGAGGTGAAAGTACAATTACGTAGCACCAAAATGGAATTTAAAAACTACGGTGATTACGCTTTTGACGACCCTGCACGGTCGTTTAGTGGCTCAGCTCAAACCATTTTTAACAATAATACAGATGACGATGGAAAAGCATTGGTGACAACCAAAATAAGCACGAACGATGCTGCACCAGGTAAAATGAAAGCTAATTTCAGCATTCGAGCCTACGAAAAATCTGGCGACTTTAGCTCCGATAATTTCTCCATGCCATACAATCCGTACGATGGCTATGTTGGTCTTCGTATTCCGACTAAACGCAATGGCGAAAAGCGTTTGGATATCAATAAATCTTACAATATTAATGTTGTTAGCCTTTCGGCAAATGGTAGGGTTCGTTCCAACAAAAACCTCAAAGTCGGCTTATACCGTGTGAACTGGCGTTGGTGGTGGGACAGCGGCAGCGACAACGTATCGAATTATAGCAGTAGCTCACATTATGGCGCATTAGAAAAAGCAAACTTAAAAACCAACTCGAAAGGACAAGCGGCCTGGAATATCAAGATCGATGATTGGGGACGTTATTTGGTGCGTGTCTGTGATGAAGAAACAGGACACTGCACAGGTGATATTTTCTACGCAGGCTACCCGTGGGACGATGAAAATAATGCGAATAAACAAGCCGCAGCGATGCTGACTTTTTCATCAGACAAAACAAAATATAACGTTGGTGAAACCGTACAATTAAAAGTACCTTTAAGCCAGAGCGGACGAGCATTAATAACCATCGAAAACGGAACAAAAGTCTTGCAATCGTTTTGGAAAGAAGCAAAAGCTGGTGACAATACCTTTTCGTTTTATGCTACCAAAGATATGGCACCCAATGTTTATGCACACGTCACTCTGGTACAACCGCACGCACAAGTCGAAAATGACTTACCGATACGAATGTATGGCGTTTTACCAATTATGATAGAAGATCCGAAAACAAGATTAGAGCCGCAAATAGCAATGAAATCCGCCCTGCGACCAAATGAAACTTTTACGGTAAAAGTCAGCGAAAAAAGCCGTAAACCAATGGCTTATACTTTGGCCATTGTTGACGAAGGTTTATTGGGTTTGACAAGGTTTAAAACGCCTGACCCATGGAATCATTTCTATGCAAAAGAGGCCTTAGGCGTACAAACTTGGGATATGTACGATCATGTGATGGGTGCTTATACTGGCAAGTTAGAACGGATTTTATCCATCGGCGGTGATGCGGCTTTAGGCCCGAGAGAAGGACAAAAAGCGAATCGTTTCACGCCTGTCGTCAAATTTTTAGGTCCTTTTTATTTAAAATCAGGAACGAAAACGCATCAAGTAACGATGCCAAATTATATCGGTTCGGTACGTGTCATGGTCGTCGCTGCAAAAGACGGTGCTTATGGAAATTCTGAAAAAACCGTCTCTGTCAAAAAACCATTGATGGTTTTGGGAACAATGCCGAGAGTTTTGAGTCCAGGCGAAAATGTAAAATTGCCAGTCACCGTTTTTGCTATGGAAAATAACATTAAAAATGTGAATGTAAAAATAGAAACAAACGGTTTACTGTCCATAATTTCGACCAATAGAAAAACCCTAAAGTTTAAAAAAACTGGAGATAAAGTCGTCAATTTTGATATGATTGTTCCAGAAAATACCGGCGTTGCAACCGTCAAAATTATTGCGACAAGCGGCAGTGAATCTGCCACACAAGAGATAGAATTAGACGTTAGAAATCCAAATCCTTATGTCACCGATGTTTATGCCGGAATCGTCGAAAAAGGTAAATCTTGGACGAAATCATTTAAACCTATCGGTATGGAAGGTACAAATTCGGCTACTTTAGAGGTGTCAAATATTCCGCCTATCAACTTGGGGGAACGCTTACAATATTTGTTACAATATCCACACGGCTGTATCGAACAAACGACCTCTTCTGGCTTTCCGCAATTGTACGTCAATACTCTATTAGAGGTGGACAAAAAAACAAAAGCGAAAACCGACCAAAATATCAAAGCTACAATTGATCGCTTAAAGCAATTTCAAACGACAAGTGGCGGATTTGGTTACTGGCCAGGCGATGGAGAAGCTTCCAGCTGGGGGACAACTTACGCAGGTCACTTCATGGTTGAAGCCAAAGATTTAGGTTTTACCTTGCCACCTTCGATGTTGAGCAAATGGAAAAAATACCAACGAAAAATTGCCAAAACTTGGAATGGCAACAACGGTCGTTATGATAATTCTGACTTGGAACAAGCCTACCGTTTATACACTTTAGCTATCGCTGACGCACCAGAATGGGGGGCAATGAACCGCTTAAAAGAACGACCGAATTTATCAACTTCTGCACGTTGGCGATTAGCAGCGGCTTATGCGGCAGCCGGTAAAAAGTCAGTGGCAAAATCACTAACAAAAAACTTAAAAACTTACGTCAAATCATACAACGAAATGGGCGGAAGTTACGGTTCGGACTTACGAGATAGAGCAATGATTTTAGAAACTTTGACCTTAATAGGCGAAAAAACACGAGCCGCTGCCGTATTGAAAAAAGTCGCTGCCGAACTGAGCAAAAAACAATGGTTAAGCACACAAACAACGGCTTACGCCTTGTTAGCTGTTGGAAAATATGTCGGCAACGATAATGCGAAAGGTAGCTTAGCATTTACTTATACTTTAGGTGGAAAATCCGTAAAAATAACATCCAAAAATCCGATGGTACAGATTAATTTTAACCCTGAACAAGCGTCAAAAGTTACGGTTAAAAACACCTCTGGCGGAATGTTATTCGCAAACGTCATCAGTACAGGTCAGCCCAAAACTGGTGATCAGCAGCCGGCAGCCAGTAGTAATTTGAAGTTAGCCGTCAGTTACAAAACATTAGATGGCAAAGCTATCGACCCGACTTCTATCAAACAAGGCACAGACTTTATGGCAGAAGTCACAATTACAAATCCTGGTGAATTAGGCACTTACAACGAAATGGCATTGATGCAAATCTTCCCGGCAGGTTGGGAAATTCATAATACTCGAATGGATAATATTTCGGCGTTCAGCAATACTTCCATTCCCGAATATCAAGATATTCGAGATGATCGTGTATATTCATATTTCGACCTCAAACCAAACAAGACGCATACGTATCGTATTCAATTGAATGCTGCGTATCAAGGCCGTTATTATTTGCCGACCGTAGCTTGTTCTGCGATGTACGATGAAAGTGTTAGTGCGAGAATTGGCGGAGAATGGATTTCTGTAATTGGAAATGAGATACAATAATTAAAAGAATGCTGGGCAAAACTATTTTTGCCCAGCATAATTGATAATGGAGTAGTTACCTTTTCTAAGTCATCTTTTACTAAAGGAAAGAATAGTTTTACTTAGAGTATCTGCTTTAAATGATTACTAAAATAACAATAAAAAACTTGATAATGATAAGAAATGGCGACCGAAATCGCCATTTAATTTACCCTTTAAGATCTCACTAAACTTAAAAACTTTAATAAATATCGTTAGATTCACTCTTCATGATAATTGTTTACGTGTTGGTTCTCCTTGACTCATCAATAATTGATTCAATAACACCTATTTTTGATTTATAAAACCAGTTTCAAACTATTCTTCAATAGTTATTTCCACATGATTTAATACATTTAAAAATACAATTTGCCAATAAAGTGCCGAAAGCTAAATATATTTGATTATCAATTATTTATAAATAAAATTTTGCCATATACATTCCCATTTTGAAAATCGAATTTATTTTTGGGTTTTATTTTTTAATTGTTGAACTAAAAGCCTATCAATTAATCTATAAAAGAAAGTATCTTTGTAACAAATCAAATATCAATAACTATGAGTCGAGCAAAGCGTAAAAAACCATATAAAACGAAACGAGAAAAGTTAATGCAACACGTTCGTAACATCAAATTAATTCTAATTTTTGGATCTATTGCCTTGGCTATCTTTATATTTATGAGGTGGCAAGCGATTTCGGATTGGTTCCTTTTGAATTTTTAGAATACTTATAATTTAGGCTGACGTTTACTTAATGAAAATTTAGTAAACGTTCGTTTCAAACCCAAATCATTCCCTCATCTGCATCGCCAAACGATTCTGCATCGCCATTGATATACCGAGAACCTGCGTAATAGGCTAATAACGCATCTACTTGATGCCATGTTTTGATGCTGGCCCAATCTACTTTCAAGGGTAAATTGTGTTGCAAAATCGCTAAGACATCTGGAATATATTGAAGTTGTTTTTTATAATTGTAGGCTTTTAATTCCAGTCGTTGAGCATGAATCGCTGGGTAAATTTCAATAACTTTGATGCCTTTATTCTCAAATGCTCGCTTTAATCGCATTGCTCTTGCAGTCAAGCCACCTAAAAACATAGGCGACATTCCTTTGAGGATTTTATCCCCTTTTCGATAAAAATAATCGTCGAATTTTTCAGGATTCATATAAACGCCAGGCAACGACAAAGGTGCATCTAAAAAGATAAATTCAGGTTTTAATTCATCGACTATTTTTATCAAAAACTTATCAGCGTCCTTCTTTTTCTCTGAAGTCTTAAAATCGACTATATTTCTATTATTCGCAAAAGCCACAACAGTAGTTCCTGCTAATTTGCTTCCGTAATCAATGCCAAGAAACGGCAGACGATTTTCTTTATTCATAATCTGATTTTATAATTATTGACCTACCTATTTCTTATTAAGCTGCCCCGATTTCACAACTCAACACAAAAAAAATAGCTTTACGAATGAAAATCCGTAAAGCTATCCAAATGAATATTTAATATAGTTTGTTCACTTTTTTATTTTAAAAACTCCGCTTCGATAGTTTCTAAACTTGGTAAATGACGATGATGCCATTTTTGAAGAATCGTGCCATCTTTCCACAATACAATACCAGGATTTGAGCGAACGATGGTTTTTAACAACACATCATCAGCGGTATAAAATGGGAACGAAACGCCAGTTGCTTCTTGAAACTCTTTAATTTCTTCTTCTGACGCCTTCGCCACAACCGCATAAATTTCAATTCCTTTTGCTTCCGCCTCTTTCGCTAAATTCGCTACTTTCAATACAAATGCTTCTTTATTTGTTTTGTGCAAGTCATGGCAAACAATCATGAAGTTTGGATTCACATTATTTAAAATCGTTTCCGTTACTTCACCTTCGATAACTTGCTCGCTGACTTCTTCTTTGACGAAAGTCCAACCTTCTTCGATTCCGCCATCGGCTGTGTCTTCTGGTGCTAACTCCAAATAAGGCTCGCCGTCACCAGTATCGTACATCAAGTAAGTTGTTCGGTTGACGGTTTTACCCATGATACCAACAAAATCTGAGATTTTTGTTGTGCCTTCAACTTTTGTATCAACTCTATCATAATATGTTCCCCATTCTGCTGCTTCAGTCGTTTCATTCATTCCAAACTCTCTAAACTCTGTAGAATCCGCATTTGTATAAATAAATGTTATCGGCGCATTCGCCACTAACTCTGCTTGACGCTGCTTTTCACCTCTTACATCAGCCCCATTATGGAAAGGACGAAAATCTACAATTGGTAAATCATACACGAAATTATACAAACCAAATAAGGTCAAAACAACCGTAGAACCAACGAGAATATAATTTCTGATTTTTGGCATAAAGAGTTCATGCATCTGCTTACTTCTCAATAAAAACCAGGTCGCTGGGAATAGTAAGAAAATATCTTTGAAGAAAGAAACTTTAGGTTTCAACTTCAAGAAATCACCAAAACAACCACAATCTGTTACTTTCATGTTCGACTCTATAAAAGGTCCCCATTTACTAATTTCAAAGAAATTGACTCCTTGTGGAACATAACCTGTTAAGTAGGTGAATCCTGTCAAAAAAGTAAAAAATACCACTAAAAGGAAAAATAACCAAGCGGTTAACCTATGTCTATCGCCAATGATGAGCATGATTCCTAATACAATCTCAAAGACAATTACAATAACCGAAAACGCTACCGAAACATCGGTTAACACTGGAAAAATCGGGGCAATGAAACTCAACCAAGTTTCTGAAAAAGTAGATTCGAACTGCTGAAAATACTGTTCCATTTTATAAGCCGTCCCCAGTGGGTCAATGACCTTTACCGCACCTGAAAAAATAAATAATGCACCACAAAAATTTTGAAAATACGACAATAAACGATTCGGCATATCCTGCTTTGTCGCCATCATCATTCCTGTAATAATCGCTGCTGCTATCGCTACTCCAATTACGAGCGTTGTTAAAGTCATAATTTTTTATGTTGATGTATATTGAATTACGCTAAATTGCAATTCAACTTTTTAGTTAATATTTTCATTCCAATACAAATGTATAAACTACATTTGACTTTTTAAACTAAAGATTTAGTTAAGCAAGTCTTTTTATCGTAGTTTTTGTCCTAACTCCCTGATTATAAATCTATAAGGTTTTTAAATCTTATAGGTTTCTCTAAATAACCCCCTCAACCTACTTATGCTTAGTTAACTTTTTTGACAATTCGACTTTTTTAATTCTAAATCTCTTTCAGAATATCCTTAAATTCTACGCCATACTCCTTTAACTCTTCTAATACCGGATTGTAAATAGATGGTTTTACAGGAATCTGAACGCCAGTTTCGGTGATTTTATCTTGTAAAATCAACTTTACAAAAATACCAATCGGTAAACCTACCAATTTAGACATAGCCGTTTGAACAGAATCATCGCCTTTTAAAACCATCGAAGATTGTAATTTATATTTCTTACGTTTTATTTTGTACTTAAAGACATGATGCATTACAATCATATCTTTATCATTTTCTTTTAACTTTAATTTTTCTACCAATAAATTTTCTAAAATCCTTGCTGGAGTTGCATTTTCTAAACCAATTTTTTTGCGGTCAAAAAGTCCCAGCCACTCTAATTTGCGAATAATTTCAGAACTCGCACCAATATTTAAGAAGGTCGCCAAGCGTTCTTTAATCGTACCGGTCACATAAGGATTATCTAACAAAAAGGCATCAACCAACTCTCGGTAGGTCATATTTTTTGATTCCAAAATCGGATAAGCATCACTTGTTAAACCTAACTGTACCAACGCATTCCACGCATCACAAAACCCTGGATGACGCAACGTTGAACGCTTGATCGTAGGAATATTATCAATGCCGTAAATCTCACGATATAGCAAAGAATCCCGATTTGCATACGATTCAAACTCTCCAACTCCCGGCACATTGACCAAGCGATACTGTTTGAATAAACGATTGTACGGAATATATTTATACTTTCCTTTTACCAAATATTGTGAAGTTCCTTGTCCTGCCAAAACAACATTTCGAGGATTCCACGAAATCTTATAACGCCAAGGATTATCATCGCTTTCAGGAGCAACCAGACCACCAGCATACGAACGAAAAGAAATAATTTTTCCACCTTTTGCACGAATTTCGTCGATTATTTTTTTAGCTGACATATGATCAATTCCAGGGTCAAGTCCCATTTCGCCCATAAAAATCAAAGACGCATCTAAAACCTCCGGATTTAAACGATATAAGTCACGAGAAACATAAGACGCAGTCACTAAGTGTTTTTTATATTTGATACAATCCCTTGCTATTCTATAATGCAAATGAGCAGGAAGTAAAGACACGACTACATCTTGTCGCATCATCAAATCCTTTCTATCTTCTGGTTTTAACACATCTAACCAAGTTCCTCGACCGTGCGGATGTCCATTTATTTTTGCCGCAGCAACATCAGGGTCAGCGTCTGCCACAGTGATGAACCAACCGTGTTTTTTGGCTGCTGCCAATAAATAATTAATTAATGCTGTTGAAGAACGACCGGCACCAATGATTAAAACATTTTTCATAATATGCTTCGTTTTGCTGATAAAAAAATGATAAAATCATTCTTTCATTTTGTTAAAATAATTATTTTGAATAGAAAATTGAATACAGTAAAGGTAAAATATGTATTTATGAATTAATAATTCACGGTATTAAATTTGAAAATCCCTATTTAATATAAACAATTTTAGGTAGAACGCTATCCCTAATCGCATTTTTTTTATATTCGTTTTTCTGATAAGATTATCAAAAAATCGAAAATCATCAACGAATGAAATATACTGTTTTTGCCTTTTTTATGGTAGTAATAATCGGCTGTAACAATCACCAAACAGACACTTCTAATTTATCAATCTTTCACTATAACGAAGTTAATAATATTACTTCACTTGATCCCGCATTTGCTCGTAATCAAAGTAATATTTGGGCTGTGAATCAAGTCTTTAGTACCTTGATTCAGTTAGATGATAGTCTAAAAGTTAGACCGTGCGTCGCAAAAAAATGGACAACCAGTGATGATGGCTTAACTTATACCTTTACTTTACGTAATGATGTTTATTTCCATGATAATCAATGTTTTAAAAACAATAAAGGTCGAAAAGTTATAGCAGAAGATATAAAGTATAGCTTTAATCGAATCATTGATAATGAAGTCGGTTCGACAGGAACGTGGCTCTTACGTGGAAAAATTGACACGATTCAGCCCTTTGCTGCTCCGAATGATTCGACCTTTATTTTAAAATTATTACAACCATTTCGACCAATGTTAGGAATTTGCGGGATGCAATATTTTTCGATTGTGCCAAAAGAAGCCGTTGAGTTTTACGGTAGAAATTTCCGGGCGAATCCTGTCGGAACAGGTGCATTTCAATTCCGAAAATGGATAGAAAATCAAGCCTTGATTCTCACCAAAAACCCAAATTATTTTGAAACCGATAAAAACGGGCAGCAACTCCCCTATTTAGATGGTATTCGCATTAATTTTGTGAATGACAGAAATACAGCTTATTTGAATTTTAGAATTGGCAAACTTGATTTTTTAAGTGGTTTAGAATCATCCTATGTCGATGATTTATTAAAAAAAGATGGAACACTTCGCTCTGAAAATGCGGACAAAATGCAGTTTTTTAAAACTCCTTTTTTGAATTTTGAATACTTGGGTATCAATCAGATTTTTAAAGCAGATAATCCATTAAAAGAAAAGAAAATTCGTCAAGCCTTAAATTACGGTTTTGACAGAACCAAAATGCTTCGTGAACTCCGAAACTCAGTCGGACAACCAGCAATTTCCGGCGTGACGCCTATCGGTTTGCCGTCCTACAATGCCGACAGCGTCAAAGGCTACGGCTATAATCCTGCTAAAGCTCGACAATTATTGGCAGAAGCCGGCTTTCCGAACGGCAAAGATTTACCAGAAATAAAATTATATACGAATAATGATTACTTAGATTTATGTACATTCATCACTCGACAATGGGAAGATTTAGGCATCAAAGTCAAAATAGAACTATTGGAATCAGCGACATTGCGAGAAATGATGAAAAAAGGCCAAGCGACTTTTTTCCGAGCGTCATGGATTATGGATTATCCAGATGCAGAAAATTATATGTCGTTATTTTATAGCAAAAATGCCGCACCACCAAATTATACTCGTTTCAAAAATGCTGAATTTGACCGGTTATACGAAGCGGCTTTATTAGAAAATGATGATGAAAAACGCTTTGATTTGTATCATCAAATGGATCGCATTATCATCGAAGAAGCGCCAGTTATTTTCTTATTTTATGACGAAACCGCTCGTTTTGCTGCGGCAAATATCAACGGTTTACGGACAAATGCGAGTAATTTATTGACGTTGAAAGAAGTTCGTTTAGAATAGTTCGGTGATATTTTAGTCATCCGATGAGTTCTTATAACTTTTCGTTTTTCACGAAAAGCATTAATTTCCACAGCAACTCACCGGATGACTTTCTACGATCACTCTAAATCAATATATTATACGTTTCAAAAATAGCTTTTTCTAAATCTGCTCTATCATCTGGATGAGCGATATTTATCATACTTTTGGCTCTTTCTTTTAGATTTTTGGCATACAAATAAGCGATTCCATATTCGGTTACGATATACTGAACGTGAGCTCTGGTCGTTACGACAGGCGCACCTCTTTTCAACATAGCTACAATTCGAGGAATGCCCTTATGTGTTCTTGATGGCAAGGCAATGATGGCTTTTCCACCTTTTGAAAGTGTCGCTCCTCGAATAAAATCCATTTGTCCGCCGATACCCGAATAGTGTTTTGTACCGATCGAATCGGCACAAACTTGACCAAAAATATCAATCTCAATCGCACTGTTAATAGCGGTCACTTTTGGGTTTCTACGAATAACTTTGGTATCATTCACATAACCAACATCCATCATATTTACAATCGGATTTTCATCAATAAAGTCATAAATTTTCCGAGAACCAAAGGCAAAACCACCAACGATTTTTCCGTGTTCTGTTGCTTTATTCATACCATTGATAATACCTTTTTGAGCTAAATCCACCACGCCATCAGAGATCATTTCGGAGTGTACGCCCAAGTTTTTATGATGCTGCAAAGCACTCAAAGCAGCGTTAGGAATACCGCCAATTCCCATTTGTAAAGTTGCACCATCTTCTACGAGCGAGGCCACATTTTGACCAATTTTCAACTCCATTCCAGTAGGTTCGGGTACATCGACTTCAAAAATTGGTGTATCCACCTCAATATACGAATGCAATTGACTGATGTGCAAAACACCGTTTCCATGAACAAACGGCATATTAGGATTAACTTCCGCAATGATATATTTTGCGGTATCTGCGGCAGCATTTGACACATCGATACTACAACCGAGCGAACAGTATCCCTTAGCATTTGGTCTTGAAACCGTTACTAATGCCACATCAATCGGTAAACGACCACTTCTAAAAAGTGCCGGTATTTCTTGTAAAAAAATAGGAACATAATTCGCTCGCCCTCGCTGTACATGTTTACGCAAATTGCCACCTACAAAGAAAGCATTAATCTTAAAACTGTCCACGTATTCATCGGCTGCGTAAGGTGCATCCCATTCAGTATGAATAGACACAATTTCTACATTTTTGAGTTCTGTTCCTCGTGCTGTCATTGCATTAACCAAACTTTTTGGTGTTGCTGCTGCCGAGTGAATGAATACTCGATGCCCCGATTCAATAACCTGTACAGCTTCTGCTGCGGAATTTACTTTTGCCATTTTTTATTTGTGTTTGGAAAATAGTTAAATAATTTTTCCTTTATGTTATGCCCAAAATTATTTAAAGTCCAACTTTTAAAATATGACTTAATAGATGATTCTTATCATTTTTATTGGAGTGTTTCAGGGTTTATATCTTTTCTAAGTCAATAGCAATCAGAATCAATTCAGTTCTAAAGTCGCCTTCAAGGTTTCCAAATCTTCCGCTTTGATCGTGAAACCATTTTTTTCAAAAATATGCCGCATACCATTATTTTGGCGAAGCAATGTTGCTTCAATACGTTGAAAGCCCATATCACGAGCAATATCCAATATAAAATCCGTTAAAAATCGACCTAAACCCAAACCTTGCCAAGGATCAGCAACGACGATAGCATATTCCGCAAATTCGCCATGAGCATCACCAACGATTCGTACCACGCCAGTTAACTTTCGGATACCGTCCTCTATTAATTCAGCTACAATTGCCATTTCGTTATCATAATCAATATTGGTAAACTTGGTTAAAAAATCGTGTGTTACAATAAAACTGGTCGTAAAAAACCGTAAAAAAGTAGTCTTTTCCGAAAAAGTTTTAATCATTTCTCGTTCGAGCGGTTCGTCTTCAGGTTTTATCGGACGAAGTAGAACATTTTGACCATTTTTTAAAGTAATTTCACGAATATACTTTTGAGGATAAGGCGAGATAATTAAATGACTGTAAGGCTTGTCTATTGCTACATTGGCATCCAAAACAATATCATAATCTAAAACAATTCCATCGGTTTTATCAACAATAAAAGGATTCAAGGTAATTTGTTGAATTTCAGGGAAATCCACTAACAAATAAGAGAATTTGACCAATAGAAATTGAATAGATTCAATATTAATCGGGTTTGTGCCGACCTGTCCGACCAAGAGTTTATAAATCTTCGTATTTTCAATAATTCGTTGTGCCAAAGCCATATTTAAAGGTGGAATACCATGATTGACATCATTAAAAACCTCCACCGCAACACCGCCCATTCCAAACGAAATCACTGGTCCCATTTCAGGCATTTTTTCACTCGAAATCGACAGTTCATACGTTTTATCAATCATCTTTTGAATAAAAAACTGACCATTTTTCTTAAAAGATAATTTTCGCCAAGCACGTTCTACCGCAATTTCGTCCTCCAGATTAAGCATCGACTGCCCTTGTTTCATACCATGATTTACGACATATTTTAAAACAACAGGATAACCAATTTGGTCAGCTTTTTCGAGTGCCTCATCGAGCGTTTCCACAAAAAAATATTTCAATACCGGAATATCATAACACCTCAATAATTGTTCACTTTCATTGAACGTAAGTGTCGTTCTATTTTGGTTCAAAATAGCATTGATAAGCTTTTTCGCTGCCTTTTTTTGAGGTTTAAAATATTCGGGAACTCGTGCGGGCGTTTCGTACAACAAGTCAATCGACTTATTGTATTCATACATTTTTAAAAAACTATAAACCGCACTTTCAGGAAAACAATAGGTCGGCACATTTCCATCGACTAAAACTTGCGAAATCTCTCGACGACTCAACTCACCGACACAAGAAGCGATAATTGTTTTGCGAGTTTTATTATTAATTTTTGTAATTTCTTTGGCAATACCTCGCACGTCACTCTTCGTCTGCGAAGTCAAAATCACCAAAACGCCATCGACATTTTCATCACTCAAACAAATATTAACCGCAGTTTTATAACGTTCGATCGAAGAATTAGCCAACACATCAACAGGATTACTGATAAATCGAGTATGTGGCAAAATTTCCTTCAGTTGCTCTAAAGTTGAAGTTGATAATTGAGCTAACTTACCACCATTTTTAATCAAATAATCTACTGCCAACACTGCTGGAGCACCAGCATTCGTCACAATCGCCAAGCGATTAGAATGAGGTCGAGGAGCGACCGACAAGGCTTCCGCACAATCAAATAAACCTTCAATTGTATTCACCTTTAAGACACCAGCTCGACGAAAAGCCGCTTCAAAAATCGCATCTTTTCCGACCTTTCGTCTCGTATGCTCTTCTATCACTCCTGCCCCAGTCAACGTCTGCCCCGATTTCAAGACAATAATCGGTTTGTTTCTCGAAAACGCTTTGGCAGCACTCATAAACTGCCGAGCTTCCGATAGTGACTCCATATAAATCATAATATTTCGAGTATGCATGTCCATACCGAAATAATTGATTAACTCATGTAGCTTAATATCCATCATCGAACCGATTGATACGAAGTGACTAAAACCGACGTTTTCCGCAACTGCCCAGTTCAATATCGCCGAACAAATCGACCGACTTTGTGAAATAAAAACCGTCTTGCCTTTCAAGACTTTTCCATTAAACAAACTGGCATTTAAGTCCAAATACGTCGAAATAAAACCATAACTACTCGCTCCCAAAATCGCAATTTTAGCCGCTTTTGCTTTCGCTTCGATTTTTTGATAAATCGTTTCGCCTTGTTCTTCATCTAATCGAAATCCACCCGACAAAATAATCGCACTTTTTACCTTTGCCGCAATACAGTCCTCCATGATTTGCATCATTTCCTGCACCTCTGCGTCAATAATCACCAAATCAATTGAGTCAGGAATCGCTTGAATATTTTGATAAGTTTTCACCCCTCGTACACTTTTCAAAGTCGTACTTACAGGATACACAATTCCTTTAAAATCCGACCCAATCAGATTTTTTAAAATAGGCTGACTGTTTGCATCTTCCTTTTTAGAAACACCAACAATAGCGATTGTTTTGGGCTTAAATAAATAGTCTAAACGATTCATTTTGTAGTTTTTTTT
>Ga0075467_10001197_pt1 | contig 21447 bp, 19 predicted proteins | sample DEB08_DNA_9_FD_75067 | JGI IMG/M metagenome (GOLD analysis project Ga0075467, IMG submission 75067) | Aqueous microbial communities from the Delaware River and Bay under freshwater to marine salinity gradient to study organic matter... | ecosystem: Environmental > Aquatic > Marine > Coastal ... | reverse complement strand
TCACGGAAACCGATTTGGTGCGCACGCTGCATCAGCCCGATGCTCCGGTCGATGGCGTGTTGCACCGATTGTTGCGCGCCAGCCGCGAGGTGGCTGTGCCTGTGGATGATGTAATGACATCGGGCGCTACTCTTGCCGCCGCTGCCGATGCTTGCCTTGCCGCAGGTGCTTCCGAGGTTTGTGTCGTTGTACTGGCACGCGTTGCGAAGGATGACTAAATCCCTATAGTCATAGTGACCAAAGGGAATAACTAAATGAAGCTTGTCGAAATCTATACCTCGCCGCTGTGCGGCTACTGCCATGCGGCCAAGCGGTTGCTGATCAAAAAAGGCATCGCCTTTACCGAATATGATGTCTCACGCGACGCGACTTTGCGGGCCGAGATGATGCAGCGTTCAAACGGAGGCCGCACGGTGCCGCAAATCTTTGTGGGTGACACACATGTCGGCGGGTCCGATGATCTGCACGCGCTGGAGCATGCGGGCGAGCTTGACGCGCTGTTGCAGGGGTAGAACATGCGGGTAGGCCTTGTTCAGCTGTGTGTAAGCGATGATCCGGCAGCCAACCTGCCAGAGACGCGCCGCTTGGTGCAACTGGCCGCCACTGGCGGTGCCGAGTTTATCCTGACGCCAGAATGCACCAATGGCTTGTCGTCAAGCCGCGCACATCAACGGGCGGTATTTCACCATGAGTCGGATGACCCAACTTTGCAGGCCTTGTGCGGTGATGCGGCACGTCTGGGGATTTGGCTGCTCATTGGGTCGCTTGCGTTGCTGACTCATGATGCCGATGGCCGCTTTGCCAATCGTTCATTTCTAATTGACCCTACGGGCCAGATCGTCGCGCGCTATGACAAGGTGCATATGTTTGACGTGGATGTGTCGCCCACTGAGCGCTATCGCGAATCAGAAGGGTATCGGCCCGGCGATCAAGCGGTCTTGGTGCAAACCCCGTTAGGTGCGGTGGGAATGACGGTTTGTTATGACGTGCGATTTGCTTATCTCTATCGCAAACTGGCACAGGCGGGGGCGCAAATCTTGACCATTCCTGCCGCGTTCAACCACATCACGGGTTCCGCCCATTGGGAGGTGCTGTTGCGTGCGCGTGCCATCGAAACCGGCTGTTTCGTACTGGCTCCTGCGCAAACTGGGTTCCATCCAGAAACTTCGGGTGGGAAAGGGCGGCAGACCTTTGGCCATAGCCTTGCAATTGCCCCTTGGGGTGAGGTGTTGGCTGATGGCGGCACCGAAGTCGGGGTTACCTTTGCCGAGATTGATCTGGACCGCGTAGCACATGCGCGAGGCCGTGTGCCGTCATTGTCGCATGACCGTGCAATCAAGGGGTCATAGATGTCTGAAAACGCCGAAGATCTTGCCGTCACCTTGTTTGGAGAGCTGTTCATGGCCGATCAGCTGGCGCGCAACCGTATTTCCAAGGTCTTGCCGCGTGGGATGGAGCTGTCGCATTTTGCAGTGCTGAATCACCTGTCACGCGTCAGCGACGAACGTACACCCGCCCAGCTTGCACGCGCCTTTCATGTGACGCGTGGAGCGATGACCAATACACTCAGCAAGCTGGAATGGGCAGGTCATGTGCATGTTCGCCCCGATTGGGATGATGCGCGGCGCAAGTTTGTGGCGATCAGCCCGTCGGGCCGATCCGCGCGGGATGAAGCGGTGCAAGCCGTTGCCCCGCTTATTGCCGAGTTTGTGACGGATTTGGGTGCTGAACGCGTGCGCGCCTTTATGCCCGTGCTCCGCGAGCTGCGGATCCGTCTAGAAGGGAATGAGTAGGCGCGCATGGCCGCTAACCCTATTCCGTTGCTAATATTGGGGGGGAATGGCCGCATCGGGCAAGTCTTGCGGGAACAAGTTGATCTGTTGCGAGCTTTGGGTTTGACGCCTGTTTGGCAATCGCGCCGCCCCTGCTCAGGTTTCTTACGCTGGGATATTCTGACTGAGCCTTGCCCTGATGATGCCGCAAGCGGTGTGGTTTTGTGCTTGGCCGGAGTAACGCGCGGATCACCTGGTGCGCTTGCCCAAAACGAAGCCTTGGCGATGGCAGCCTGCGCTGCGGTGCGCGCGCAAGGTGGTCGGCATGTCTTTTTGGTATCTTCTGCTGCGGTTTATGGGCTTTCAGACGCTAGGGTAAGCGAACAAACCCCTGCCGCACCGATTAGCCTATATGGGCAGGCAAAGTTTGCGATGGAACAGTCAGCGCTTGGCTGGCACCGGGCGGATGGGCCGGGGCTAACCATCTTACGGATTGGAAATATCGCCGGGCTAGACATGCTTTTGGGTGGTGTGAGGCCTGATCATACCGTTTTGCTTGATCCGGTTATGGGGCAAAATGGCGGGCCTGTCCGATCATATATCGGGCCTCAAAGCCTTGGGGTTGTTGTGGCCAAGTTGGTCGGCCTCGCGGCCCAAGGCCAGGCGTTGCCAAATGTTTTGAACATAGCCGCTGCCCCTGCAGTATCAATGGGCGACTTGCTGAATGCGGCAGGTGTTCGCTGGCGTTTTGGCCCGCCAAACCCGGATGTGATTGCAAAAGTTGACATGGATGTGGGCCTTTTGGCAGGACTTGTGAACCTGCCAGCATCGTCAGGACAGCCTGATGTTATGGTCGCCGAATGGAATGGCCTAGTGTTATGAGGGCAAGCAAGCGAGCCCTCGATCTGGTTTTAGCCTTGGGTCTTTCGGTCGTTTTGGCGATACCGTTCTCCATTTTGCTTCTTGTGATGGTGCTAAAAGATGGTTTCCCGCTTTTCTATTTGGCCGAACGGATGAAAGGTATCAAGCAACCGTTCCAACTGTGGAAATTGCGGACGATGACGGTGTCTGCAACTGATTCGGGCGTTTCAGGCGGTGACAAAGTGACCCGAATTACTCCGCTGGGCCAGTTCATCCGGCGCGCGCGGTTGGATGAGGTCCCACAACTTTGGAACGTGCTGAAAGGCGATATGAGTTTTGTTGGCCCCCGTCCCCCGTTGCGTGCCTATGTTGAACGTTTTCCCGAACTTTATGCGCAGGTTTTGAAAAGTCCGGTTGGAATCACCGGCCTGGCCAGCCTTCGCTATCACGCGGTTGAGGAACGTCTTTTGGCCGCTTGCCAAACAGCTATTGAGACTGACCGAGTTTATGCCAAAATTTGCGTGCCCGCCAAGGCGCGGTTGGATTTGATCTATCAAAAAAACTGGTCGTTTTGCCTTGACCTAAGGCTGATCTGGGAAACTGGAACGCGCGTTCTGGTCAAACGGTTTTTCAAAAGGCGCGTTTAGTTGTCCTGCTTCTGCGTTTTCGGAAACAGCCTGTCGGCCTCGGCTTGCGAATACCGGCCTAGCCGCACATCTTCAGCAACCAAGGCCGGGTCGCGCAACGCGGGGTCGCCATAACCCCCACCACCAGGGGTCCGGACGCGAACGCTATCGCCGGGCTGTAAGGCAATGTCTTGTGCCTTTGACAGGTGCGGCGGAGTAAAAACCTGACCCGCGCGCATGATTTCAACTCGGTTTACGGCACCATTCGCGCCCCCCAGCGCGCCCAGAGGCCCAGTGCGACCATGGTCCATCACAAAGCTGGCCCTTGCAGTGCCGCGCAGCAGCTCCACCTCGTAATCCAGCCCAAAGCCACCGCGATGCTGGCCTGCACCGCCCGACCCCTCGTGCAAGGCATAGCGGCGATAGAGGACGGGGTAGGTTTGCTCCATAATCTCTACCGGAGGCGCTTTGGAAATGCCAATGGTGGAACAACCGTTTGACAGGCCGTCATGGTCACCATTTCCCCCGTACCCCCCGCCCGAGATTTGATACATAACAAAATCACGGCCTTTTTCCGGGTCGTGGCCGCCCAGCCCAAAATTGCCTGATGTTCCTGCGGGCGCGGCTGTAACCTGACTCGGAAGCGCCTGAACAAGGGCTGCAAACACGGCCTCGGCGATGCGCTGGCTGACCTCGGCCGCGCAACCCGAAACGGGGCGGGGGTAATGGGCATCAAGGAAAGTGCCTTCGTGGCCTGTGATCGTTAGTGGTTCAAATGCGCCGGCAGAAAGCGGGACATCTGGAAAAATATGGCGCAGGGCCAGGTAGACCGACGAAAATGTAGTCGCACGAACCGAATTCATCGGCCCCACACAGGGCAAGGATGACCCGGTAAAATCAAAAGTCAGCCTATCATCGTGGCGGGTGACATTCAGGGCAATCGTTAAGGGTTCGTTAACCACGCCGTCACTGTCGATAAAGGCCTGCGATTGGTAGCTGCCTTGTGGGATCAATGCGATCTTGGCCCGCATTTGGGCTGCGGCAAGCGTGCGTATTTCGGCAATCGCTGCTGTAACTGTTGCATCGCCATAGCGGTTCAACAGTTCGTTCAGGCGATCTGCGCCCACCAAAAGTGCCGAAGCTTGGGCTTGAACATCCCCGATGCGCTGATCCGACACGCGGATGTTTGAACAGATGATCGACCAGATTTCAGTGTCTAACAAGGCCTTCTTGAACAGTTTGACGGGCGGTAAGCGCAACCCTTCTTGTTCTGCTGCCGTGGCCGATGCAGAAAACCCACCGGGAACTGCACCGCCGGTATCGGGCCAATGGCCGGTGTTAGACAGCCAGCAATAGATTTCGCCCTCGCGGTAAAACGGCATGGCAAAGCGCACATCCATCAAGTGCGTGCCACCAAGGTAAGGGTCATTTACGATATAAATATCGCCAGGTTCAGGGGGCAGGGTTTCGCCACTGGCAATGCGTTCGATGACGTGGCGGGTGGAAAATTGCATCGTACCCACAAACATTGGCAACCCTCGCGCGCCTTGGGCAATCAGCGCGCCATCGGTCGCAGAATAGATTCCGTCTGAGCGGTCATCGGCCTCGGCAATCACCGGGGAAAAAGCGGCGCGGCTAAATGTCAGGTCCATCTCGTCGCAGCATTGTTGAAGGCCGGCTTGGATCACGGCAAGGGTAATTGGGTCGATTTTGGCCATCTTCGTGACTGTTTTAGACATGTGGCACCGTGATGATCAGATTTCCATCCAAGTCAGACGTGACTGTGCAGCCGGGATGCACAAGAATCGTTGTATCCATCTGTTCAATAAGCGCGGGGCCCGCCAAGTGTAGGTTCAAAGGCAGTTGGTCGCGCCAATAGACCGGTGTTTCCACCCAACCGTTAAACCAGACAGGCCGACTGGATTTTGGCGTTGCCACAGCAAGACGCGCAGCAGGGTCTATCAGCCGCGACAAGTCCATTTCCGGGCGCTGTCCGACTATCGAGGTGTTGAGGTTTACTAAATTGGCGCGAATGGTTGGCAGGTTTACGCGGAACCTGGCGTGATACGCGGCCACAAATCTTTGCTGCAAATCCTCGCGTGTTGGCGTGGCATTGTGCAAAGGTACGCGCAGCAGGTGGGTTTGGCCGATGAACTGCATATCGACCGAAAGCTCCATCTGTATTTTGGTTAGCTTGATGCCCGCCGCATGGATGCGGTCGGTTCCGATTGCGATTTGATCGGCCAGAATGTTGTGAACATCGGCCATGTCCACCACATCCAAGGGACGGTTGAGCGTGCGAACCGTATCATGCCGCAGATCAGCGACCACACAGCCCAAAGCGTTTGTCATGCCTGGGCGCGCCGGAACCAGCACACGCGGAATACCCAGCTCAGCCGCCAGTGCGGTCGCGTGCAGCGGGCCCGCACCGCCAAAAGCAAACAGCGCATAATCACGCGGATCGGCCCCCAGCGATAGCGAGACCATCCGGATTGCACCCGCCATATGGGTGTTGGCAATGTGGATCACAGCCTCGGCTGCAGCTTCGGGGCCAAGGCCAAGAGGCTTGCCAATTTTAGTCTCGAATATAGCAGAAAGCTCGTCTTTATGAGTGCCGAAACGCGCGACAGGAAGACGCCCAAGCAAAAGATTCGCATCCGAGATCGTTGGCTCTGCCCCACCTTTTCCATAGCATATCGGGCCGGGTACCGATCCTGCAGAATGTGGCCCGACCCTCAGCATGCCACTCGCATCGACTCGTGCAATAGACCCGCCCCCTGCGCCAACCGTGCGCACATCGACCATTGGAACATGGATCGGCATTGCATATTCAATCTCAATCTCGTTTGAGACAGGCGCACGCGCGTTTTTAATCAAGGCCACGTCAGTGGACGTGCCGCCCATATCATAGGTGATGAGGTTGGGGATGCCCGCCCGGCGCCCGGTCGCCACAGCAGCCATAACGCCAGAGGCTGGGCCAGACATCACGGTTTTCACTGCCTCAGCACTAACCTGCGATGCCGGAACCATCCCGCCATTGCCATTCATCACCAGCAGTTCGTTTTGATATCCCTTGTCGCGCAGCGCGTTTGCAAGTGACTGCACATAGCGTTCAAGCAACGGTTGGACAGATGCATTGACCGCGGCGGTCACCCCACGCTCAAACTCCCGCGATTCCGATAAAAGCGCATGGCCGCAGGTGATGTATTTGTTGGGCCATATCTGTGCCGCGATTTCAGCAGCGCGAAGCTCATGTACTGGGTTAGCATAGGCGTGCAGAAAATGGATAACCAAAGACTCACAGCCGATTTCCGCAAGGTTCGTGACGTTTTGGCGTAATTCATCTTCGTCGAGCGCGGTCAGGATACGGCCCTTTGCATCCATCCGCTCGGTCACCTCCAGCCGCAGATCGCGAGGGATGATGGGGGTGAATTGGCCGGTCATGCCGTAGGCGTTCGGGCGGGTGCGGCGACCCAGTTCTAAAATATCGCGAAAGCCTTTGGTGGTTATAAGCCCGGTTCTTGACAGTTTGCGCTCCAGCACAGCATTGGTCGTTGTTGTGGTGCCATGAACGATCAACGCAAGCTCGGACAAGGGGGTTTGGGATTGGTCAAGGGCTGTAAGAACGCCTGCCGCTTGGCCGCCCAAGTTTGGGTCAAGCGTGGTCGGGGTTTTGGCAAGCCGAACCTCGCCGGTCGCAGGATTCAAGATGACCAGATCTGTAAATGTGCCGCCAACATCCGCGCCGGCGATAAGAGCGGTGGCCATTCCTACACTCCTACATAGGTTTGAAACTGCTGTGAGCTTGCATTTAGGCCTATGTTAGGCACTGTTTCGGCTACGCTGCCTGCCGTAACAAAGGCAATCTGATCGGCCATGGCAAGCACTGCATCGACACGTTGTTCCACAAGCACTATCGCAACCCCGGTTGATTTTAGGGTCAGCAACGTGTCCCGAATTAGGGTAATCATGGAGGGTTGTAGCCCCTCAGTTGGTTCATCCAGCAATAGCACATCGGGCTCCAGACACAGCGCACGGGCAATAGCGAGCATCTGCTGTTCGCCGCCTGACAGGGTAGACGACCGCTGCGCCAACCGTTCGCGTAATCGCGGAAACAGCGACAGCACATAGTCACGGGTTTGGCCCCCTTTCCCGCGTGTCATCAGACCGATTTCGATATTCTGCGCCACACTCAGCTCACCAAATAAACGGCGACCTTGCGGAACGTACCCTACGCCATGGCGCGGCACCTCATGCGCGGGCAGGGTGTGCAATGCGGTGCCGTTCAAGGTGATGGTGCCCGCCGTTACAGCGATTTGGCCCATAATCGCGCGCAACATAGTCGTTTTACCTGCCCCGTTCCGGCCCATGAGGCATGTCACCTCACCCGGCTTGGCAACCAGCGACAGGCTGCGCAGCACTTGGACATTACCATAACCTGCGTCGATATTAGACAGTTCCAGCACGCGCTAACCCCCGAGATAGGCAGTTTGCACCGCCGGATTAGCGCGAATTTCGGCGGGTGTGCCTGTGGCCAGCATTTCGCCAAAGTTTAGTACGGTGATCTGGTCTGCAAGATCCATCACCACATCCATATTATGCTCGATCAGCAAGACGGTGGTTTGCGGCGTCACCTCGCGGATCAAGGCGTTGAAAGCCTCAATCTCGGAATTCGCAAGGCCTTGGGTCGGCTCATCCAAAATCAACAACCGGGGTCGCATCGACAACCCCATCGCGATTTCCAGCAAGCGTTGGTGACCATAGGCCAGCGTTCCTGCGATTTGATCGGCGCGGTCGGCTAACCCAACACGGCTCAGCGCCGCCATCGTCTCGGCCTGCAACCGTTTGCTGCCTTTGCGCTGAATGGCCAGTGCAACATTATCGAACACGGGCAGATTGGCGTAGATAGAGGTGATTTGAAACGTATAGGCAATGCCGCGCGCCACACGGCTATGGGCCGGCAGGCGTGTGATATCAATCCCGTCAAACCGAATAGTGCCCGCACTGGGCGCGATACGCCCCGACAGCAGGCTGACAAAAGTGGTCTTGCCTGCACCATTCGGGCCAATCAATGCGTGAACTTGGCCTGTGGTCAGGTCGAAATCAACCGCCTCCACCGCTTTGATGCCATCGTAATGCTTGGTCAAACCGCGTGCGGACAGAATTATGGCAGCCATTTTGCCCCCTTATCTCGCACCCAACCCAAGATGCCTTTTGGCGCAAACAACACCAGCACCAACAGCGCTGCCCCAACCACGAACAAGTGCGCGGTGGTATAGCCCGACGATATGTCGATCAAATAGAACATCAGCAGCGCCCCAAGGAACGGCCCAAGCGTGGTGCCGGCCCCGCCAAGAAGGACATAAAGAAGAGGCAGGATGGAATATTGAATCGTGGCAAAACTGGCTCCAACATATCCAAACAGCACACCATACGCCGCACCCGCTGCCCCCGCATAGAGGCCAGAAATCACCAGCGCGGTCAGTTTAATGCGAAAAGGGTTATAGCCCAGCATGCGCGAGCGCTCTTCATTCTCGCGCATCGCGATCATGGACCGCCCAAGGTTTGACCGGGTCAGGGCGAGGTTTACCAGCAGCCCTACGCCAAATAGGATCAGCGCGGCGAAATAGCGTGGGGTGTCGGATGACAGATCTACACCGCCAAGGTTGCGCGCCGCGCGGGTGATAACAAAACCTTCATCTCCACGCGTATACGCGCCGAAATACAGAATGGTCAGATACCCCGCTTGGGCAAACATCAAGGTCACAATCATAAAGCTGACGCCCCCTGTGCGCAGAGCCAACACACCTGTCGCAGCCGCAATCGCCACACCCGCCAGCAAGCCAAGCAATAAGGCGGGTCCTGCAGACAGTCCCCACAACTCAATTCCAAGACCGGTGGCATAAAGCCCCGCCGCAAAGAACAGTGCATGGCCAAGAGACAATAGCCCAGTATAGCCAAAGGCGATATTGTACCCCATCGCGAACACCGCCAGCACCATGATGCGGGCGATGTTGGTGTGGTGATAGGGTGGCAGAAAATATTGCGCCGCAAACAGGGCCACCAGAACGGCGATATGTAAGGCCAGCGCGCGGGTCATGGCTTGGCTCCAAACAGCCCTTGCGGGCGGAATACCAACACCATCGCGACCAGCAAAGTCGCAAGGATTTTCGCCAAGGTCGGCGAAAAGAACACGGATATCACACCATCCGACAACCCTATCACCAAAGCCGCAACCAAAGTCCCTCTTAGGGATCCCAGCCCTCCAATGATCACCACGATGAATGACAAAAGCAACGGGTCATGCCCCATTAGATAATGCGCCTGCTGGATTGGTACGATCAACACGGCAGCCACGGCAGCCAGCCCTGCACCCAGCGCGAAAACAGCAGCATAAACGCGGTCCACATTGATGCCGAAAGCGCGGGCGGTGTTGCGGTCAAGCTGGGTCGCTCGCATGATCAGCCCTGCGCGCGTGCGCGTGATCAACACCCAAACCGCCATCAAAATCGCAAGCGCGGCAAACACTACAGCGATTTTATAGCCCGAATAGCCGAACCACGGCAGTTGGATTCGCAAATCAAACGGCGCTAAAACCGGGCGGGCATCGGGGCCATAAAACGTCAGCGCCGCTTGTTGGAAAATGTAGCTTAACCCAATAGTGGCCACGATCGTTGCTTCAGGGTCATATTTCAACCGCTTCAAGATCAAGGTATCTGACAGCGCCGCAATCCCGCCCACAATCAGCGGGCAAATCACTAAAGCCGCAGCGAAGCCCACAGCAGGCGGGCCCGGCATATAATGCGTGACAAACCACGCAATCACAGCACCCAGCATGAAAAACTCGCCATGTGCCACGTTGACAACGCGCATCACGCCAAACACCAGCGACAGCCCCACAGCGGTCAATGCCAAGACGGCGGCCATAACCATGCCTTCCATCAAGGCCAACAGCAAAAACGGGCCGAAATCCATTCAACAATCCCTGCGTTTCATCTTGGCTCAAATACCTCTGGGGGTGAGACGCGCAGCGGCGAGGGGGCAGCCGCCCCCTCTCCTTTCCTCGGGCGATCAGAACGCCATCGTGGTGTAATCCACTGCATCCGGGTACATCCCATCTTCAATGCTGGTGGTATGCACCCGCATCAACTTGCCGCTTTCAACCTTGCTGATGAACTGGTGGCCAAAGACCTGATGGGTTTTGCCATTGAACACCTTGTCTCCCTGCGGGTGCGCTTGGCTGGCGGGGATGGTGGTCATCGCCTCAACTGCTTCAACAAACTTCTGGCGATCGGCGGTCGATTGATATCCCGCCGCCTCCATCCCGGCCTTGATCATGAACAGCGTTTCCCAGCATGAAAACATATGGGCATATGTCGCGACATCTTTGCCATCCGAAATCGACGCCCCATTGTCATCGACGCCCACAGCCGCACGGTAGAATGTTTCATGTTCTGAGGCATCGGCTTGTTTTACGCGGCAATGACCCTCCCAGAAATGGGTGCCTTCCAGAAACTCAAGACCGGGCGAGGCGGTATCTACCGCCTCAAGGCTGTCAATGAAGCCAAAGATTTCAGGGCGTGCTCCCGTGCCGTAAAACTCACCCAATTCCTTGACAAAGGTCAGAACAGCGGGCCCGACCATGACGTGGTACAAAACCTCGGTTTCCTTGGGGATCTGCGGCAAATAGCGGGTAAAGCTGGTTTCTGTTGGTGGAATGGCGATGTGCTTGATCACCTCACCACCCTGCGCCGCAATGGCTGCGGTGAAATAATCGCGGTGGTCATGGCCAAAGGCATAGTCGGGGAACACCATCGTAATCTTTTTCCCTAGGTTCTGTGACACCCACGGTGCCATCGCTGTCACCTGCGCGCGCACATCAGTGATCCCCGGTTGCATGGTCCAACGGTTCAGCTTGCCCGATGCCACATGGAACCCTTCCGAGCATACTAAATATGGCACCTTCAATTCGCCCGCGCGAGGGGCGGAGCCAATCACGACATGCGAAAACAGTGGCCCAAAAATCGCATCGCATCCCGCTTGCGAGGCCAGCTTTTCCACCACTTCCGCGCCACGCTTTGGGTCGGTGCCATCATCCTCAAAGATCACCTCAACCGGGCGACCATTGATCCCGCCTTGATCGTTCAGCACTTTCAACGCGGCTTGTGTGGTCCGTTCATACCAACGGCCATAGGCAGCGCCGATGCCTGTGCGGTGCAGTTGGAAGACCAGCTTGATGGGCGCCGAACTTTGCGCCTGCACAAACCCCGGGAGTGCCAGCGCCGATGCGGTTGCGGCCATGCCCTTCAGCAGGCTACGGCGGGAGGGGGTCATTCCGATCAGTTTCGTCATGTCACTATCCTCTTTCTGTTGGGTCCATCGTTGCGTGGGTTTTGCTGTCTATCGTTTTTATCGTTGGTAAAAGAATGAACGTATGCAAACAAGTTGTCTATGGTTTTGGCTACCCACTGGGTGATGCAAGCAACCAAAGCCCTAGCACCGTATACCCCACCATCAGCGCCGTCAGGGGGAAATGTACACGGGCCTGCGTCCCTGCAGGCGTCAGCCGCAGCGCAAGAATAACCGCAAGGATATGTGCGCCAAGGATCAACGTAAATTGCGCGTTCCAGATAAGCGTCATTATCCATCGATCCGTCAAAAACCCCATCGAAACATAAAAGGCTGGTAAGCCCAGAAAATCATCACCGCGAAACAGGGGGTCGTTCAAGGCGGCAAGCATATATTGTCCGGCGGTCAACAGCGTCGTCAGGTAATGCGCTGCGTGATACCCGGCAGCGATTGCCAAAAACGACAGCATAACGGGCATCAGGTTCGGGCGGGCGGGGTTCGGAGCAGGACCACCGGTTGTGATCAAAACCGCCTCACTCTGTAACAAAGGCCCAAGCCGCAATGCGCACAACACGGTCGCCGCCGTTAGCCCCCAAGTCGCGACCAACCCAAGACTATTCACTCCCACCACAGCAGAACGCCCGGTAAACTCCAACGGATTTTCGCCAATCAGCCCCATATACCAAAAAGTCTCATTCAACCCGTCAAACGTCAGCCCCGCCAGCGACAGCGTGACAAAGGCGATGGCCGATACCGAAAGCGGCGACATCCGCAAAACCTGCGTCCCCGGCCACCCCAGTTTAAGCGTGGCGTGACCTTCGCTAATCTCCAACCAAAACGGCGCGATTTTGGACAGAAACCCAAGGTAGGCCGTCAAAAACTCACCTTGCTCCAACCAAGCCTCACCCTCGGCCACACCCAATACAAAAATCACGGTCCAATAGGTTGCGGTGGCGATGGCAAGGGTTCGGGGGTCATCGGGCGACATGGAAATAATGTAGAACCAGAAAAACCCGAACAGCCCGATGACAGCAGGCAAATGCCCAAACCGTTCCAACCCAATTCCGCCTGTCCGCCCAAGTATCCGGCGGGTCAGCCTGATAGGCGCCGTCCACGGGTTAATCGCCCGCCACAGATTGCCAAAGATCATGCAGCCCATCGGTAAGGCAACCCAGATCACGGCCCAAACCGTCAACGTTAACAGATTGTGCATCGGATCACGCGCGCCTGCAAACCCGACTAGGACCAACGCCAGCAACACAATCCACGCGGCATAGCTAGTCACCGTAACCGGCACCAAAACCCTCCGCGTTATCAGCGTTCGCGCGGTCATTTTGGGCACAAGCCGCGGTGTGGTCGCCAGCAGCCCGGTAATGGCCACAGTTACCGCCGCCCCCAGCATGTAATACCCAGTCGGCAGCGTCATAATGATCGATGGCGGCAGGGCACAGGCAAGCGCTGCCACCGGCAAAACCGCCGCCAGCATAATCCCTAGGACCGCCCCTAACTGCATTAGCGCAAACCGTCCTCGCCCTTAACATCCCATGCCTCAAGTCCGCCCATGCGCGAATGGACCCGCCCACCGCGCGACATCGCAAGGATAAAGGCAATCTCATCCGCCCGCGGTGCATCAGGAACCGATACGGTGATGGCATCGAAATGACTGCGCACATAAGCCGCGTTGATGTGCCCCAAAGGCACATCCAAGGTGGTGGCCATTGTGCCAACTTTCATTGCGCTCGGCACAATAGCCTTGCTGGTGCCCAGCCGTTCGCGCATCGCATATCCCCCCGGCACATGCCACAACGCCCCATGTTCAATTTCACCCGATGCCCCGACAATCGCGCCCTTGCCATAGCCATCAATCCCGTCACGCCCCCCCAGTGCGGCAATCAGCCGATCTGTCAGCAACAGCCCCAGCAGTTTCAGCGCCTCCATTGTGGGTTGCAACGTGGCCTCATACCGGTCGGCAAAAGGGTTCTTGACCACGGCGACGATCGCGGCGCGCTGGTGCTTGGTGTCAGGTGGCGGCCCGCCTTCGTGCAAGATATCTTCAACAATCAGCAGGGTTTTTCGCAAGTTAAAGTCATACATATTCGATATCCTTTGCAAGGCTAAGGGTGCCAAGGGTCCGTGATTGAGAGTGCAGGAAAAGCGCGGCCCCGGCAATAAGCCCGCGAGCAGCATAGGCCTGAGCTGCAGCATACCCGTTGCGCAACGCCGCTGCGACCTCGGATTGGGTCAGTAAGCCAAGGGCTGTGGTCACTAAAATGTCGCCCAAATCACTATCAGCTTTCAGGCTCCGCGCAGGGCGGCGGGTGATTGCCGGATGGCCGGGCAAGTCCACCGCATTGGCGATCATGGTTGCGGCCGCGTCAGCCATCGCAGCGCTATGGGCCACTACTGTCACACAATCGGCAATCCCACACGACAGGCTGCGCCCACCCCGCCCTGATGTGGCAATGCCGCGCGCCGGGTGGTTGTGATGCAAGGTTAACTGCGCAGACCCTGCTCCCACCATTGCGGCCGTCAGACTTTGTTCCGGTGCAAGATGCACCGCAATATCGCCCCCATTATTGACATAGGCACGGGTCAATCCGCTTCCACGGCACATCGTCGCCAACACCTCATCCGCAACAGCCCCAGCCACAGCCGCCATCGGGGTAATAAACGCAGGCCGAAAAGGTACTGTCGCCGCCCCCATCGCTTGCGCGATAGGCCCATTGAATGCGCCTGGCACGGGATCACGTAAATCATCCAACTCCGCGACCAACTCTTCCAACACATACTCAAACCGGGCAATCGCCTGGGCATAGGCTTGAGCTACCTGCGCGCCCTCGGCCCAAAGTATCAGGTCAATCGGCCCATGATGTAGATGCAACCGATCGCCGGAAAGGCACCTAATTTGCGGCCCCATCATCGCGCGCGCCCTGCACTTCGCGAACAATCCAACGCCCTGATTTCATCTTGGTATAAATACCTAAAAACCTGTCCTCTCACCTCAAGCCCTCCCTATCAGAACCAATCCTAGCGCCCGTCGCATATGCCCCACCCTCCCGCATCATCTCGGCCAACGTCTTGATCGCAGCCACATGACCGCCCAGCGCAAGGTACTCCGTACGCGGCAAGGTAAACTCCAGCGGTGCGACCAGCGCAGGGGTAGGCACATAGCCAAAAGCACCGGGGGGCAGTCGCAAAATATCGACCATAAAGGTAATGCCACCTCCAGGCCAAACATAACATTCGGCCCCGCCCGACGTCAGGCGGGTGTGCCGCGCTTGAACTGATCGGGTCAAACGCACCGGGTTTTGCGTGACACCTGCGCGCAATGACCCGCCAGCACCGCCCATAAACAGCACTGTGCAAAGTGATGGCTCGCAGTTTTCATCAATCAGCTTTACCGAAGTCATCAGCGCATCCGGGATCGCTTTTGCTTGCGGCGTCAGATCCTCGTCCAGTTCATAATAGGCAAATTCCTCACCCGTGGTTGACACCATGAGCAGCCGCAACCCTTCACGCGCGCCCTTTTTGGCGTTCCATGCGCCAAGGATTTCCAGCGGGTCATTGATCGATGTTCCCCCCCAGCCCAGTCCCGGTTCAGATACCCGGAAATAGCGACCCGGCGTTGACCGTCGGCCAAGAATCTTGATCCCGGTATCGGCCCAGCCCAGCACCTTGCCTGCTTGATGTTCAGATACGACGCCCGTGATATGGTCATCGACCACAACCACCTCATCCACCAAACCTTGCCATTGGTCCGCAAACATCCCGATGGTGGCCGACCCACACCCAACCCGCATGCGGTTTTCAACCCGGCCATCAACGATTGGCGCTTTGCCTGCTTGGACGGTGACAGTGCTGCCTTGGTCAATCGTCAGTTCCACCGCTTCAGCATTGCACAGAGCCAAAAGCGCGGCACATGTTACGCGCCCTTCCGCCTTTTCGCCGCCCGTCAGATGATGCACCCCGCCTAGCGACAGCATTTGGCTGCCGTATTCTGCGGTGGTCACATGGCCAATCGCCTCACCTTGCGCGCGCACGGTGGCACCTTCAGGGCCAAGAAAACGGTCAGTGTCGATTTTGACCTTCACCCCGCAATAGGAAAAGATTGCCTCGGTCACCACGGTCACCATATCTGCGCCGTCGATTTCGGAAGCGATGATAAACGGCGCAGGTTTATAGTCGGGATATGTAGTGCCAGAGCCGATACCAGTGATCTGGGCATCCGCCGGAAACGGATCGCCCTCCCAGTCTCGACTGGCAAAAGGAACCACGCGCCCTCCACTCGCTAGCGTCTTGGACAGCAACACCACCGGATCAGTTCGGATGATGCGGCCCGCATCATTGGCATAGCGGTCGCAAGCGCCAGTTTGACCGGGGGCGATATAGCACATCACGGGGCAAGCATCGCAGCGGATTTTGTCAGGCGTTGTCATCGCGAGCCAAATTTTCTGCGGCCGGTGCGGGGGTGCGCCAGAGAATTAGGTATTTTTGCCAAGATGAAATGCAAAGTCATGGGTTTGCCTTTTGCATCGCGGCCAAAACGCGGTGTGGAAGGGCGGGCAGGCGCATAATTTCGGCCCCCGTTGCGTGGCGAATGGCGTTCAGTATCGCAGGTGCGGTGGGGATAAGGACATGTTCGCCCAAACCTTTTGCCCCAAAGGGGCCGTGGGGATCGGGCACTTCGATCAGCAGGCTCTCAATCTCGGGCATGTCGCCTGCGGTGGGAATTAGGTAGTCATGCAGGTTTTCGGTGCGACCCGGCAGGTATTCTTCCATCAAGGCTAAACCAAGCCCTTGGGCAATCCCGCCTTCTATCTGACCGGTGGCAAGCAGCGGGTTTATGGTGCGACCAACATCATGGGCAGCCGTGATTTTGATCAGTTTTACGGTGCCAAGGTCAGGGTCCACCTGCAATTCCACCATCTGCGCCCCAAAACCGTAAACGGCATAGGGCGTGCCTTGGCCATTCGCATCAAGGCCTGTGGTCGGCGGGTCATAGGTTTCTTCTGCCATCAAGGCATAGCCTTGGGTATTTGGCGGCAGGCTGTTTAGCAAGATCTGGGCAGACTGGCCGCCTTCGATCGCGGTGACCGTGGTGCCATCAAGCACCAAACTGGCCGCATCGCCCATATTCACCCGGCGCAAGATATCTGCCCGCAAGGCCGTCCCCGCCGCGTGGGCTGCCCGCCCCGTGACATAGGTTTGGCGGCTGGCCGAGGTTTTGCCGCCATCGGGCGTCAGGAACGTATCTGCCCCGATCAATTGAAACTGCGCCAGCGGTAATCCCAATGCGTCGGCGGCGATTTGGGTGATAACCGTGTTCGATCCTTGGCCAATATCGGTAGCCCCTTGGTGCAGCATCAACTCGCCCTGGGCTGTGATTCCCAGCCGAATGGTCGATGGATTGGGCAGTCCCGTATTGCCACACCCGTACCAGCACGACGCAACGCCAACCCCTCGCCCCGGTAGTTTCTGCGCCAACGCAAGCGCGCGTTGCCAATGGGGGCGTAGGGCGGTCAAACACTCGACAATCCCTGCCGCTTGCAGCTCTTGCCCTGTGACGGTTGTCTGGCCATTGCGCACCGCGTTCAGCACGCGAAATTCCAGCCGGTCTATCCCCACTTGATCTGCAAGCTTGTCATAGATGGTTTCTTGCCAGATCGCAGCTTGTGGGACGCCAAAGCCGCGAAATGCTCCCGCAATCGGGTTGTTGGTATGTACCGCACGGGCGACAGCGCTGTAATTAGGGGTGAAATAAGGGCCCGAGGCATGGACAGGCACGCGGTTCGCGACCGTTGGCCCCCAACTTGCATAGGCGCCTGTATCAAACACCCCGTCAAACTCCAGCCCCGTTATCCGCCCCTCCGCGTCACAACCAATGCGTCCGATCATCTGTGCCGGATGGCGTTTGGTGGTCGAAGCCATGCTTTCCGCACGCGAATAGGTCATCCGGCACGGCCGTCCGGTTTTCAGCGTGACCAACCCAATAAGCGGTTGCAGCGATACATCCAATTTCGCACCGAACCCTCCGCCAACTGCGGATGGGATAATGCGAAGGCGGTCCTGCGGCAGGCCCAAAACGGCGGCGGTTTCATCGCGGTCCATGATGGGCGCTTGGGTGCAGGCGCGGATCACTAGCACATCGCCATCCATCCACGCCGCCCCCGCCTCGGGTTCAATATAGGCATGTTCAACAAAAGCGGTGTCTATCGTGGCGCTGGCGATATGGGCGGAATTGGCAAGGGCTATAGCCGCATCACCACGGCGCACGGCCCCTTTGATCAGGGTGTTACCCGCCCGGTTTTCGTGAATTTTGGGAGCATCAGGTGCGCTGGCCGCCATTGGCGATAGCAGCGGCGGCAAAATCTGCCAAGCCACAGGGAAATCCGTCAGATCAGGCGCTGCGCTGCCGTCTTCATGGGCAACAAGGGCCACTGCCTCACCGCGCAGGCGAACATGTGCTGAGGCAAGAGCGGGTTGGTCGGCAAAGGGGGGAATGGCGCCGAAACAGTTGATGCCGGGAATATCTGCGGCGGTGAAAACCAGTGCGCTGTGGGTCTTGGCCCAAGCGTCCGTATCACCAAAGGTAAAACGCGCCGAGGGGTGGGGCGAACGGATTGCCCGCACCACCAAACCGCCGGGCTGCCACAGATCCGCTCCAAAAATGTCCCCTGCCACTTTGGCGGCTCCGTCAAGGCGTGGGGTCGCAGCGCCAACCGCCTTGCCCACGCTGGGCATCGCTGCTGCTGATGCTGGGTTCGTATCACAAACGGCCGCGATAATTTTGGTATAGCCGGTGCAGCGGCACAGCACGCCGCCCAATGCGGCCTTTGCTTGATTTGGTGTGGGCGAAGGGTTGTTTGCCAACAAAGCGCTGGCAGTCATCAACATGCCGGGTGTGCAGATACCGCATTGTGCAGCACCATGGCGATGAAACGCCTCGCGCAGCCGGGTCAGGATATCGATCTGCGCCTCAACCGTTTGGACATGCAGCCCTTGGACGCGGGCGGCGGGAGTAAGGCACGCGCAAACCGCCTGCCCCTCCACCAGCACCGTGCAAGCCCCGCAATCGCCCGCATCACAGCCGACCTTGGTCCCCATCAGCCCCGCTTTTTCACGCAACGCCTCTGACAGGCGCAGGCTGGGCGGGGCATCAAAACTTGCCGGTTGACCGTTCAGGGTTAGCGAGATTTTCATGCAAAGTCCTTGCAGATCTGGGCAACCGCGCGGCGCAGCAGTTCGGTCGCAGCATGGGTGCGATAGTCGGCAGTGGCGCGCAGGTCATCCATAGGGGATAGGGCAGCCGCGACTTGGGCAGCGCTGATCGCTTCGGCGGCAGTCACCGTAGGTTGGCCAATCAGCGCAGCCTCAACCGTGCCAAGCCTTTGGGCCGTGGCAGAGCAGGCCCCAATAGCAAGCGCCGCGTGGCTGATCCGGCCATCTTGCGCCGTGATCCGCGCCGCAACCATCGCGATTGAAATCACCAGATAAGCCCGTGCACCAAGCTTGATGAAACTGGATTGGCCGGTGAGCGAGGCGCTTGGAACAATGATCGCAGTCAAAATCTCATCCGCCTGCCGGGCCGTTTTGCGCGGGCCAAGTAAGAACGCAGACAAGGCAAGCTGCCGGATGCCACTAGCGCTGACCAGTTCCACAACGGCATCCACGGCCAACAATGGCGGCACCCCATCTGCGGCGGGTGAGGCATTGCACAGGTTGCCGCCCAATGTGCCAGCATTCTGGATCTGCGTCCCGCCAACCTGCAAGGCGGCCTGTTGCAATGCCTTCAGCGCAGGCGGCAGCGTGGCCTTGGCGATATCTGTCCATGTGGTACAGGCTCCGATCCGCAAACCCTCTTGCGTTTGAGAAATTCCGCGCAGGCCCGGCAAGGCCGCTACATCAATAACACACTCCGCAAGGGTTGCCTGCTGCGTGGCAGGATAAATATCGGTTCCACCCGCCAAAATGCGCATATCCGGGCCAAGGGCACGCAACGCTTCGTCCAAGGTTTCCGGATGCAAATAGCTGGTCATTTCGCTCGTCAGTTTGTTTGTGTACAAACACTGTGCTGCGCCGACCTGCCTTCTGTCAACGTTGTTGCGCGCGCGCTTTTCGGACGCTATCCCAAAGGGGTGGAACCCAAAACGCCCCCTTTGTTTAATGATGATCCGCCTGCATCGGGCGGCTACCGTTTGGAGGACCAAATTGGATATGTTCTGCGCCGGGTGACGCAGCGCCACCTGTCCTTGTTTTCCGAAATGATCCCCGATGTGACGACAACCCAGTTTGCAGTGCTGGCACGTTTGGCCGAACTTGGGCCACAATCGCAAAACCACTTGGGGCGGGCCACGGCGATGGATGGGGCGACGATCAAAGGCGTTGTCGACCGATTGGTCCGCCAAGGCCTCGTGCAAACCAGCGCCGACAGCCAAGATCGCCGCCGCCTTACCATTGGCCTTTCCCCCGCAGGCCAAGCGCTGTTCGCTGCCCGGATTGCGGCTGCCACGCGCGTTTCAACCCGCACCTTGGGCCCTTTGACCCCGGCTGAACGCGCCCAGCTTTTGGACTTGCTGTCACGACTGACCTAACAGCTTGCCACACCGCACCTGTCATCTGACTGTTACAAAAAAGGTTGCAAGGTTAGCGCTAGCGTTGCAACCTCCTCCTTAAGAACACAAACGAAAAACGTCCTGGGAGGGAATCATGCGTAATTTTACACTCGCAGCGTCCGTTTTGGCGCTGGCTACCGGATTGTCGGCAAGCGGTGCAATGGCGGCTGGCAAACTCAACCTGTACTGCTCGGCTCAAGAAGATTGGTGCCAGCTTATGGCCCGCAGCTTTGAAGAGAAAACCGGGATCGACGTCGATATGACGCGCAAATCTTCGGGGGAGACTTTCGCCCAGATCAAAGCCGAAGAAGTGAACCCAAAGGGCGATGTTTGGTGGGGTGGCACCGGTGACCCCCATCTGCAAGCTGCCGAGGAGGACCTGACCGAGCCCTACGTCTCGCCCATGCGCGACCAGCTTCACTCTTGGGCCATCTCGCAGGCCACATCGGCAGGCGACAAGACTATTGGCATTTATTCCGGCGCATTGGGCTTTGGCTATAACACCAAGCTTTTGGCCGATGCTGGCCTAACCGCCCCTGCTTGCTGGGAAGACCTGACCAAGCCAGAATTCAAAGGCAAAGTGCAAATGGCGAGCCCCAATTCGTCCGGCACCGCCTACACCACCTTGGCCACGATGGTTCAGCTGTTCGGTGAGGAAAAAGGCTTTGACTACATGAAGCGCCTTCATGGCAACATCAACCAATACACCAAATCCGGTTCGGCTCCGATCAAAGCGGCAGGTCAGGGTGAAACCACAGTTGGTATCGTGTTCATGCATGACAGTGTCGCACAAACCGTTGCAGGCTTTCCGGTCGTGACCGTGGCGCCATGCGAGGGGACCGGGTATGAAATCGGGTCTATGTCGATCATCAAAGGCGCGCGCAATATGGACGAAGCGAAAGTGTTCTATGACTGGGCGCTATCGGCCGAGGCACAAACATTGGCGCTGCAAGTCAACGCCTTTCAAGTGATGTCGAACATGGCTGCCACCTCATCTGATCTTGCGCCAAATATGGACCAGATCAAGCTGATCAACTATGATTTCAAGCTCTATGGTTCATCGGATGAGCGTAAACGCTTGTTGTCCAAATGGGATAACGATGTCTCGACCTTGCCGCAGTAAACCCATTGCGCACTGTCACATCTGAACGCACGTCACACCCGGTTTTGACCTTTTGGGTCATCGCCGGGTGGGCAGGCTTCCTCCTCCTCCCTTGGTATGGGGTG
>Ga0075467_10001196_pt1 | contig 21455 bp, 21 predicted proteins | sample DEB08_DNA_9_FD_75067 | JGI IMG/M metagenome (GOLD analysis project Ga0075467, IMG submission 75067) | Aqueous microbial communities from the Delaware River and Bay under freshwater to marine salinity gradient to study organic matter... | ecosystem: Environmental > Aquatic > Marine > Coastal ... | reverse complement strand
CGCCGGCTTCGGTCGCCGTGCCCGGGCGGGCCCCGGCAAAGCGGAGCAGTCCGCCGGTAACCGCCGCTTTCACCAGCACCACGCCAACCACGGCGGTGAGCAGGCTGGCCCAGTTTTCCAGCACCACCCGAATATCGACCTGCATGCCGACGGTGATCAGGAAGACGCCGAGCGCCAGGCCCTTGAACGGCTGGGTGATGACTTCGACCTCGCCGTGATATTCGGTTTCGGCGATCAGCAGGCCGGCGAGCAGTGCACCGACGATCGGCGACAATCCCGTTGCGGCGGTGGCCAAGCTGGCAAGGATGATGACCAGCAGGCTGACGGCGAGGAACAGTTCCGGACTCTTGGTGCGCGCCGCCTGCGCAAAGATTCGCGGCAGCAGCAGCCGTCCGAGAACGAGCATGCCGATGATGACCGCGCCGCCGAGCAGCAAGGTACGCCCCAGATCATCCCATCCGCCATCGGCGGTGATCGCCGGCGAGATGGCGCCGAGCAGGAAGATGATCGGAACAATGGCGACATCCTCGAACAGCAGCATGGCCAGGGCCGCCCGACCGACCGGGCTTTTGGTCCCGGACATCGGCAGGACCAGAGCGGTCGAGGACAGGGCAAGGGCAAGGCCGAGACCCAGGGCGCCGGGGGCATTCTGGCCCAGCAGATATAATACCGACCCGATGATCAGGCCCGATGCCAGCAGCTCTGCCGCACCGACGCCGAAAACCAATCGTCTGAGGGACCATAATCTCTTGAACGACAGTTCCAGTCCGATCGAGAAGAGCAGCAATATGATCCCGAATTCCGCGAACGGCTCGATCGCCTCGCGATCGCTGATCGTGACAAATTGCAGCCATTGATACTGGCTCTGCAACGACCCGAGACCGGATGGGCCAAGCAACAGGCCGACCAGAATGAAGCCGATGATCGGCGTGATCCGGAAGCGGGTGAAGGCGGGAATGACAATGCCGGCCGCGCCCAATATGACGATGGCGTCGATGAAGGCGGGATTTTCGAGCGGACTATGCATGGGAGGACTCTATATACGAACGATGCTATTTGTCAGCAGCTTACATGGCGGAGTCGATGAATGGCGGAGAAAAAGCGCGATATTCTGATCGTCGGCGGCGGGCCGGCCGGGATGATGGCGGGATTGCTGCTGGCACGGGCGGGACTGGAAGTGGCCGTGCTGGAGAAACATGCCGATTTCCTGAGGGACTTCCGCGGCGATACGGTTCATCCTTCGACGCTGGAGATTTTTCATCAGCTGGGCCTGCTGGAAGAGCTGCTGACACTGCCGCACAGCCGCGTCGAGCAGGCCTCGATCCATATTGCCGGGCGCCAGATGAAGGCGATAGATTTCCGGCACCTGCCGGTGACGGCGTCCTATATCGCGATGATGCCGCAATGGGACCTGCTCAATTTCATCGCCGACAAGGCCGGGCATTATCCGGGCTTTGACCTGCACATGGAAACGGAGGCGGTTGATCTTTGCCATGACCAGAACGGGCGCATATGCGGGGTCGAGACCGCGACCGGGCAGCGGCTCGAGGCCGGGCTGGTCATTGCCGCCGACGGACGGCGGTCGCTGCTCCGCGGCAAGGCGGCGCTGCCGCTGCGGAATATCGGCGCGCCGATGGATGTCTTCTGGTTTCGCATCGACAAGCCCGAGGGCTATGGCGGTGATGTGTTCGGAACGGTTCAGGCGGGCCGGTTCATGGTGATGATCGATCGCCGGGACTATTATCAATGCGCCTTCGTGTTCAACAAGGGGCAGGCGGACAAGGTGAGGGCGGCCGGGCTGGAGGCGTTTCGCGACAGCCTGCGATCGCTGGTGCCCGATCTCGGCGCCGCATTCGACCAGATCACCAGCTGGGACCAGGTCAAGATGCTGGAAGTGGCGCTGGACCGGCTGGAACGCTGGCACCGCCCCGGCCTGCTGGTCATTGGCGACGCGGCGCATGCGATGTCGCCCATTGCCGGGGTCGGGATCAATGTCGCCGTGCAGGACGCGGTCACCGCAGCCAATGTTCTGGCCGCCCCGATGGCGAGGGGAGAGGACCCGGACCCGCTGCTGGAACAGGTTTACCGCCGCCGGATCAAACCGGTGCGGCGGATGCAGGCCTTTCAGAAACTGGCGCAGGACCGGGTGATCGCGCCGCTTTTGCGGCGGACCATGCCGATCGAGAAGCCGTTTCTTCTGTTGCGGGTGCTGAACCGGGTGCCGCTGCTGCGCCGGATTCCGGGGCGGATCGTCGGGCTGGGCTTCGGGCGAGAGGATATCCACTCGCCCGAAGCCGCAAGCCCGCGGAACTGATTATTTCCAGTTCTGCATTTCGGTTTCGAGATTGGAGCGAACGGCTTCGAAAAACTGTTCGGTCGTCATCCAGGACTGGTCGGGTCCGATCAGGATCGCGAGATCCTTGGTCATGTCGCCATTTTCCACGGTCTGGATGCAGACGCGTTCCAGGGTTTCGGCAAAACGCGTGACATCCGGCGTATCGTCGAACTTGCCGCGATAGATCAGGCCGCGCGTCCAGGCGAAGATCGAGGCGATCGGATTGGTCGAGGTCGCCTTGCCCTGCTGGTGCTGGCGGTAATGGCGGGTGACGGTGCCGTGCGCCGCTTCGGCCTCGACGCAGTCGCCGGTCGGGGTCATCAAGACCGAGGTCATCAGGCCGAGCGAGCCAAAGCCCTGCGCAACCGTGTCGGACTGGACGTCGCCATCATAATTTTTGCAGGCCCAGACGAACTTGCCGCTCCATTTGAGAGCCGAGGCAACCATGTCGTCGATCAGACGATGTTCGTAGGTGATGCCGGCCTTGTCGAACTTGTCCTTGAATTCTTCCTGGAAGATTTCCTCGAACAGATCCTTGAAGCGCCCGTCATAGGCTTTCATGATCGTGTTCTTGGTCGACAGATAGACCGGCCATTCGCGGTTCAGGCCATAGTTCATCGATGCGCGGGCAAAATCGCGGATCGAGTCATCCAGATTGTACATCGCCATGGCAATGCCGGGGGAGGGGAACTGGAACACTTCCTCGTCGATCGTGTCGCCATTGTCGCCTTCCCAGATCAGGCGCAGCTTGCCGGGTCCGGGGACCTTGAAGTCGGTGCAGCGATACTGGTCGCCAAAGGCATGACGGCCGACCACGATGGGGTCGGTCCAGCCCGGGACGAGCCGCGGCACATTGTCGATCACGATCGGCTCGCGGAACACGACGCCGCCAAGGATGTTGCGGATGGTGCCGTTCGGTGATTTCCACATCCGCTTCAGGCCGAATTCCTCGACCCGGTCCTCGTCCGGGGTGATGGTTGCGCATTTGACGCCCACGCCATGCTTCTTGATCGCGTTGGCGGCATCGACCGTGATCTTGTCATTGGTATCGTCGCGGACCTCGATCGAAAGGTCATAATAATGCAGGTCAATGTCGAGATAAGGTTCAATCAGCCGTTCGCGAATCCATTGCCAGATGATCCGCGTCATTTCGTCGCCGTCAATTTCGACGACCGGGTTTTTGACCTTGATTTTCGACATATCGTTTTATTCTTTCCTGAAACGGGAACACAAGGGAGGAATGATGGTGCGAGCCTCTTAGCAAAGATTGTCGTTTGTTCAACCCAGAGTTGTCGGCTCGGGTTGCTGGCAGTCAGGCAAAATCCCGATGTTGAATTTCCAATATATCAACGGGAGAGTTGTCAGAACAATGACCGGTCCCTAAGTAGCGTTCATGGCAATCGAAAAATATTCAAACAAGGGGCTGGGAGAAGCCAAATGGTCTTTCCCGCCGGTGCATCCCGAAGGCCGCAAATTTGCGGTCATCGCTGCAGTCATCACGCTGTTCTTTGCAGTCATGGCCTGGGAGACCCTGGCCTGGCCGATGGCGGCCGTTACCGCCTGGGTATTGGCGTTTTTCCGCGATCCGAAGCGGGTAACGCCGCTCGATGAAAAATATATCATCGCGCCCGCTGACGGCCTGGTGAACCTGATCATGCCGGTGAAGCCGCCGGTGGAACTGCAGGGCGAAGGCGGACTGGGCGACGAGGAACTGATCCGGGTTTCGATCTTCATGAGCGTGTTCGACGTACATATCAACCGCACGCCGATCGAGGGCACGGTGAAGCGCCAGGCCTATATTTCCGGAAAATTCCTCAATGCCGATCTCGACAAGGCGAGCGAGGAAAATGAACGGCAGCATTTCCTGGTCGAGCGCAACGATGGCCTGAAGGTCGGCTTTACCCAGATCGCGGGCCTGGTGGCTCGGCGGATCATGGCCTTTGTCAAGGAAGGCGATTTCGTCGCCGCCGGCCAGCGAATCGGACTGATTCGCTTTGGCAGCCGGGTCGACGTCTATTTGCCCAAGGGCACCATGCCCAATGTCGTCCTCGGGCAACGAACGATCGCCGGCGAAACCGTCATCGCCGTGATCGGCGAGATGAAAGAGATTGAAGGCGTCGGCCAATGATCGCCGTACGATCGGATGACCGATTGGTTCACGGCTGATGGCCAGAAAAGGTCTGCTGAAGCGACCCGAGCGCGGCATTCCGCTGCGCGCCTTCGTCCCGAACGCCGTCACGGCGCTCGCCCTGTGCGTCGGCCTGAGCGGTGTGCGCTTTGCCTATATGGACAATTGGGTGCTGGCCGCTGCCGCGATCGTTCTGGCCGGGATATTGGATGGTCTGGATGGTCGCATCGCCCGCCTGCTCAACGCGCAGAGCCGCTTTGGTGCGGAACTGGACTCCCTGTCCGACGTGATCGCCTTCGGCGTGTCGCCGGCGCTGGTCATGTATCTTTGGTCAACCCAATATATGCCGCAATTCGGCTGGGTCCTGGCACTCACCTTGGTCGTCGCCTGTGCGCTGAGACTGGCGCGGTTCAACGCCCTGATCGATACCGATGACCAGCCGCACAAGTCGGCCGGCTTTCTGACCGGCATCCCGGCCCCGGTCGGTGCCGGGCTGGCAATGTTGCCGCTCTATTTGTGGATGATCACCGACCTGGAAATTTTCCGGCATTATGCGCTCGTGTCGCCCTGGATCGTGATGATCGCCTTTCTGATGATGTCGAACACCGCGACCTACAGCTGGACGTCGCTGCGGTTGCGGAAGAATATCAGGCTGGAGGCTATTGCGGTCATCGCGCTGGCCGGTGTTGCCCTGATCAATGCGCCCTGGGTGATGCTCACCGCGATTAGCGTCGGCTATCTGATATTGATTCCCTTCAGCGTCCGCAGCTACGCCAAGGTCAGGCGGCAGCGCGCAGCGGAACGGGCTGCAGCGAGCGATGCTGGCTCATAAGCTGCGGTGTCTTGACGATCCGGTGACGATAGGCCGATGACGGAAAGGCGGTGTCCAGGGAATTGGTCCGCAACTCATTGTGGATCACGCTGGCAATCCGGCCCCGATATTGAAAGAACATCATCGCGATGACGGCGGTGGCGCCGAAAAAGGCGATCAGGAAAAAGGCAGAGATAGCGATACTGAGCATGTGATATTTCCATTCGTTCTATCAATGAACTCTTAATGTTCCATATCTGTTCTCATTGTCAAGCGCTATTTGACCCCTTCCAAAATTTGCCGGGTGCAACGCAAGGCGCGCCGGCTGCCGATGCCAGTCACGCGGCTCGCCGGATTTTCCGTTGAAAGGAACTGGTGCCAGCCTTTCATCGCCGGCAATGTCGGTGAACGCCCGCTCGGCGCGCTAGCGCTTTCCGGGAAGCATCCGGCGGAGCGTGTTGTCCTTGACCACATAGTGATGGAAAAGCGCGGCGAAGGCATGGAGGCCGATCAGAAAATATCCGACCGTGCCGAACGTCTCGTGCAGTTCCTTGACCTGTGACGACAGCGCCTTGTCCGGTGCTACCAGTGGCGGCAGCTCCAGCCCGTAGAAGGGGATGGTCTTGTCGGCGCTGCTGAGAATCAGCCAGCCGGCAACCGGCATTGACAGCATGAATATATAGAGCGCCCAATGCGTGATCCTGGCGAACAGCATCTGCCAGGCAGGTGGCTCCGGCTTGATCGGCGGTTTGGAACCGAAGAGTCGCGCGACAATCCGGATGATCACGAGCAGCAGCACGGACAGGCCGAGCATGAAATGCCAGCTCTTCAGTCCCTCGCGCATGTCACTGCCCCTGGGGAAGGACTCGTGCAGCAGGATGCAGCTGTAGACCGCCGTGATCAGCAGCAGCATCGTCCAGTGGAGCAGGATGGAAAGGGATGAGTATCGCTGGCGAGCTCTCATTGCAGTCATATCGGACCCTTTTTCTTTCACCCGGGACTATCGCGCATTGGGTGGTTGCAGAATGCTGGCCGGAACAATAGCCAGTTTCCATTGTGTGTCGAATGATTCTGCATTGATCGGCGAGGAGATTATGCGCCGGTTGCGCGGGCGTTCGGCTTCAGGCCCAATTTGTGGTTGCATTTCTTCCCGCTTCGCCTTAACGGCACGCTCATTCCACATGGAAAGCACTCATACCGGTGCCAATGGCGGCCTTTCAGGTCGTTTGAGGTTCTCAGCTTTCCAGAGGCATAACCGGATAAGGAGAACTATTATGGCGGCCCCTGTCGTCACCCTACAGCAATTGATTGAAGCCGGAGCGCATTTCGGCCACCAGACCCACCGCTGGAACCCGAAGATGAAACCGTACATCTTTGGCGCCCGCAACAGCGTCCATATTCTTGACCTTTCGCAGAGCGTGCCCCTGTTCGCACGGGCACTCGACTTTATCGCCAACGCCACTGCGGCCGGCGGCAAGGTCCTGTTCGTCGGTACCAAGCGCCAGGCGCAAGAGCCGATTGCCGAAGCAGCCCGCGCCAGCGGCCAGCATTTCGTCAACCATCGCTGGCTCGGCGGCATGCTGACCAACTGGAAAACCATTTCCAACTCGATCCGCCGGATGAAGACCCTGGAAGAGCAGCTCGGTGGTGACACCGCGGGCTTTACCAAGAAGGAAGTCCTGCAGATGACGCGCGAGCACATCAAGCTGGAACTGTCCCTCGGCGGTATCCGCGACATGGGCGGCATTCCCGATGTCATGTTCGTGATCGACGCCAACAAGGAAGAGCTGGCGATCAAGGAAGCCAATGTTCTGGGTATTCCGGTTGTCGCCATTCTCGATTCGAACGTTGACCCCAGCAACATCGCTTTCCCGGTTCCGGGCAATGATGATGCGGCGCGTGCTATCCGTCTCTATTGCGAGTCGGTTGCGGCAGCGGCGACCAAGGGCGGCCAGGACGCTTCGGTTGCAGCGGGCGCAGATCTCGGTGCAGCGGTTGCTCCTCCGGTCGAACAGATCGTATCGAGCGAAGCCAATGCCAGCGCAATGGTTTCCGGCGAAGAAGCTGCGGTTGCTGACATTGCCGAAATAGCGGCAGAAATGGCGCCAGCTGAAGCAGCACCTGCTGCGGCAGAGCCCAAAGCTGACGAGACGGCTGCTCCGAAAAAGCCAGCTGCCAAAAAGGCCGCTGAGAAGAAAGATGAAGAAAAGGCAGAAGAAAAAGCCTGAACTTGAAGCTTCTTTCTGCGGCCATATATTGGTTGCAACGAAACAAGGACGGGGCGGCATGTTTGCCGCCCCAATTTCACATTTCCCGGTCAAGAAATTGAGGAACGAATAATGGCTATTACAGCAGCAGCAGTGAAAGAACTGCGCGAACGCACCGGTGCGGGCATGATGGATTGCAAGAAGGCACTGAACGAAACCAATGGCGACATTGAAGCGGCGGTCGACCTGTTGCGGACCAAGGGCCTTGCCGCAGCGCAGAAGAAATCAAGCCGGACGGCGGCCGAAGGTCTGGTCGCTGTTTCCGTTGCAGGCACCAGGGGCGTCGCGGTTGAAGTGAACAGCGAAACCGACTTTGTTGCCAAGAACGAACAGTTCCAGGACTTTGTTGCCAAGGTGACAAGCGTCGCTCTGGAACTGAAGTCGGACGATGTCGAGGCACTGGCTGCCGCAGACTATCCTTCCGGCGGCACCGTAACAGATGTTCTGACCAACAATATTGCGACGATTGGCGAAAATCAGACGATCCGCAGAATGAAAACGGTTGCGGTCTCGAACGGCCTCGTCGTTCCCTATATCCACAATGCCGTCACCCCGACCATGGGCAAGATCGGTGTGCTGGTTGCGCTGGAAAGCACCGCTGGCGCAGACGTACTGGAGCCGCTCGGCAAGCAGATTGCGATGCATATCGCAGCCGCATTCCCGCTGGCCCTGAATGCAGACGGCCTGGATCCGGAATTGCTGGAGCGCGAGCGCGCCATTGCCAAGGAAAAGGCTGCCGAATCCGGCAAGCCGGACAATATTGTCGAGAAGATGGTCGACGGCGCGATGGCAAAATTTGCCAAGGAAAATGCGCTGCTCAGCCAGACTTTCGTGATGGACAACAAGACTCCCGTCGCTCAGGTTGTCGAGCAGGCCGGAAAGGCCGCCGGCGCGGAAATCAAGCTGACCGAATATGTCCGCTTCCAGCTTGGCGAAGGCATTGAGAAGAAAGAAGATGATTTTGCAGCGGAAGTCGCAGCGGCGGTTGCCGGCTGATCGCGCAACAGATTGAATATTTCAGGCGGTAACGCTTGGCAGCATGGCGCGGACTATCTATGGTCTGCGCCATTGTTGTATTTGGGCGCCGGACGATGATTCCGGCGGGATGGGATTTGCATGAAACGACCGGCATTCAAGCGCATTTTGCTGAAGCTTTCTGGCGAAGCCCTGATCGGTTCGAGCGAATTCGGGATCGACCCGGAAACCGTAAACCGCATTGCGGCCGAGGTGAAGTCTGCGAAAGAGGCGGGATTTGAACTCTGTCTGGTCGTTGGCGGAGGCAATATTTTCCGGGGTCTGGCGGCGGCGGCAAAGGGCTTTGACCGGACCAGCGCCGACTATATGGGCATGCTGGCAACGGTGATGAACGCGCTGGCGGTGCAGAATGCGCTCGAGCAGATGGGCTGTGACACGCGGGTATTGTCGGCGATTCCGATGGCGAGCGTGTGCGAGCCCTATATCCGGCGCAAGGCCGTGCGGCATCTGGAAAAGGGCCGCATCGTCATTTTTGCCGCCGGAACCGGCAATCCCTATTTCACGACCGATACGGCCGCTGCCTTGCGTGCAGCGGAAATGGGCTGCGAGGCGCTGTTCAAGGGCACCAGCGTCGACGGTGTCTACAATGCCGATCCGAAACTCGATGCCACCGCGATCCGCTATGAGGAATTGAGCTTCGACCAGGTGTTGAGCGACAATCTGAAGGTCATGGATGCCAGTGCCGTCGCGCTTTGCCGCGAAAACAGGATACCGATTGTCGTCTTCTCGATCCGCGAGCAGGGCAATCTGGCGACCGTCCTGGGTGGCGGCGGAACCGCGACCATGGTCGGAACAACCGAATAATATTTAGAGGAAAGTCCAATGGCAAAATATGACAAAGCCGATCTGCAGAAGCGGATGCTTGGCGCGCTGGAGGCGCTGAAACATGATTTGAGCGGTCTGCGGACCGGCCGGGCCAATATCGCCCTGCTGGATACGATCAAGGTCGAGGTCTACGGCTCGAACATGCCGCTCAACCAGGTGGCCACCGTGTCCGTGCCGGAACCGCGCATGCTGTCGGTCCAGGTCTGGGACAAGGGCAATATCCAGCCGGTGGAAAAGGCGATCCGTTCCGCTGGCCTCGGCCTCAACCCGATGGTTGACGGTCCCAATATCCGGCTTCCGATCCCCGATCTGACCGAGGAACGCCGCAAGGATCTTGCGAAGCTCACCGGCCAGTTTGCCGAAAAGGCCCGTATCGCCATTCGCAATGTGCGGCGGGACGGCATGGATGACCTGAAGGCCGACGAGAGCAAGAAGGAAATCAGCGAGGACGACAAGAAGCGGCTCGAGACCGAAGTGCAGAAACTGACCGACGAGATGATCGCCGAAGCCGACAAGCTGGCCGAAGCAAAAGAGCAGGAAATCCTCACCCAGTGAAGCTCGCCCGGTCCAAGAACGGTTCTGCAGACCCGCTCCAAGGCACGGCTGGTATATCCGACCCGACCCATGGCGCTCGCCATGTCGCAATCATCATGGATGGCAACGGACGGTGGGCAAAGCGCAAGCATCTGCCGCGCGCGCTGGGCCACAAGAAAGGTGTCGAGGCGGTTCGCAATATTGTCCGCGTGGCCGGAAAAATGGGGCTGGAAGCATTGACGCTCTATGCCTTTTCCTCGGAAAACTGGAATCGTCCGGAAGAGGAAATCAGCGACCTCATGGGCCTGCTGCGGCAATATATCCAGTCGGATATCAATGAATTTGTCGAAAATGGCGTGCGGCTGAAGGTCATCGGCAATTACCGGGCGCTGGATTCCGATATTGTCGCGATGATCGACAATGCGATCGAGAAAACGTCGGGAAACAGCAGAATGACGCTGGCGGTGGCGCTGAACTATGGTGCGCAGGACGAAATGCTCCGCGCCGTCCAGCATATTGCCGGCCGGGTGAAGGCAGGCGAGCTGGCGCCGGATGCGATCCGTCTTGATGATATTTCGGGTGCCCTCGATACCGCCGATCTGCCGCCGCTGGACTTGCTGATCCGGACATCGGGCGAATTGCGCCTGTCCAATTTCCTGCTGTGGCAGGCGGCTTATTCCGAACTTTATTTTACCGACACGCTCTGGCCGGATTTTGACCAGGCCGAGCTGGAAAAGGCATTGCAATCCTTTGGCGACCGCGAACGACGGTTCGGTGGCCGCTGAGCATGGCTGACCCCGCTGCTCCGGCGCCCGGCAAAGCCAATGAACTGAAGACTCGCGTCATCGTGGGCGTGCTGCTGATCGCAGCCGCGGTACTGGCGGAATATTTCGGCGGCATGTTCCTGTGGTTTCTGGTCGTGCTCATGGCACTGGGGATCATGAGCGAATGGTCCGGACTGACCGGACGGCGGGATAACCGGCTGCTGGCGATGTACGCGCTGTCGGTGCCGCTGGCGATCATGTCCCCCTGGGCGGCGGGGCCGTCTTTTCTGGCGCTCGGCCTGATCATGGGGGCCGCCATGTTTGTCGCCGTGTTCGACCGGTCGCTGAAGCTGGCGGCGGGCGTGTTCTACGCCGGTCTTCCTGCGCTCGCGATCATCTACATGCGTGAAATCGACAACGGCATCCTGATCGTATTCTGGACGCTGGCGCTGGTCTGGGCCACCGATATCGGCGCCTATTTTTCCGGGCGGGCGATCGGCGGCCCCAAATTGGCACCGCAATATAGTCCCAACAAGACCTGGGCCGGCCTGATCGGCGGCGTCATCCTGACCACTGCGGTCAGCTTCGTGCTGCACCTCTATTGGGGGCTGCCCCTCTATCTGGTGCTGCTCAGCATCCCGCTGGCGGTGCTCGCGCAAATGGGCGATCTGTTCGAAAGCTGGCTAAAGCGCAAGGCAGGGGCGAAGGACAGTGGCACCATATTTCCCGGCCATGGCGGCGTGATGGACCGGCTCGACGGCCTGATCCCGGTTGCTCCGGTGGTGGCGCTGATCATGCTCGTCGACAGCCTGTCGGGCCTGTCATGACAAAATCGGTCTCCATATTCGGCGCGACGGGATCGGTTGGCCAGTCCACTCTCGACCTGATCCGCCAGCATCCCGGGCAATATGAGATTGTCGCCCTGACCGCCAACGGCAATGCCGCAGAGCTTGCCGCGCTCGCCAGGGAGTTTTCCGCCAAGGTCGCGGTCGTCGCCGATGATGCGGCCTATCCGGAACTCAAGCGCTTGCTGGCGGGCACAACGATCGAGGCGGCCGGCGGAGCCGAAGCACTGAATGCCGCCGCCGCGCTGGGGGCGGACTGGACGATGGCGGCCATCGTCGGTTGTGCCGGACTGCCGCCGACGCTCGAAGCCCTGCGCTGCGGCAAGACGGTCGCGCTGGCCAACAAGGAAGCGCTGGTGTCCGCCGGCGCCTTGATGATGACCGAGGCGCGCAAGGCGGGGGCCACGCTGCTGCCCGTCGATTCAGAGCATAATGCGATCTTCCAGGCGCTGCAGGGCGGGCGGATCGACCAGGTCCGCAAGATCACCCTGACCGCCAGCGGCGGACCGTTTCGCACCTGGACACGCGAGCAGATGGCCGGTGTCACGCCGGAACAGGCGGTCGCGCATCCCAACTGGGACATGGGCGCGAAGATTTCGGTCGACAGCGCGACGATGATGAACAAGGGGCTGGAACTGATCGAGGCCCATCATCTTTTCCCGGTCGGGCTCGAAAATATCGAGATATTGGTGCACCCGCAGTCGGTCATCCATTCGATGGTCGAATATCGGGACCGCTCCACGCTCGCGCAGCTCGGGTCCCCGGACATGCGCATTCCGATTGCCAGCGCGCTGGCCTGGCCTGAGCGGATGACCACCAATTGCGAACCGCTCAATCTGGCGGATATCGGCAGGCTGGAATTCGAGCAGCCCGATGAAGACCGTTTCCCGGCCACCGGGATCGCCAGGGCCGCGATCATGGCGGGCGGGGCCAAGCCGGCGATGCTCAATGCCGCGAACGAAGTGGCCGTGGCGGCCTTTCTCAATCGGGCGGTTCAGTTTCTGGACATCACAGAGATTGTAACGCGGCTGCTAGATAGTTATAGCCCCCCGGACCCGAGCGCATTGGCGGATATTTTTGCGATAGACAGAGAAACGCGCGTTCGGGCCGAGCAACTGGTCGAGGAATTGAAGGTTTGACGGATAATCCCGGTATATTGATCTATTTATTTTCATTTCTGATCGTCATCGGCGTGCTCGTCTTCGTGCACGAAATGGGACATTATCTGGTCGGCCGCTGGTGCGGCGTGAAGGCGGAAACCTTTGCCATCGGCTTCGGCAAGGAAATTGCCGGATGGACCGACAAGCGCGGCACACGCTGGAAAATCTGCATGTTGCCGCTGGGCGGCTATGTCCAGTTCGCCGGCGACATGGATCCGGCCGGCACCAAGAGCAAGGAATGGCTCAGCCTGCCTGCTGCGGAGCGCAACCAGACCTTCCAGTCCAAGTCGCTTTGGCGGCGCGCGGCGATTGTATTTGCCGGACCGGCAATCAATTTCATCTTTGCCATATTGATCATCATGGGCTTTGTCATTGCCTATGGCACCAGCGCCACGCCGCCGGTGGCCAGCGAAATTGCGCCCGATTCCACCGCGGCGGCGATCGGCATGAAGGCCGGAGACCGGGTGATCTCCGTCGACGGGGAAAAAATTGAATTGTTCGAGGATTTGCGGCAGAAAATAATGCTGATCCCCGAAAAAAATGTCGAAATTGTCTATGAGCGGGATGGCCAGCGCATCGTCGGCGAGGGCAAGACCGGTGTGCAAATCCTGAAGGACCGGTTCGGGAACGAATATCGGCTTGGGCTATTGGGCATGTCTTCCAGCAAAGTCGAATGGCGCGAAGTCACCCCGCTGGAGGCGCCTGCCGTCGCGGTGAACAAGACCATCGGCATCGTCGACCAGATCACGACCACCCTCGGTCAGGTGATCACGGGCACCCGTTCGATCAAGGAACTCGGTGGTCCGCTCAAAATTGCGCAGGCATCCGGCGAGCAGTTCAAGCTGGGCATGGAAAGCTTCATTCTTTTCGTGGCGCTGATCTCAATTAACTTGGGGTTCATCAACCTGCTGCCAATCCCGATGCTGGATGGAGGACATCTGATGTTCTATGCGATTGAAGCGGTGCGGAGAAAGCCGGCCAATGCGAAAGTCCAGGAATGGGCGTTCCGGTCCGGATTGGCACTGGTCATGGTGTTCATGCTGGTGGTGACATTCAACGATTTATCGTCATTTGGGCTGTTCCGGGCGATCTCCGGCTGATTGACCATTGATTGACACGCTGCATTGGGGCAGGGGGTTGGCGAAGTTGGTAGATTGCGACCAGTTTCATTTTATTTTTGGTTTATGGTGTGAAAGCGAGTTTGTCTGTGAATCATAAAAAGCGGCTTTTGCCCTTGTTAATGTGTGGCACCATTCTGGGTGGCACGGCGGTATCTTCGCAGGCGCAAGCGCAGGAAGCGGCAGAAGCCGCGTCCGTGGCTCCGACGGATGACACGATCAGGTCGATCGTGGTCAACGGCGCCCAGCGCCTGGAGCCGACCACCGTCCTGTCCTACATGAAATTGCGCATTGGCCAGACCTATACCCAGGAATCGGCCGACCAGGCGCTCAAGGACCTGTTCGAGACGGAATTGTTCAAGGATGTCAGCATCCGGAACAACCAGGGCGCCGTGATTATCGAGGTGGTCGAGAATCCGGTGATCAACCGCATCCTGCTGGAAGGCAACAAGCGGATCAAGGAAGACAAGATCTATCCCGAGATCCGGCTGGCGCCGCGCCAGATATTCACGCGCTCGAAAGTCCGTGCGGACGTGGCCCGAATCGTCGAGCTATACAAGCGCAAGGGCCGCTTTGCGGCGAACGTCGAACCGAAGATGGTGCAGCTCGACCAGAATCGCGTCGATATTGTTTTCGAGATCAACGAAGGGCCGAAGTCCAAGGTCCAGCAGATCAACATCATCGGCAACGAAGAATTTTCCGACGGCAAGCTGCGCGGGGAAATGGTCACCAAACAGTCGCGCTTCTATCGCTTCTTCAGTTCCAGCGACACCTATGATCCGGATCGCCTGGCCTTTGACCAGCAGAAATTGCGGCAGTTCTATCTGACCGAGGGCTATGCCGATTTTCGCGTCATCTCGGCGGTGGCGGAACTGACTCCGGACAAGCGCGATTTCATCATCACCTATGTGGTCGAAGAGGGTGATCGCTACCAATTTGGCGACGTTTCGGTCGAAAGCGACATTCGCGATTTTACCCCGGAATTCCTGACTCCCCAGCTGCCGATGAAGTCGGGCGATTTCTACAACGCCAAGCAGGTCGAGGATACGGTCGAGCGCCTGTCGGAAACCGCAGGCCTGTTCGGCTATGCCTTTGCCGATGTTCGCCCGCAATTTACCCGGAACAAAGACACGCTGACCATGGACATCCTGTTCCAGGTGGCGGAAAGTGACCGGGTCTATGTCGAGCGGATCGACATCAACGGGAACACCCTGACCCAGGACAAGGTCGTGCGCCGGGAATTTCGCCTGAATGAAGGCGATGCGTTCAACAGCTTCCAGGTCAAGCGCTCGGCAAACCGGATCAAGTCCCTGGGCTTTTTCCAGGAAGATCTGGAAATCGAGCAGAAGCAGGGCAGCGCGCCGGATCGCATCATCCTTGAGGCCAATGTCGAGGAAAAGGCGACCGGGGAACTGCAGCTTTCGGCCGGTTTTTCCAGCGTCGAGAATTTCATTCTGCAGGCCTCCGTGCGGCAACGCAACTTCCGCGGCAAGGGCCAGGAGCTGCGCGCCAGTGTCAGCTATTCCAGCTTCTCGCAATCGATCGAACTGGGTTTCACCGAACCCTATCTGTTCGACCGGAATATCGCCGTTGGCGCGGATATTTTCCGTCGCGACCTGAACAGCTTCAATTTCGTCAACAGCAACCGGGAAACGACCTTCGAGCAGCTGACCACGGGTTTCCAGATCCGTGCCGGCGTCCCGATTACCGAATATCTCTCCGCTTCGGTCCGCTACGGCCTGAGCCAGGATGACGTGACGCTCGAGCCAACGCTGTTCTTCTCGGACAGCAATGGTGACGGAATCCGGGGCAACAGCGCCGCGGATGTCTGTGATCCGCTTGTTGCCGGACGTTTCCTTTGCGATGCCCTGGGCAATCGCACGACATCGTCGATCGGCGCATCGCTGATCTACGACGACCGGGACAACCGGATTCGTCCTACCCGCGGCCAGTCGATCGTCGGCAGTGTCGATTTTGCCGGTCTCGGCGGCAGCGTCAAATATCTGCGCGGCCGCTTGAATGGCTCCAAGCACTGGCGTGTCCTGGGCGACTTTATCTTCACCGTCAGCGGCGAAGGTGGATATATTCATCCGCTGGAAAACCGGTCATCGACTCCCGGAGACGGAATTGATGACGTCCGGCTGACCGATCGCTTTTTCCTTGGAGAACCGCAGATTCGCGGTTTCGATATTCGTGGCGTCGGGCCGCGGGTCGTGCGCTCGTCGACCATTCCTGGCCTGGATACCAACGGCAATCCGATCAACGAGATTGTCGAAGTGACCAATGGCCGCCAGACCGATGACGCGATCGGCGGTCGCGCTTATTATCTGGGACGGGCAGAACTCGAAATTCCACTCGGGTCCGGCGCACGAGAGCTCGGCCTGCGCCCATCGATCTTTGTCGATGTCGGAGCCGTCTTCAATGTGGTTCAGCCACTGCTTCTGACCGATGCCCAGACCCAGACATTTTCCAGTTTCGACAGCCAGGGCAATCCGTCGCCCACCGGCGCGGCCGCACCACTATATCTGACCACCGATGCGACGGGGGCGGTTGCCACCACATTTGACGCGACGACCGGGGGCATAGCCAACCCGATTGCCACGAGCTTCACGGAGCGCTTCTTCGGGGATTCTCCGAGCCCGCGCGTCTCGGTAGGCTTTGGCGTAAACTGGAATTCCCCATTCGGTCCGTTCAGGATCGACATCGCCAAGGCGCTATTGAAAGAGCCGGGCGATGATACCAAACTTTTCACCTTCAACGTAGGAACACAATTCTGATGACACGTTTTTTTAAAACCGCAATCTCCCTTCTCGCCGTTACGGCAGCGCCATTGGCGTTGAGTTCTGTGGCAACCGCGCAGGTTTCGGGCATTGCCACGGTCAACCCGACCATTGCCATTGCCCGGACGAAAGCCTTTTCGGCTGCCTATTCGCAGATCAGCACGCAGTTCAAATCCTATTTTGACCAGATCGATGCGCGCAACAAGACGCTGAACGGTCTGCGTGCGCAGCTGGATACGGACAATGACAAGCAACTGACGCAGGAAGAGCTCGACGCGGCCGTGAAGTCCAACAGCCCGGTCCTGAAGAGCATGGAGACGGAAGAAAATGAAATCCAGAAGCTCCAGACTCCGGCCATCAAGGCCCAGATGTTTGCAATCGAGAATATTTTCAAGGAATATACCAACGCCCAGCAGCAGGTGATCGCGGACAAGAAAATCGCCGTCATCCTGAGCCCGGATGCGTTTATCTATGCGCCGCCGCAGACCGATGTCACCGATGCCATCACTGCGGTTCTGGACACCCGGGTCCCGACCGTAAGCACTGCGCCACCTGCGGATTGGCAGCCCCAGCGCAACACGGTATCGCTGCATCAGCAGATCCAGCAACTGTTGCTGGCAAGCGCCCGCAGCCAGGCGGCCCAGCAGCAGCAACAGCCGCCAGCGGCCCAGCCAGCCAGCCGCTAGTTGATGACCGAACCTCTCGACTATGATGTAACCAGGGTGATGGCGGTGCTGCCGCACCGCTATCCCATGCTTCTGGTGGACCGGGTGGAAGAGCTCGTGAAGAATGAATCGATCCGGGCGATCAAGGCCGTGACGATGAACGAAGGCTTTTTCCAGGGACATTTTCCTGGCCGGCCAATCATGCCGGGCGTGATGATTGTCGAGGCGCTGGCGCAGGCCGCCGGTGTTCTCGCCATGGAAAGCTTTGACATGGTCGGGTCGGGCAAGCTGGTCTATTTCATGGCAATTGATGGTGCGAAATTCCGGCAGCCGGTGGAACCCGGCTGTCTGCTGTCGCTGAACGTCAAATTCGAACAGAAGCGCGCGCGCGTCTGCAAATTTTCCGGACAGGCAATGATTGGCGACAAGCTGGCTGCCGAAGCGAGCTTTACCGCGATGATTGCCGACCCGCCGGCCGCCTGAGCTTTTTCAAAAGAATCTTGCCCTTTTCCCGTTCGCCGGTTAATGGGCCGCTTCCGTTAAATCTATTCGCTTTGGGTCTGGTCGGTAACCAGCCCGTTTAGGAGCCGAAAATGAAACCCGATACGCATCCCGACTATCACATGATCACCGTTCAGATGACCGATGGCACCACCTATGAAACCCGTTCCACATGGGGCAAGGAAGGTGACACGCTGCAACTGGATATCGATCCATCGTCGCACCCGGCATGGACCGGCGGCAACCAGCGCCTGCTCGATCAGGGCGGCCAGGTGGCTCGCTTCAACAAGCGCTTTGGTGGTCTGTCGCTCAAGAAGAGCTGATCTTCCTTGGGGCTGGTGAACAGCCACAAAGAATTACCACAAATGGATCTGGCCGAGCCAGGGAGATAGCAGGGCAAGTTTTTCCCTGAGGATTTCCGTGGCTCGTTCGGTCGTGATCTGTACGAACTGAATCCGTGAGCCCGAACCCAGCTGTCCGATCAGGTGGCGGTCGGCGCGGATGACCTGCGCGATCCGGGGATAGCCACCGGTCGTCTGGGCGTCGGGACCCAGCAGATAGGGCCGGCCGCTCGGTGGCAGCTGGATGGTTCCCGGAAAAACCGCGGCGCTTGGCATGTCCGAGGACCGGCCGGTGCCGAGAGATATACCCTCGAGTGCGATGCCCATCCGGCTCGCCCGCGAACCGGCGATCCAGGGCGTCTGGCACAATGCATCCAACAGTCCTTCATGCGGACTCCCGGTTTCCGGACCAGGCGTGACCCGCAGTACATGGTCATCGCTAAAATGCGGACGGAGCGCCGGCGGCGTGGTCCGCTCTGCGTCCAAGGCCGCTGATATTTCTGACAATCTGATGATATCGCCATCCTGGAGCGCCCGGCCATGAAAGCCGCCGAGACCGGCAGCGAGACAGGTCGAGCCGCCACCGAGCAACCGGTCCGAATCGATTTCGGCGGCGATCGCCAGATAGGTCCGGCAGCCGGGGCGGCTCGGACCGATATGGAGCCTGTCGCCCGCCATGAGCGACAGGGTCTGATGCCGGGGATGGTCCCGGCCATTGATCCGGACATAGGCTGCGGCACCGACCACGGCGATCATGCAAGACTCGTCGATCTCGAACATCGCGTCGGTCAGGGTGATTTCGATGGCGATTGCGTCATGGGGCCGCCCGACCAGGACATTTGCCAGCGCCAGGGAAAGGCAATCGGCGGCGCCGGCGGCGGGCATGCCGATATGCCGATGCCCGGTGAAGGGCGCGCCTTGCAAGCTTGTCTGCAGCCCGGCTTTCAAGACCATCAGGCTCATCGGTCCGCTGCCGTTGGCCAGTTGTCGAATGTTTCGCGCGAGATCGACTCGAAGCGCACCGACTGCCCGGCCGAAAGCAAGGCGGGCTGCTGCTGCGCGGGATCGAACAGCCGAAGCGGGGTGCGACCGATGATCGGCCAGCCGCCGGGGCTGTCGAAGGAATAGATGCAGCTTTGCCGGCCGATGATGCCGATGGAACCCGCCTTGACCAATTGCCGGGGACTGGCCAGCCGGCCAATGGCCGGGCAAGGCTCGTCGCTCTCGAGATAGGCAAAGCCCGGCATGAAACCGAGCATGGCCACGCGTTGCAGGCGCGATGCATGCCAGACCGGCAGGCTTTGATCGGCGATGCCGAGTTTTTCGGCCACATAGGCACGGTCCGGCGCCAGCTCGCCTTCATAGCACACCGGAATCGTTATCGTGATGCGGGATTATGTGCTCGCGGATGTCGCATGATCCAGCTGATTCCGGACCAGGTCGGCGGCGTCAGCGGGCAGGATCAGCGCCGGGTCGAACTGCACAGCTATGCTGTCGAGGCCGGGCACGATTTCCGTCCAGTGATCGCTGGCCGACAAGATATTCTGCGCAGCGGCGATCATGTCCCGGTCGGGCAATGGAATATGGATCCAGTCATCGCAGATATGGATCGGGCGCGTGCGGTCCACCACTATCCGGCCGGTCCGATCTTTATGCCGGCGCTTTCCAGCGCGATGCGCATCTTTCTTGCGCTTTCCAGGGCGCCGTCGCTGTCCGAATGGAGGCACAGGGTCTGGGCCTCGATCTTCAGCATGGTTCCGTCCCGGGTGGTCAGCGCGGTTCCCCTGGCCAGCGCAAGGCCCTGGGCGATGCGCTGGTCTTCCTCTGCAATCACGGCGCCGGCTTCGCTGCGCGGCACCAGTCTGCCCTTGCCGGTATAGCGCCGGTCGATAAAGGCTTCGGCAATGAAACACACATTTCTCTCCGCCGCCATTTCCTGGATCAGCGATCCCGGCATGCCAACCAGGGTAAGACCGGTGCGGGCGGCCATCTCGACGAGCAGCGTGGCCAGATCCGGATCATCCTGCGCGTCGTTATACAAGGCACCGTGCGGCTTGAGATGGGTCAGCGGCACGCCGACCTGTTCCGCTATGCTCGTGATATCGTGCAACTGACTGGTCAGACATGCTTCCAATTCTTCCAGCGAGATATCCATCGACTGACGGCCGAAGCCGTCGCGATCCGGGTAGGAAGGATGGGCGCCGGGCGCGATATGCCTGGATCCGGCGGCGGTCAGCATGATCCGCATGGTCCGGGGCGAGCCGGCATGACCACCGCAGGCGATGTTGCAGCTGGAGACGATGTCCATGATCGCAATGTCGCGGGCGATGCCAGCCGGGCTGTCATCCTCGCCGAGGTCCGCATTGAGGTCGATTCCTGTCGTCATGGCCAGAATCCGAGCGCGCGGGCGATCAGCCGGACACCCAGGCCGGTAGTGATCAGCAATATGGTGCCGCCGAGGATATTGGCGCCGAGGCCATTGGCATATTGACCGAGCAGATTCCGGTCATTCGCCAGTTTGAGCAGAAAGACCGCGATGACAGGCAGCAGCAGTCCATTGGCAATCTGGGCCACGAAAATCAGCTCGACCGGTTGATATCCCAGCAGGGAGGCGAACATGCCCGAAGTGATTACGATCAGCGCGCCGATCTGAAAGGGACGGCGCGAACCGGACGACTTGAAGATTTCCTGGACGATATAGCCGGTGGCCAGCGGCGCGGTGATGGCGGAGGTCAGGCCCGCCGCAAACAGCCCGGCGCCCAGCGTGACGGTGGCGAGGCTGCCGAACAGCGGGCTGAGCTGCCCGGCCATGTCGACTGCATTGTCGATGGTCTGGCCGCTGCCGAACAGGCTGGCGGCAGCGGTTGCCAGGATCGTCATCGAGACCAGGCCGCCAATGCCGATCGAAATCGTGTTGTCCAATTGGGCTTCGGGCAATTGTTCTGCGTCCCAGCGCTGACGCACGCTGGCCGCATGCAGAAACAGATTATAGGGCACGATCGTGGTGCCGATCAGCGCGATCGCGGTCATCAGGCCTCCGTCGGGGATGGCGGGGATGAAGCCCTGCAGCAGCGCCCCGAGATCCGGCCGGATGAGCAGGAATGTCAGGAGAAAGGCCGCGCTCATCAGCATGACCAGAAGAATCAGGATATTCTCTATCCACTTGGGTTTCGAGAAGATCAGCATGGCCGATGCGAAAAGGGCGATGGCGATGATGACCGGCACCATGCCAAAGGCCAGCGGCCCGCCGTTGATCGCTTCCAGCCCGAGTGCGGCTCCAGACATGTTGCCAGCCTCATAGGCAGCATTACCGACCACCAGAGCGGAGATCAGCAGCAGGGCGGCG
>Ga0075467_10001194_pt1 | contig 21461 bp, 12 predicted proteins | sample DEB08_DNA_9_FD_75067 | JGI IMG/M metagenome (GOLD analysis project Ga0075467, IMG submission 75067) | Aqueous microbial communities from the Delaware River and Bay under freshwater to marine salinity gradient to study organic matter... | ecosystem: Environmental > Aquatic > Marine > Coastal ... | reverse complement strand
GCCTCGAACTAGCCGCCCCAGTCCGCCGCCTGCATCTCGCGCAAGCGGCTTGCAGTGCGCTCGAACTCGAACGACCCCGCACCTTCGATATAAAGCCGCTCTGGCGTCTCAGCCGCCGAAGCGATCAGGCGCACGCGGGCCTCATAAAGCGCATCGATCAGGGTCACAAAGCGTTTCGCCTCGTTGTAGTTGCTAGACGAAAGCTGCGGGATATCTTCCAGGATCAGCACCCGTACGGCGTGTGCGATGGCCAGATAATCGGCGGGACCAAGGGGTTTGGCGCAGAGATCCCAAAACGTGGCGCGGCCGACACCGTTGGCAAAGCGCGGCAGTTCCACCTCGCGGCCATTCACGGGCAAGCGTAGCGCCTCGGCCGCACCACCCGACAAATCGTTCCAAATCGCGTCAATCGCGGCACGGGATTTGCCGGCGGGGTGAAAATAGACCTGCGCACCTTCGAGCCGGTGTTGGCGGTAGTCATTGGGGCTTTCCAGCGCCACAACCTGCATTCGGTCTCGTAAAAGATCGATAAAGGGCAAGAAAATCGCGCGGTTCAGCCCGTCTTTGTATAAATCCTCGGGCACGCGGTTCGAGGTGGTCACCACCACAACCCCCGCCGCGAACAGCTTTTCAAACAGGCGCCCGACGATCATCGCATCGGTGATATCGGTGATCTGCATTTCGTCGAACGCCAGCAGTCGCACCTCGCGGATAATGCCTTCGGCCACGGGTTCCAGCGCATCATCGACGCCCTTTTTGCGGGCGTCGTGCATGCCTTTGTGGATTTCTTGCATGAAGGCGTGGAAATGCACACGGCGCTTGGCAGGCGTGTCGGTGGCCGCGACAAACAAGTCCATCACCATCGACTTGCCGCGCCCCACGCCGCCCCAAAGATAGAGGCCCTTTGGCACGGGCGCTTCCTTACGAAACAAACCTGACAGACGGCCGGTTTTCCGCGGGCCTTGTGCCTCTGCCCAGACCCGCAACGTCTCTAACACAGGCAAAACGGCGTGTTGCGCCGGGTCGGCCCGCAGGCTGCCATCGGCGATTTTGGCCTCGTAAATCTCGGTCAATGTTTGACGCATGGCTGGCTTTTAGCGCGGACCGTGGCCTATGGCCAGAGTGCGCGTCATTCCCAACCCGGCATTTTCAACGCGGGCAATATCCGCCCGGAACAGGCACCAAAGCCCACGCGGTACCCATCGCCTTGGGCATGGCCGCGCAAGGTAAGGGTATCGCCATCCTCGATGAATGTGCGCGTTTCACCTGTATCGAGCGTTAAGGGTTGTTTCCCGCCCCATGAAAGCTCCATCAACGAGCCAAACTCGGCCTTGTCAGGGCCTGATATGGTGCCGGACCCGAGCAAATCGCCGGCGTTCATTTCACAGCCGCAGACCGCGTGATGGGTCAGTTGCTGGGCGGCGGAATAGTACATGCGCTTGTAATTTGTGCGGGCAATGGTGCTGGCATGGGGCGCACCTGCGGGCTGCATATCAACCTGCAAGTCGATATTGTAAAATCCCGGCGCCTTTTCGTGTAAATAGGGCAACAACGGCACCTCACGGGCAGGGCCGTCACAGCGAAACGGCTCTAACGCTGCCGAAGTTACGATCCAAGGGCTGATTGTGGTGCCAAAGGCCTTACCTTGAAAGGGGCCAAGCGGCTGGTATTCCCAGCCTTGGATATCGCGGGCGGACCAGTCGTTCAGCAGCACAAAGCCAAAGATCATCTTGACCGCCTGCGCCGTGGTGATGGGCTGGCCTAAGGTAGACCCAGTGCCCACAATCGCCCCGATTTCCAGTTCAATATCCAACCGCTTGGAAGGGCCAAAACTGGGCATGGCCGCATCGGCGGCCTTTGTTTGCCCCAACGGGCGGTGGATATCGGTGCCCGACACCACGACCGAGGAGGCGCGGCCATTATAGCCAATCGGGATATGCAGCCAATTGGCGGGCAAATCGGGCGATCCGCGCAGAATGGCTCCCATATTCTTAGCATGCTGCATGCCTGCGTAAAAATCTGTATATTCGGCCACCAAGAGCGGCATGTGCATCTGCACGAGCGCTTGCGGGATCAAGTAATGCGCGACCACGCTACGGCTTTCGGCACCCTCACCCAGAAAGCCCAAAAGCAGGACACGCAACCGCGCCCACGCCTCTGGCCCCAGCTCCATCACCTCATTCCAGAACGGCACGTCCAGCACCATGTCATCGGCAATGCGCAAGAGGCCTGCGGCCTCCATCGCGGCCACATCGAGGACCATATCGCCAATCGCCACGCCGCAGCGTGGATCGTCACCATCAACCGAAAACACACCGTAGGGCAGATTATTCAAGGGAAACTCTGAGTCCGGGGTGTTGGCACTTTCCACCCATGAGCGCATTAATGTCACAGCTTAATCTCCAACCCGTCAGTTCCGACAATCGCCTTACCATTCCACACCTGCGCCACCTGCGAAAGCCAATCTTGCGGGCCGATGGTCGGGTCATCGGCGGGGACAAGGTGGTTCAACGCCAAACGCCCTACGCCTGCGGCATGAGCAATGCGACCCGCATCCTCTGCCTTAGTATGGGACGCATAGAGGTGGTTGCGCAGCTTGTCGCCAAGGCCGGTTTTGGCGATAATCGTCTCTACGCCTGCCGGAAGCAGGGCTTCATGGACCAAAAGGTCGGAGCCTTGGGCGAAATCGGCCAAGGGTGGGAAATAGGCAGTATCGCCGCTGAACGTGACCGATTTGGTGCCATCAAAGCGCAGCGCAAAACTATCCTTGATCGGGGGATGCGGCACCCGCAAGGCGTGGGCGCAGAGTGGGCCGTCCATCACCATACCTTCGTCATAGGCCTGCACAGTGACCAAATCCTTCAAGGGCGTGCGCCCTTCGTCATAGACGCGGACCGAATTGTCATAGGACAGCGAGTCCATGAAGCCTGCCCAATACGCCTCAATTCCCGGGGGGCCGTAAACGGTGACGGGTGTTTTCAGTCCCGTGGTCCAAGCGGTATGGATCAGCGGGCCAAGTTCCAGCAAATGGTCGGAATGCAGGTGGGTGATAAAGATCAGATCCAAGGATTTCAGATCCATTCCCGCCTCGACCAGCCCTTTGGTGACACCCAGACCGCAATCAATTACCACGCGCCGCCCGTCAAGTTCCAACAGGCTAGAGGTCGGCATAGCCCCCCCTGCGCGAATGGCAGGGCCGCCTTTGGTGCCCAGCAACACAACACGGTTCATCTGGTCCTATCCTTCAATTTCCGCCGCGAACCCGCCAAAGATCATGCGCTTGCCGTCCAAAGGCGCTTGCATCATCAGCGCCCCCATCGCGGGGTCAGCCATCGCCTGTCCCATCACACGATCGCGGTGGGCGCGGTCGTGAAAGGTCATAAAGCCAAAAACCGGCACTTCATCGGCGTTGCATTGCACCGCCTGCGGAAAGGATGTGATTTTGCCCGTGGGGACATTTTCGGGCCGCGTTTCCACCACTGAAAGCACCCCATGCGCTTTCCACATCGGCACCATCTGGGCGGAGATGGCGAAATAAGCATCGAGTTTGTCGCGCGGCACGGGGGCCACAAAGGTTTCATAATAGGTCATGCTGATCCTCCTTTTGGTCCATGCTAACGGCTTGGCACGGTTACGTCGAACCCCAAATCCGAGGGCAAAATTTGCGGTAAATAGATGCGCAAATCTTAGGGAAAAGGGGGCTGAAAACCGTGGGTTTGAGGGTGCGAAGTAAGGATTCGTTAACAGGGGAATGGCAGTCTTAATGGTGGGGGCGCGTCTTTTAGGGTGCCAAAATGACTGTAGAAATAATTGACGGAATTCGCGTTCTGAAATTTGCTGATCATGCGCATCGGGGCGGAGTGGAGGATGACACTTTGACCATGGTGCATATCTGGCGGTTGCTTACAGGGGGGCATGATTTGGACGATACCACTATGGGGCCGCGCCGCTTTTTGTAAAACCACGCGTCGTCCGGGCAGGCCTGGACGGCGGTTATCCTGTGCGCTGTTGCTCGCGCAACGTCACCTTTCACGGCCCTTGCGATATTGGGGGCGGCGATGCAGTCTTTCCATTGAACCGTAGCGCGGATCTTGGGGGGGCGATGATCACATTATATGACTATTGGCGCTCATCCGCCGCGTACCGCGTGCGGATTGCGCTGAACTTGGCAGGGCTGGCATATACTTCGGAGCCGGTTGATCTGGTCAAGGGTGAGCAAACCAGCCCCGAAAACCTGGCGCGCAACCCGCAAGGCCTTGTGCCGACGCTAGAGATTGACGGGCTGCGGCTGACCCAATCGCTGCCTATCCTAGAGTATCTGGATGAGGAGCATGGCGCCGGTTTCTTGCCCAAGGATGCGCCTGGCCGCGCGCGCACCCGTGCGCTGGCCTGTGCGATTGCGATGGAGACAGCACCCGTGTGCAACTTGTCTGTGCGCACATATGCCGCCCAAAATTCCAATGGCGGGATAACGGCGGACAGTTGGCAAACCCATTTCATCACCAAAGGCCTGACAGCGTTTGAGGCGATGTTGGATCACACCAGCGCGGGGTTGTCTAATAAGGGCCGCTTTTGCCACGGCGACACCGTCACGCTGCCTGATATTTGCCTGATCCCGCAGGCCTATAATGCCCGACGCATCGGGCTGGATCTTGCAACCCTGCCACGGCTTCATGCTATCGTTACCTCGCTGGAAACCCTTGCGGCGGTGCAGGCCGCCCATCCTGACAACCACCAACCCAAAGGCTGATCCCATGACCGATATCGTCATCCTCTCTGGTGCGCGCACCGCAATTGGCACATTTGGCGGGGCCTTGTCCGGCTTTGCGCCCATCGACCTTGCGGCCCATGCCAGCCGTGCGGCCATCGCGCGCGCAGGCATAGAGCCGGGTCAAATTGGCCAAGTTGTGTTCGGCCATGTCATCAACACCGAACCGCGCGATATGTATCTGTCGCGCGTCGCTGCCATAAACGCGGGCATCCCAGACACCACGCCTGCAATGAACGTGAACCGCCTCTGCGGCTCTGGCGCGCAGGCGATTGTGTCGGCTACCCAAGCGCTGATGCTCGGGGATGCTGATTTTGCACTTGCCGGTGGCGCAGAATGTATGAGCCGCAGCCCGCATATCCTGTCGTCGGCCCGCTGGGGGCAAAAAATGGGTGATACATCCGCCGCCGACATGATGACAGGCGCGTTGACCTGCCCCTTTGGGACGGGGCATATGGGGGTAACTGCCGAAAACGTGGCAGCTGAATCCCACATTTCCCGCGCCGACCAGGACGCCTTTGCCGTGCAAAGCCAGACGCGCGCGGCCCATGCCATAGCACAGGGGTATTTCACCGACCAAATCGCACCGATCGAGGTGAAAACCCGCAAAGGCGTGGTGATGTTTGATACCGATGAACATCCCAAAACCTCAACCCTTGAATCACTCACCGCCTTGCGCCCGGTGTTTAAAAAGGACGGCACCGTTACGGCTGGAAACGCCTCTGGCATCAATGACGGTGCCGCGGCCCTTGTGCTGGGCCGTGCAGATGCCGCGCACAAAGCTGGCCTTAAACCGCTGGCCCGTATCCTTGGCTATGCCACCGCAGGCGTCCGGCCCGATGTGATGGGCTATGGCCCTATACCGGCCGTTAAGGCGCTGATGGCGAAAACCGGCCTGACCCCCGGCGACTTCGACGTGATCGAGTCGAACGAGGCTTTCGCCGCCCAAGCCCTCGCCGTCACAAATGCACTTGGCCTCGATCCCGCCCGCGTCAATCCAAACGGCGGCGCAATCGCTTTGGGCCACCCGGTCGGGGCCACAGGCGCCATCCTGACCGTCAAAGCGCTGTATGAGCTGGAACGCACCGGCGGCAAGATCGGTCTGATCACCATGTGCATTGGCGGCGGCCAAGGCATCGCCATTGCAATAGAGCGTCTCTAACCCCTTTTTCTGTTCACAAATATCCCACGGGGGGTCTGGGGGGCGTGAAGCCCCCCAGCGCCTGCCGCAAACCCACCGCCTAACGCAAGCGCACCTGTGCCCGCGCCGACCGCCCGTCCCCGTCAATCACCGAAAGCACTACAAACCCCGGCCCAAGGCTTGGCACTACCGCCTCGCGCCCACGGGCCGCTACCACCACAGGCTGGCCATCGACCAACCAAGTGAACGGCCCCACCCCACCGCGTACCCGCAGCAGCAAACCATCCGTCATCAACTCTACTTCTGCCCCATTGGGGGGAAAAGCCACGGTAGGGGCATCCGCCACCTCAAACGCGGCAGCGCGGGAACGGAACTGGCGCAAAGGTTGTGGCAAGGCGGCGTTGGCCACCATCAGCGTCGCGGCAGGGGGTGGGGGCAAGGGGTCCAAACCGCGTTTCAGACGGGCAAAGGCCTGGAACAACACAGGCGCCGCCAAATCACCGCCAAAGGCCCCCGGCACGGGTGTACCATCGGCTCGCCCCATCCAAACGCCAATCACATGCGCGCCGTCAAACCCGATTGCCCACGCATCACGGTGGCCATAGCTGGTCCCCGTTTTATAGGCCAAACGGTTGGCGGGCGCGCCCGCAGGCGGTGGCATGCCGGACAAAATATCCCCCACCTCCCATGCCGCCACTGCTGACAGCACGCGCGCACCTTCTTCAGGGTCACCCGAATTCGAAGGCGTCACACGCAAAGGCCGCGCAACCCCGCCCCGCGCAATGGCGGCGTAAAGGCTGACCATATCTTCCAACGTCATACCCAAACCGCCCAGCGCCACCGCCAGCCCCGCTTTACCGCCCGGCACCCGTGCATCCACGCCCGCGCGGCGCATCGCGGCCAGCAACTTGGCGGGCCCCAAAGCATCGGTCAGCGCCACGACGGGAAGGTTCAACGACAGTTGCAGCGCCTCGCGCACCCGCACCGTGCCGCGAAACAGCTTGTCAAAATTCTGCGGGGCATAGCCGCCAAAATCCCCCGGCCTGTCATCAATCAAGGTTTCGGGATGGGCCAAACCTTGGTCAAAGGCCAAGCCATAAACCAAAGGTTTCAGCGTAGAGCCTGGACTGCGCCACGCCCGTGTCATATCAACAAACCCCAGCCGCGCGTCGGCGCGGTAGGCAGACGACCCGACGCTTGCCAAAATTTCGCCCGACTGATGATCAGCCACGACAATTGCCACTTGCAAGCGCTCGCCGTGGGCGGCGACCGCTTGGACAGCCAGCGCCTCAATCCGTGCCTGCAAGGCCGCATCAATGGTGGTGCGGATCAATGGGGCGTTTGGCTGGGTCGCTGTGACCCTATCAGCCATATGTGGGGCGAGGGCGGGGAAATCGCGGCGGATGGTGGGTACGGCCTCGCGGTTTGCGGCTACGCCTTGATCCAGCGCTATCACCCTTGCCGCCACGGCGCGGGCCAGCACCTTTTCGCGTGCCGCTTGGGCTGCGTTTGGCGCGCGATCGGGTCTGCGGCCTTCGGGGGATTGCGGGAGGGCAACCAGCAAAGCCGATTGTGCAGGGGTCAACCGCCGGGGCTCTTTGCCGAAATAGGCAAGGGATGCGGCGCGCACGCCTTCCAAGTTTCCGCCGTAAGGTGCGATTTGGTAGTATAGCTGCAAAATCTGGGTCTTGGTCAACCGCCGTTCCAGCGCCATGGCCACACGCGCTTGGCGCAGTTTGCCTGTCAATTGGCCTGTGCCGCTGTCCTCTAGCAGCCGCGCGACCTGCATGGTCAGGGTCGATCCACCTGATACCACGCGCCAATGCCACAAGGCTTGCATCCCGGCCCGCGCCAAGGCCCAAGGGTCTACACCTGCGTGATCGTAAAAGCGCTTATCCTCATAAGCGACAAGCATTGCGGTAAAACTGGGATCGACTGCCCCCTCGGCCACCGCCATGCGCCAACGCCCATCGGCAACGGTATAAGCACGCAGCAGGCGGTTATCGCGGGCCAACACCTCGACCGAAGTTTCCACGCTCAAATCGGGCAACACGGTTGCATTAACCCATGCATCGCCCGCATCGCGCGCAATGGCTCCTGCACAAAGGGCAAAGGCCAAGGCAAATAGGGTCAGGCCACTTCTCATCGCTCGGCAATCACCACGCGGCCTGCATCTGTTTGCGCGCGGTAATCGGGGCGGTACATATCCTCAACCGAGGCGGCGGGATGGTGAAAGCTGCCGGGCGACACGGCCCGTACGACATAGGCAAGGCGCAAGGTGTCGCCGCCGCTCCAATCTACGGCAGTCAGGAAACGGTCTTGGCGAAACTCGCTGTGCGCCACATCGTTTTGCACATCCAGCCAGTCAAACCCACCGATATCGCCACCGCGCAGCAGGTTGGGGTTATCGATTTCAAACCCTGCGGGCAGCGGGTCTGCGACCATCAACCGCGCCTCGGCATTGCCAAAGGGGACAACCTCTAGCACCACCACATAGCGCGACCCTGCGACCACGCCATTTTCCAGCGATACGGGCGTACCCTCTTCGGTGAAATAGCTGCGCGTGATGGCATAGCCGTTGCCGCCTGCTAGTCCCGGCACATCTGGCACACCGTATGTGGTCAGCGTTAGTGTGGCGGGTTTGTCGGACCCATTGGCCACCGCGACCGTTTGCGGATCACCTGCGTTCAGCACCCGCACCAATGGCCCGTCAATCGCGGCACCGTTCAGCGTGATACCATCAGTTCCGGGCCGGTCGATAAGCGCGTTTGCGGCGAGCAGGGTCCACACAGCCTCTTGAGTGGACAATGTCCGCCCGTTGGGTCGCAAGGCCGCGGCCAGCGCGTCACGGTCCAGCGCATTGGACCCGACCTCAACCGCCAAGGTCAGCACGGCGGCGGCATCGCGGCGACTGCTGCCATAGTCGATGCGGTAGATTTGTGCATCGTTGAACGCCGTATCGGCTGCAATACGCGTGCCTGCCTTGGTGAACATCGCATCGGCACGCCGCTGGTCGCCGTAGCTGGCCAAAGCCGCCCCCAGTTGCGCCTGTGCAATCGGGGTAGAAAACGCATCGGCCTTTACATCGGCGTAATAGCGCAAGTCACCAATCGTCGCCGCCCCTTCGCGCGCCAGCACCATCAGCGCGTAGGCCAGCGCCTCGCCGCCTTCATCAAAGTCGGCGGTATAGTTCACGCGGTTGCGCAAATTATCCAAGGCGGAGCGGAAGGCGAGATCGGGCACAGTATATCCTTGCGCCCGTGCGCGGCTGAGGAAATCGGTGACATAGGCATCCAGCCACGCATCGCCTTGGGATGGCCCCCAAAGGCCAAAGCCGCCTTCGGAGGATTGGTTGGTCAGCAGCTCGGCCACCGCTTGGGAAATACGGGTGCTGATATTGTCGGCGCCTTTCAGCTGCATCGCTTGGGCTACTTGGTCAAAGTAGATTAAGGGCAACGCACGCGAGGTGATCTGTTCGGTGCAGCCGTAAGGATAACGGTCGAGTGCCGCGAGAAGCCCCGGCGCATCAAGCCGCGCAATCGGCCCAATCGCCATGGTGGCAAGGCCGGACCTCGGCGCAAATCCGTCAAATGCCGCTTGGTCCAGCGTGAAGGTTTGGCCCGGTGCAAGGTCCAACCGCGTGGTGCGTACCACCTCGGGGTCATTGCGTTGAACGGGGATTTGCAGGGTTTTGGTCAATTGCTTGCCATCGGGGGTCGTCAGCGCGATCACCACGCTTTGCACGCCTTCAGCACCCGCAGTCACGGGTATGGAAAATACCGCCTTGCCTTGATCGGCCAGATCAAAGCCTGATGGTACCGCACCCAGTGCCACGCCATTCGCGGTTACATCCAGGCCCATGCGACCGGCAGGCCCTGTGGCATGGACGATTTCCAGCAAAACCCTGCTGTCATCGCCCGGAGCCATGAAGCGCGGTACCGAGGCTGTCACCACAACCGGATCGCGCACCAAAACATCAGCCTGCGCTTGGCCCACACCGCGTTTGGACCAGACCACCGCCATAACCCGCACGGTGCCGTTAAAGGACGGCATATCAAACGTGGCACGGGTATAGCCATCGGCACCCACGGTCACGGGGCCGGTGAAATAGGCGACCAGCTCCTCAGTCGGAGGCGGTGCCTCTAGCCGCGCTTGGGCCGCACTGTCACCACCCGAACGGACAACGCCCGGCGTACCGTTCAGCCCGTCAATCAAGCGGCCATAGACATCACGGATGCCCACGCCCAGTTTGCGCTGGCCAAAGTAGTGGCCTTTTGGATCAGGGGATTTGAATGATGTCAGGTTCAAAATCCCGACATCCACGGCGGCAATCGTGGCATAGGCGGTATCGCCCGCGACCAAACCGTCTACCTTGACGGCCACATCCATCGGGCCACGCGGAGCAACTTCGGCGGCAACTTCTACCGTGGCACCCAAGGCTTTATCGCCGGGATCAATGCTGGCATGAGAAAGGCCCATCGCGCGGGCCGGGTTGCGCCCTGCGGCCACATCCATAGGCCGCAAGACAGAGGCGGTGACGTAGACGCCTGCACCCCAATCGGAGGTCACCTCCAGAGGGATGGTGTTTTCGCCCGCAGTTACCTCAACCATCTTCATGCTGACCAAACGGTTTGACAGCACCGAAACCAGCGCGGTTCCGGCCGCACGCGGAACGATCCGCAATTGCGCAACCTCACCGGGTTTATAGGCGGGTTTGTCGAGCGACAGTTCCAGTGTATCGGGCGTGCTGGTCACATCGGCGGGCGCATACCAGCCGGCATAGAATTGCACCGAGGTCGAGGCCGCACCACCCACTTGGTCCACCACCAGTTCATATTGGCCCCAAGTCACCGGAGCCGATACTTGCAGCGGATCAGAGCCTAGATCAGCCACCCCATCGGCCACGCGTTCACGGCTGCTGACCGGCTCCCAAGACCAATTTCCGTAGTCTTGATACCATTGATAGCGTGTTTCAATGCGCGACAATTCCCACTTCACCGGCATGGCGACAGGCGTTTCGTCCGGCCCCACCGCAAGCAGCGCAAACTGCGCGTCAGTGCCTTCTTTGACCACCCCGTCAAACATCGGTTTTACACCGATCATCGCTGCGGCAGGTTGCAAAACACGGGTGGTGCGCCGCTCAACGGGGCGACCAGAGCCTTCGGCAATGCGGGTTACGACCACCAGTTCCAAGGGGCGGGCGGGATCAGGGACATCGGCCATAGTCAGCGGCACCACGGCACGGCCAGCTGCATCGGTCACAGTGCCGCCAAACCCTTCGATCCGGGTGGTAAAGGGTTCATCCGCGCGGCCAAACTGATAGCCGGGAAAAGCGGCAAGGCCACTGGCTGCGCGCAAGATCACATCGCCTTCGATGGCAAGGTCGGCACCGGGGGCGCCGAACAGATATTTGGCCTCGACCGCCATATCGGGGCGATCCCCCAAGCGGACCGGACCATCGGGCAAGGCAAAGGTGAAATCAATGCGTTCGGGCAAGAAATCCTCAACCAAGAAGGTCTGGGCGGCCAAGGGGGCGGCATCGAGATCGGCGCGCAGTTCCAACCGCCAGACACCACGTGGGGCGCTGCCTGCGATGGGCAAAGCAAACACATGCCCCCCTGCACCTGCATCTGCCGCCAGCGCACGGGAATATTCCACCCCGTCAGGGCGCTTTACGATTGCGGTTAGGGGCAAGCCTTCGATCGCACCGGCCTGAGCATCGCGCGACAAAGCCGTGGCATAAACCGTTTCACCCGCACGGTAGGCGCCTCGATCGGTGGTCAGGAACACGTCAATCGGGGGGGCAGGCTCACGGCCTTCGACACCCCGGTCTGACAGGTCAAATTCCGGGTCGTTTAGCGACAAAAACGCCATATCATCGGCGCCATCCTTGGCCACCACCATCGCAGGTGCCAACGCACCTGTGCCACGCGCCAAGGCGGCGGGAAACATCGCATAGCCTTGTGCGTCGGTTTGCACTTGGCCCAAGACCTCATTGCTGCGGCTAAGAAGTTCGACGGCCACACCCGGCTTTGGCCCCGCCGTACCAAGACTACGTACGACGACATGCAAACCATCAATGCCGCTTAGGGTGGTGATCCCCAGATCCGACACCACGAACCACTGCCAAGCGGGGGCTATTTCATCCCCCGATTTGCCTTGCACCTGCGCGCGCAAGGCGAAAATACCAGCGCCTTGACCTGCTAAGGGTTCAGCCATCGGCAGGCGGGTGGTCATATCCTTGTTCACCTCAACCGCCAGATCGGCCGTGCCTTTCCAGATTTCGGCACCCACGCCGCGCGTAAACTCATCCTCGCGCCAATAGGGCATGGGGTCGCCAAAAAAGTCGCCTTGAATGGCGCGCAGAATATTCCGGTCAGTCACGCGGTAAAGCGTTAGATCGACCGTGGCGGCATTGACGGATTCCACGGGTAGTGCGGCCCCGTCGCCTAGTTTTGGCAAGACATAGGCGCGACCTGCAAAGCGCACAGCAGGCGTACGGTCACGCACATAAGCGGTGATTGTGACGGGTTTTACAGTCACTTGACCATCTGCCGCCGGAATACCTGCGCGAAAGGTCAGGCTGTGGCGTTCGCCGTGCGTCACCCCTTCGACACAGAGCATCTGATCGCCTGTGCGTTCAACCGTCAGGCCCGATTGATCCATCTGTACGAATTTTTCAAAATCGACACCGGTTTTGGCCAGCGTATCGGAAAAGGTCGCGCAAATGCGGGGGCGGGCGCTGTCGGATTGCACATCATGCTCGGTCACCCGAAACCCGTATTTGCCAATCGCTTTATCAAGGGCGGTTTCGGTATCGCTACGGGCTTGGATTTCTTGGGCCAAGCGCAGGGCTGGCACCATCTCGCGGCCTCGGCCCGAGGCTTCTAACAGGTTCGCCATGTCAGCCAGCAAAGTATGGCGCAAACCTGGCGTATCGGCCCGCAGATAACCGTTGACTGTGGCAGACATTGCGCGCCGCTCAAGTTCGGTTTTAGCTGAAGAATCGCGGTTTGCGGCGGCACCCAACAGGCGCACATATTCCGCCCAATCCACGGCGGCATCCGTGATGTTCAGCGCGGCGCCCACATAGGCACTGGCCGAACGTGGATCACCGCGCCCTTCGGCATTTGCAGCCGCGTCCAGATGCTCGCGCGCGCTCCACGGACCCGTCATGTGCAAGGCGCCCAAGCCGGACGCCTGCGCAAGGGCCGCATCAAAGTCGGAGGGGCGCAAAAAGGTCAGCTCGGCGGCGCGGGTTTTGGCCAAATCCGAGGCCCAATCGGCGGTTTGGACAACAATGCCCGAAAACGCACCAGCGTAGTCAGCAGGTGCGCCGGGATTTGATTTCAAAAAGCAGGAGCCATTGCGGGAGTTGAAAGTGATTGCGGTGCAAGACGCGTTGGACACGCAGGCTTTTTGGCACGATTCCAACGTGGTATCGAACAAGGACGCAATATCACCGCCGGGCAAGTCGGCGTCGCGTGTCATCAAGAACCGCTTTTCCGGGATCAGGGTTTGAGCCGTGCCAAGGCTGGGGAGTGTCATCGCGAAACTTGCAACCAATACGGTGGCCAACAAATTGAAACGCATCAAGTTTTTCAAAACTGACATCATCAATACCCCCAAGAAATTCAAAACCTGCGGTGCCCTGCCAAAGCCCGCAAGCCTGTGCCAATCCTGACACAAGGCACTTTGCAAAGGCAAGGATTCTGCCAAAACCGTGGCCTGTTAACCTATGCTTCATCTTGATCGGCGAGTGTCGGGCAACGGCAGGGGGCATCGGTTGGTTTGGGTATGGATATTGTAGACAGGCTGGCAAAGGAACGGCGCGCGCGCATGGCTGCCGAACGACTTTTGGAGCAAAAACAACGCGAACTTTTTGCTGCAAATGAAAAACTGGCGCTGCATGCGCGTGCCTTGTCAGAGCAGATAGTCGAGCAACGCCATGTCACCAAAGCCGCCGTGACCGAGGCGCAGATGCTGAAAGGCCAGAACTCGCGGTTTTTGTCAGATCTGGAAACAGCGCATACATCTGCCGTGATGGCAGAACGGCGGTTGCGTGATTCTGTCAATGCGCTGCGCGATGGCTTTGCCGTTTTTGACCATGAACAACGGCTTTTGGTAGCCAATCGTGCCTATCTTGCCCCCTATGCTGACTATAACGTCGGCCCCGGCACCCCTTACCGCGAGATTTTGCGCCTAACGGCCGAGGAAGGATTGGCCGATATTGGCGATGCCAGCCCCGAGCAATGGGTGGACCGTATCATCGCACGCTGGGACGGCGACCCGATCGCACCCGAGGTGGTAAAAACCGCGGCTGGGCAATGGCTGCGGCTGGTCGATCGCCGTGCGCGGGATGGTGATATGGTCGTCTTGTACTTGATATTACAGAACAAATGCGCATCTGGGCGGCGCTGGAAGCAATTCCAGACGGCTTTGTGCTGTTTGACCGCAATGATCGGCTTTTGGCCTGCAACCAGCGCTACCGCGTGCTTTATCCCGAAAGCGCCGAGGCTATGGTACCGGGCGCACGTTTCAAAGACATTTTGCAGTTTGGCCTTGAGCGCGGGCAGTATCTGGATGCGATTGGCCGCGAAGACGCTTGGCTGCAAGAGCGTCTTGACCGCCATCTAGGAGAGTCGTCGATTGTCGAACAAGCGCTGACAGATGGTCGCTGGCTGCGGGTGTTGGAACAACCTACCCCCGATGGTGGCCGCGTTGGGTTGCGCGTTGATATCACCCACCAAAAGGAACAGCAGGCCGCCCTTGATGTGGCCCGTAAGGCTGCCGAGGCGGCAAATCGCGCCAAATCGGCCTTTCTGGCGAATATGAGCCACGAAATCCGCACCCCGATGAATGGCGTAGTCGGCATGGCCGAATTGCTTTGTGATACCGGGTTGAATGACGAGCAACGTTTGTTCGCTGAAACCATCCGCTCATCAGGTGAGGCGTTGTTGGTAATCATCAACGATATCCTTGATTATTCCAAGATTGAGGCAGAGCGGTTGATGCTGTACCCTGAACCTTTTGATTTAGAACGTCTTATCCATGAGGTGGCAATGCTGCTGCAACCCCGCGCGCGCGCAAAGGGACTGGACTTGATGATCGATTATGATCTGTTCTTGCCAACGCGTTTTGTTGGCGATGCCGGGCGCTTGCGGCAGGTTTTGACCAATCTTGTCGGCAATGCGGTGAAATTTACCGAAAAAGGCCATGTCCTGATCCGCATTGTCGGGCTGGAAACCGACCCCGGCCAACAGCAGCTACATATCTCGGTCGAAGATACGGGCATTGGCATTCCGGCCGATCAGCTTGACCATGTGTTTGGCCAATTCAACCAGGTCGAGTCCGAGGCGAACCGCAAATTTGAAGGCACAGGGCTTGGCCTCGCCATCACCAAAAGCTTGATTGAGCGGATGGACGGAGCGGTTTGGGTGGATAGCGAACTGGGCAAGGGGTCATGTTTCGGGTTCCGCCTGCTTTTTCCCGTGGCCGAGGATCAAAGCCCCGTGCAAGTGCCTGTCTCCTTGCGCCGGGCGCTGGTGGTCGATGATCAATTCATCAATCGGACCATTCTGGAGCGTCAGTTGGTGACTTGCGGGATGCAGGTTACATTATGCCGGTCGGGGGCCGAAGTTATCGCAGAATTGGCGCGGGATGGTGAGTATGACGTGCTCATCACCGATCACGAAATGCCCGAAATGAACGGGCTGCAACTGTCCGAAAAACTGCGCGAACTCAGGTATGATCTGCCCATTGTGCTGTTTTCATCCAACCCTGCGGCGGCGCGCGAAGGCAGCGGCAATTCCCGTCTTGCCGCTGTCTTGCAAAAACCCCTGCTGCGATCCGAGCTGTACCGCCGCCTGCGCGATTTGAATACGCTAGCACCTGCCCCCGTGGCCAAAGCGCCGCCGGTTATCGGGGGGCGCCTGATGCGCGTACTGGCCGCCGAGGATAACCGCACCAACCAGTTGGTGTTTCGCAAGATGGTCAAAGATCTGCACCTTGACCTGACCTTTGCCGACAATGGCCGAGAAGCTGTGGACCTGTTTGAAACCTTAAAGCCTGACTTAGTTTTTATGGATATTTCTATGCCCGAAATGGATGGGAAAGCCGCAGCGCGGGCCATTCGAGAGCTTGAAAAAAGTGTTGGGGGCCATGTGCCGATTGTCGCCTTGACCGCGCATGCGATGGACGGCGATGATGCCTCAATCCTCGCGGCCGGGATTGACGAATACCTGACCAAGCCTTTGCGCAAAACGGCGATTATGGCTGCCCTTGTGACCCATTGCCCCGAGCTGGCACGCCCGGTGGCACCTGAAACTGCCGAAGTTGCCTGAGGGTTGGGGCGGGATGAACGTTCGGAAGCGTCCCAAAGGGGCGTTTCAGCGTAGACTGTGCAGCACAAAAAGGCCCGGCGCATTTGCACCGGACCCTCTTTAAACTCAGATCAAGGCAGTTCAGCCCTTTTTCGGCGGAACAAAGCGTTTGCTGGTGTCATTTGGGTTCGCCTTTGGCTTGGCAGGTTTTGCAAAGGGCTTGCCAGCCGGTTTGCCAAAGCTTTTTCCTTCACCCGAATGCGACTTGAAACCAGCCGAGCGGGCAGGCCGCGCATCGGCACCCGCCGCAGGCTTGCCTGCGCCGTGTGATTTGAACCCGGCCGAACGTGGCTTGGCCGGAGCACCTGCTTCGGGCTTCCAACGTGGCTTGCGCTCGCCACCTGCTTCAGGGCTTGCGCCACGGGGAGCGTAAGGCTTGGCACCGTCTTCGCGTTTGGCGTAGGGTTTTACACCCTCTTCACGCTTGGCATAAGGCTTGGCAGCCTCGGCGGCATCGCCCCGTTTCACATAAGGCTTGCGAGGGGCAGCGTCGCGCTTTTCCCATGGCTTGCCGTCACCTTCTTCGCGCTTGACCCAAGGCTTTTTCTCACCATCGGCCTTTTTCGCATAGGGTTTTTTCTCGCCGTCTGCTTTGGCATAAGGCTTGGCGCCCTCGGCTTTGGCATAGGTTTTTTTTGCAGGCGCGCGCTTTGGTTTTTCGCCTTCACGAACTTCAAACCCTTTGGCAGGACCATCATCGGCGGCCCAAGCAGGCTTTCCGGCAGGTTTTGCCGCTGCGGGTTCGCGCTTGGCATAAGGTTTGCGTTCGGCCAAAGGCGCGTCATCTTCGACAAAGCGCGAAGGCTTTGCCTTGTATGCAGGCTTTTCGGCGCGCGGTGCGCGGGCTGGACGCTCGGGGCGGTCCAAGACAGGCTCACCGTCCATGCGGGTCATTTCAACGCCTTCTTCCAGCGCCAGACCAGCACCGAATTTCGCCGCAACATCCTTGCCGATCTGAACATAGGTCATGTCAGTTTGCACGCGGATCGCACCGATACCGTCTTTGGTGATCCCACCGGCTTCACAGATTTTCGGAAGCAACCAACGCGCTTCGGCCCGGCCTGTGTGGCCAACTGAAATGGTGTACCATACCGACGCGCCAAATTCGGCACGCGGTTTAGGCTCTGGCCGCTCGCCCGGTGTTGCCACATCAGACAGGACCTCGGGCGAGGACCGTCCTTGGCGCCACATGGTCACAAAGGCCTGCGCCACTTGTTCGGCACCAAAACGGTCCAGCAAGGTCGCGGCCAATGCGCCGTCTTCACCTTCATTCGGGCCAAGCGCGGGGTGTTCCAAAATGCGCTGGTCGTCACGCTCTTGCACTTCATCGGCCGACGGGGCCGAGCCCCATTCAACCACCAGCTTGGCGCCTTGAACCAAACGTTGTGCCTTGCGGAATTCGGATGGCACAACGATCAGGGCCGAAACGCCCTTGGATCCGGCACGGCCAGTCCGGCCAGAACGGTGCAAAAGCACTTCGGAGTTGCTGGGCAAATCGGCGTGGATCACAAGGTCCAGCCCCGGAAGGTCGATGCCGCGTGCGGCCACGTCGGTCGCGATACACACGTTGGCACGACCATTGCGCAAGGCGGACAAAGCGTTGGTCCGCTCGGCTTGGCTAAGTTCACCAGACAGCGCCACAACCTTGAAACCGCGGTTGCCCATACGGCCCATCAATGAGGTAACAGCGGCGCGTGTTTTACAAAACACAATCGCGGTTGGAGCTTCGTAAAACCGCAGTAGGTTGAAGATTGCATTTTCACGGTCGCGCATTTGCACCGACAGCGCGCGGTATTCGATATCAACGTGCTGCTTGGCCTCACCGGCCGTTTGAATGCGCAGCGCGTCGTTCTGGAATTCCTTGGCCAGCATCGCAATCGCTTTTGGCACGGTCGCCGAAAACATCAGGGTGCGGCGTTCTTCGGGGGCTTGGCCGAGGATGTACTCAAGGTCATCGCGGAACCCGAGGTCGAGCATTTCATCGGCTTCGTCCAATACGGCGGCTTTCAGCCCCGACAAATCCAGCGATTTGCGGTCGATATGATCGCGCAGACGGCCCGGTGTGCCGACAACGATATGCGCGCCACGGTCTAGCGCACGCTTTTCGGTGCGGTAATCCATACCGCCCACGCAGGTTGCAATCCGCGCGCCGGCCTCTCCATAAAGCCAATCCAATTCGCGGGCTACTTGCAGCGCCAATTCGCGGGTTGGGGCAATGATCAAGGCTTGCGGCACATCGGCGAACAAGAACCGATCAGCGCCGTTCAGCAAATCGGGCGCAATCGCGATACCGAAGGCAACGGTTTTGCCCGACCCGGTTTGGGCCGATACCAGCAGGTCGCGGCCATCCACTTCGGGGGCCAACATTGCCTCTTGTACGGGGGTAAGGGACGCATAGCCCTTAGCTTCTAACGCCGCAGCCAAAGGCGCAGCGATATTCATATTTTGCATTATCTTCTACCTATCAGGGGGCGTCGCTTTGCCCGTTCAAAGGCCGCTCACCCCTGACTGGCATCAGGCCTCCTCGCCCGCCAGCACCGGAATTCTCTGGGCCAAGCGCGCCGTCTAATGGCTATTCTTGCAAGAGTCCATCAAAACCTTGGAATTTGGGCGCGCGGTGCAAAATAGGCAAACCCATACCGCTATCTTTGGGCGGCGCAAAAACACAGGTCAATGCATTTTTAGACTGAAGGTCCACAGGTTGCGCGATTTGCGAATGTGGTTCCGAAATTGAGATGGGCATATCATAAGTGTCTGAATTTATGTATTTATATCCAAGATAATTATACCTGAATCATTTCTATTGAATATATATTTTATCCTGCCTAAGGTTAAAGAATAGAACCCAGGTCATCAGCAACGCAGCCGCTTGACTGAAACTTGGTTCAAAGTGTGTTGGACTGACCAACGACAAACTTATGCGCTCCGCGGGCAGCCGCTTTGCTGAGGTTTAGTTTGGTGTGGGCAGCTCAACCTGCCAATAGCGCCCTCAAATAGCTTGGCGCTCTTGGACAATGGTCTTTCGGATCAGGGATATCTTGGCGCTGTACAGCGCCTCACATAATCCGTTCGGAACTTACCGAACCCACTTGGGATGGGTCAATAATAAACACAAGAAAACCGCGGCCAAAAAGGCGGTGGAATAAAAACAGAAACAATGTGACGGGAGTTACACATGCGCTATTTTAAAGCCCTTGCAGTCGCAGGGACCATGGCACTTGCCACCACCACCGCCGCAACCGCCGAAGAGCGGTTCATCACGATCGGGACCGGGGGCCAAACCGGCGTTTATTTTGTGGTGGGTCAGTCGATCTGTCGCCTTGTGAACCGCGACTCGGCCACCACAGGTCTGAAATGCACCGCGCCATCGACGGGCGGGTCCATCGCCAACATCAACGCCATCAAAGCGGGTGACATGGATATGGGCGTGGCCCAGTCCGATTGGCAGTATCACGCATACAATGGCTCGTCCAAATTCGAAGGCGACAAGTTTGACAAAGAGCGCGCTGTGTTCTCGGTCCATTCCGAGCCCTTTACAGTTATCGCGCGCAAAGACGCCAACATCGCCAGCTTTGACGACCTGAAGGGCAAGCGCGTTAACGTGGGCAACCCCGGTTCCGGCCAGCTTGCCACGATGGAAGTTGTGCTGGCCGCCAAAGGCTGGACCATGGCCGATTTCGCCTTGGCCTCCGAACTGAAGCCAGCCGAGCAAGCCGCAGCTTTGGGTGACAACAAGGTGGATGCCATCATCTATACCGTTGGCCACCCGAACGGGTCGATCCAAGAAGCCGTATCTACGGTTGAGGCGGTTTTGGTACCGGTTGAAGGCGAAGCCATCGACAAGCTGGTAGCGGACGCCCCGTTCTATGCCTATGCAACCATTCCGGGCGGCATGTATCCCGGCACCGATGCTGAGGTCAAAACCTTTGGTGTAAAGGCTACGTTTGTCACCTCGGCCGATGTGCCGGATGATGTGGTGTATGAGGTCGTGAAAGCAGTCTTTGACAACTTTGATCGGTTCAAAAAGCTGCACCCAGCCTTTGAGAACCTGAAAGAAGAAGAGATGATCAAAGACGGTCTGTCGGCACCGCTGCACCCCGGCGCGATCAAGTACTATACTGAGCGCGGCTGGATGTAATCCGCCTATTGCCCAAACTTTGCCCGTGCGCAGACTTTCGCGCGCGGGCAGCTTTGGCGCCTGTCTGGCACGCCATAATACCTGCCAGACGCACGTCTAAATAATCAATAAGGCACGCCAATGTGCGGCCAGCGGGGACATCCAATGGTACAAAGCGATCAGGAAAAAAGCGCCACTGATAAAGTAGGCCTTAGCCAATCCGAGCTTGATGCAATCGTCGCCGCCTCTGACACGGGTGCGCGTGGCACCACAGGGTCGGTCGGCGTGTTTGTCACCATTATCGCCCTTGTCTGGTCGCTGTTTCAGTTGTGGTTCGCGTCGCCCATCCCGTTCATGCTGGGGTTTGGCGTGTTCAACGACACCGAAGCGCGGTCGATCCATCTTGCCTTTGGCTTCTTCCTTGCCTTTGCCGCCTTTCCTGCGGCCAGTACCAAATTCCAAACGATTCTGGGCGTTGCCGTACCGGTTATCTTGGGCGGATTGTTCTATATCTCGGCCAAAGACAACTCTTCCACATGGTGGATCCCGCTGGTTACCTTGGGCATGGTTGGTGTGGTTTTGCTCGGCTCTCCCAAAGACCGGATCCCGGTTTGGGAATGGGCACTAGCGGCGCTTGGTGCAGCGACAGCGCTGTATCTCTACGTCTATTACCGCGACATTGCATCCCGCGTTGGCGCGCCGATAACCCAAGATTTCGTCGTCGCCGTTATGGGCATTATGATTTTGCTAGAGGCAACGCGCCGCGCGCTTGGCCCGGCGTTGATGATCGTGGCCTCGGTCTTTTTGGTCTATACCGTGCTTGGGCCACAGATGCCCGACATCATTGCCCACAAAGGCAACAACCTGTCGGAAATTGTGAACCACCAGTGGATCACGACCGAAGGCGTGTTTGGTATCGCGCTTGGCGTGTCGACATCATTCGTGTTTCTGTTCGTGCTGTTCGGGTCGCTGCTGGATAAGGCAGGGGCTGGCAATTATTTCATCCAAGTGGCGTTTTCCTTGATGGGCCATATGCGCGGTGGGCCTGCCAAG
>Ga0075467_10001192_pt1 | contig 21482 bp, 10 predicted proteins | sample DEB08_DNA_9_FD_75067 | JGI IMG/M metagenome (GOLD analysis project Ga0075467, IMG submission 75067) | Aqueous microbial communities from the Delaware River and Bay under freshwater to marine salinity gradient to study organic matter... | ecosystem: Environmental > Aquatic > Marine > Coastal ... | reverse complement strand
TAGGGCAAACACTTGAATATCATCCGTAGCACTTGCCGAACAGCCGTTGCCATCCGTGTAGGTGTAGGTGATCAGGTAAGTACCAGCACCAGTAGCCATGCCGTTCGGGTCAAAGCTGTAGGTACCATCGTTGTTGTCGATCACCCCGGGGCCAGCGTAAAGACCCAGGTCACCGGGCTCCGTACCTGCGGCGGGCAGGCCACCACTCAGGCCCGTCTGCAAGCCCGCATCTACGCACAAATCGGCGGGCGCAGTAAAGGTCACCAAAGTGCCGTCCGTCACCATTAAGGTAGCCGTGGCTGGGGCAACCAGACCTGTCGTTGCGTTACGGTCGTAGGTAATTGGGCTGGTCGTATTGAGGTAAGTACCGGAACCAGTGGCACAGGGCACCCTAACCATTACGTCAAAAGTGCAACTTTGGCCAGGGCCCAATTCTCCTCTTCCCAGGGAAATAACCGAGGTTCCCATCAGCGCCGACTGAGCACCACAGACCCCACTCAGGGGCAGGTTGGTCGCTACCATTCCGGGAATCATGGCATCCAGGTCATCGGAAAAACTGATACTGGTGAGGGTATTGACAGGGTCTGCATTTTGCAGGGTAAACGTCAGGGTCGTCGTACCGCCGGGTGCAACGGGGCCACTAAAGGATTTTGAGAACAACAAAGATTCAAAGTTCAAATCATCCGTAGCGGGATCGCCCATAACCGCTAATCCACCTAATATACCCGTCACAGCACTCGTCGAGCAGGGGTAAACACCGCCGTAGGGCGCCGAGGCAGGCGTCTGCAGGGTAAGGCTAATGGTACAGGAGCCACCCGCGGCCAAACTTCCTCCGGTGACCGTGAGCATACCGGTGCCTACGCCAGCTACGGTGGCGCTACAGTCATTGGTTCCGACACTTGAAATGGTCAGTCCGGCAAGCGCAGCCGCAAAATCATTGGTAAAGGCAATATCGGTGATCGGATTGTCCGGATCCAGGTTGGTAAGGGTATATTCCACCGTCACCGGATCACCGGGGACTACCGGATCATCGGTAAAGCTTTTGGTTAAACTAATCAGGTTACTTTCGACCACCAAATCAGCATTGGCTGGAGGAGCAATTACCGAAGCGCCATTTAAGGTCGCCGCTAAATTAGAAGTTATATTGTTATAGGTACCCGCTGTAGCATTTGCGGGCACCTGAACGGACACATCAAAGGTACAGGAAGTCCCCGCGGGTAGGGATCCACCTGAATAAACAAGAAAAGTGGTTCCTGAAAGACTCCCGCCGCAGGAAGGAGTAGGTAACGGGGCCACCGCCGCTAACCCTGGCAGCACAGCGCTCAGGTTATCGGTAAAAACAATACTAGTCGCAGCAAAGGTCGTCGTATTGTCAATGGTGAACCGCAAAGTCGCTGTACCACCAGGAATGACCGGATCGTCGATAAATTCTTTGGTGAGGGTCAGGCCACCCACTAAGAGATTATTCGTAGCCACATTACCCGTAGCGGATTGTCCGCCTACGGTAGCCGTCAAAGCACCGGTCGTATTGAGGTAACTGCCAGGTGAAGTACCCATCGGTATCCGAACCGGAACGGAGAAGGTACACACATCGCCAGGAGCAAGTGTTCCTCCGGAAAACGTCAAGTTGGTCGTGCCCGTTATGGATCCGGTCCCACAAACATTCATGATAGGTAAACCTTCCGCAGCCAGACCGGGGATTACCGCATTTAGGTCATCTGTAAAAGAAACATTCGTCGCATCTCCGCTGGCAAACTCATCGTAGGAAATGGTAAATTCCAAATCGACGAGATCCCCGGCATTTACCGGATCATTGGTAAACGATTTGGCCAACCGCGGTACCGCCAACACGGTCAGGTTGTCCGTAGCTGGATTGGCTTGAATCGCCCCCCCATCAACGGTTCCGGACAGGTAGCTGGTGGTATTGGTGTAGACCCCGGCGGGGGTATTTACGGGGGGCGTAAAGTCTAAGGTAAAGGTACAAGACGCGCCCGCAGCAAGGTTCCCACCAGACATATTGAAGGCATTAAGAGCCCCTATAGTACTTAGAAAAAAGGTTGAACCTGCACCACAAGAACCGGGGGCTGGCAAATTACTTACCAGAGCACCACTAATAAAATTATCGATAACATCGGAAAACGACACATTGGTAAGGGCCGAAGTAGTGCTGGTATTGGTAATGGTAAATTCTAAAGTAGTTGTCCCTCCGGCAGGAATTGGATCGTTGAGGAAAGTCTTGGTGAAGGTCGGCACATTGGCAATAAACAACTCCGCCGTGGCTTGATTACCGACTACGCCCGTGCCCCCAATATCCGCCGTAATGGCGCTGGTCGTATTGGTGTAGGTGCCTAAAGCAGCTCCGGCTGGTATTTGCAGGGGCACGCTAAAGGTACAGGAGCTATTTGGGGCAAGATTTCCTCCCGATAAAGTCAGCAGGGAAGTTCCAGACAATACCGAGCCCATCCCGCAAACATCATTTAAAGGGGTACCCGTTGCGACCAGACCCGCCAAAACGGCATTCAAATCATCGGTAAAGGTGATATTAGTGGCTGCAAAATTCCGGTCAAGGTTGGTAATGGTAAATTCCAGTTCCGTTGTGCCACCGGGAGCAGCAGGGTTGGTGACAAACCTTTTTTGAATGAATATCCCTTCTGGATTGTTGACGGATAAGGTAGCTGCGGCTTTGCCACTGGATACGGTTTGAAAACTAGCGTTTAAACCAGATAATTCTCCCGACACATTGTTCAGGTCACCAAATGCTGTTCCAATGACATCCACGCTAACGGTACAACTTGCCCCCGCCGCCAGGGCGGGAAGGGTAACTGGATAGTCGTAAGTTATAACGCTGGAACCTGGCACTGCAGTTACCGTTCCGCCGGTGCAACTTACCACCGGGTTGGCTGGAGTTGCTACTTGCATCCCGGCCGGTAGGTTATCCGTAAAATTCAAGCTATTCATATTGCCTGCATTCGCGGTATTGTCGATGGTAAACGTCAGGGTGCTGCGCTCGCCCAGATTAATACTGGCCGGGCTGAAGCTTTTGGAAAAGCCCGGGCGGTCCGTAGCAACCGTCAAAATAGCGATGGCAGGGCCACTATTTCCCGCAAAGGAAGTCAGGTCACCCGTGGTATTCACATGGCTTCCGGGCGTACTGCTCGTTACATTTACCGAAATGGTGCAGGTGCTGTTGGTCCCTACAGCCCCATCCACCAGGCTGATGGTGGTGCCGCCGGGAAGTGCCGAAATACCCGCCGTATTAATTCCGCACGTACTCACCACGTTGGGGGCGGCAGCAATGGTCATGCCCGCTGGCAAATTGTCGACGAAAGCCAGGTCGTTCAGCGAAAAACTGGAGCCTGTATTGTTGATGGTAAACGTAAGGGTTGAGGTCGATCCCGGACCAATGGTAGCAGGTGAAAAGGCCTTGGCAAAAGTGGGTACTGGAACATCCAATACGACGACGTCATCACTGACCGATTCCCCGTTGAGGGTATAAGTCAGGGTATAGGTACCAACCCCCGTATCAAATCTATTGGGGTTAAAAGAATAAGTGGTGCCATTGCCACCGTCTATGACGCCGGGGCCACTGTAGACCCCTCCCGCAGGAGAACCACCACTGAGGCCCGTTTGGACGCCTGCGTTGACCGAAAGGTCGGGCAGGGCTGTAAACGTAAGGAGGTTGTCGAGGCTGGTGCCACAAACCACCAGCGGCAGCTCACTGCCGTCGGCACAACTTCCGAGAGCGCCGCTGTTGGTCACGAAAATCAGGCAATCATCCGCCACCGTAGCGGTAAGGACGTTGCCAGCCAGATTGCCCATTGCCGGGCCAAAGAAGGTGCCGGTACCCGTGCCCGTACCAGAGCCACTAGGGCCCTGGTAGACCGTCAGGGTGTTGCCCGGGTCGGTAAACGTGCCCTGGTCAATCGTAGCCCGGGCATAGTTACCCGCCGTGGGGCATACTTCGAAGGCCACGACATCAACTTCATTGTTGTCGTAACAGCTAAAATAAGTGGTGGCGCCCGAAGGGCAACCACAGGCCGCCGTAACTTCCACCACATCAGAAGCAGAGCCGGTACAGCCGTTGGTAATGGTATAGGTGATGGTGTGGATACCGATACCCGCCGCAACGGGATTGAATTGGTAGGTGCCGTTGCCATTGTCGGTCACACCGGGGCCGCTGTAGGTGCCGCCAGCGGGGCTACCGCCACCCAAGCTAAAGGAAGCGCCAGCGTCAATACATTGGTCGTCTGGTGCGATGAAAGTGATGGGGGCAATGGCAAAGACTTCGATATTATCGGAAGCCGAAGCTCCATTAAAGGAATAAGTCAGGGTGCTCACGCCAATTCCGGCCATCGCCGGATCGAAGCTATAGGCCCCCATATTTTCGACCACGCCGTTTCCAGAATAGACCCCTCCGGCAGGTGTGCCGCTGGTCAGTGGTATGGGTGCTGAATTTTCGCAGACATCGCCAGGCGCCGTAAAATTGGCGTTGGCCTGGGCGCCATTTCCGCAAACCTGCAATTCCAGTGCCATCCCATCGGCACAACTCACTGCATTGGCATCGCTGTTGATCACGAAGATCAGACATTCATCAGCTACACTAGCCGTAATGGTGGGATTGGTGGCTCCTACGTCGCCCGAGGTGGGGCCAAAGACCGGGACAGCCCCCGTTCCGGAGCCGGTTCCGGCAGGTCCTTGAAATACGGTTAAATTATCGAATCCGACCTCGAAGCTTCCCTGTAGAATGGTAGCGGAAGCCGTAACGCCCGCCGCCGGGCATATTTCGAAAGCCACCGTATTGCTTAGGTTGTTGCCGTAGCAATAGGTGTAATAGGACTCACCTGGATTGCACTGAGCAGCCAGGGACTGGCTCGAAAACAAAAACAGGCCGGTAACCAGTATGCCTAGGAGGGGTAGAACGTACTTCATGGTAGATTATAATTTGTTGTCTTGTTTTACGAGGTTGATACCGGGGTTAACCGAGCAGCCGGAGGCGATTACCAAAGTAATCTGCCTTTGCAGAACAAGTCTTATATTTAGCAGCAGGATACGAATATTCCGCTGTCAATGTTTTTTGCCAGGTAGCTCGTTGGCTGCCCGGCGTTGGGTCGTCGTAAAAAAAAATCACAAAAACCGTGGAACTGCCTGGCTGGCAGATCCACGGTTAACAACTATGTAGATGTTTTAGCCGTCAGGCTTACTTGGTAATCACCATTATTCTCGAATCTACGATTTTACTCCCTACGTAAAGGGTGTACACGTAGCTACCCGCGCTTAAACGCTGGGTATCAATTTTCTGGCTATTCAATCCTGTTGCGTTCAGCTCGAAAGCCTGCACTTCAACGCCCATGAGGTCGGCGACAACCAGGCGGCCATCGGTCAATCCTTCGGGAATGAAGTAGCGGATTTCGGCATTGCTCACCACCGGATTCGGCGCATTCTGCAACAGGTAGGCATCTTCCGCTACCAGCCCGGCAGCGGCAGCCGAACAGCAATTGTTCAGGCTCTTGCGAATCAGTTCGTTTTCGCGGCGCAGTTCTTCGTTGGCCACTAATAAGGCCTCCACCTTGGTACTCAACAGGTTAAGTTTCTCCACCACCTGGCGGGGACTGGCACTCGCATTGAGTTCTTCACCCAGGATTTCAACTGCTACCGGGTAAAAAAGGTCGGTTACCTCTTTTACCTCCGCATTACCGGGAATATCCTGGTCGCTACCCCGGAAAACATCCTGGGTGGTGGCAGGGGCAGCGGCTTTCTCTGCTGCAATTTCGGGGCTGGCTTTACTGCCACGCCCGTTGTCAAGTGCTAACGTTTGCGCCCAGGCCAACTGGGAACCAGCCAGGATGAACAGCAAGAGGAATAATTTTATATTTTTCATTGTCTTGATGGCATTAGAATGAATAAAATGGAGTCTTTGGCACACAACACCAACTACTAACGCTTGTCTTCCGTCGTGCGCTGGTCAGTCGTGCTGGCGGTTTGGGTGGCGGATTGCGTTTGCAGCACCTTCGCCAAAGCGGCTACTTCCTGGCGCAACTGAGCGACTTCGCTCAGGCTCGCTTCCAGTTGCTGGATACGGGCGGCTTGTTCTTCAATAATGGCCTGCTGCTCTTGTACCGCGTTCACCAACAGATAGGTTACCGAACTGCCGTCGAAGGCCAGGTAATCTTCCCCTTGAGGTCCTTTCTTATTCATGGAGCGCACCGTGTAGGGAGCCACCTGCTGGATCTCCTGGGCAATCACACCAATGAATTCGGGCTCGGTGGGCAAATCCAATAAACCGTTGTAGTGGTAACGCACCGGACGGATCGCCAATACTTGCGCCAGGCCATCCTTAAAGTCGCGGATATCCGTCTTCAAGCGGCGGTCAGAAGGACCGGTCCAGGAGCCGCCGTTGGGTTTCACGGCATCGTCGGTGCCCAACTCCAATAAGTGACCGGGATTGTTGATACCAATACCTACCCGCGAATTGACGCCATCTACCTGAAGAATATTACCGCCTGCTGCAGTCAGGAAATTGGCACGGGTATTGAGAAAATAGCGGGCATCGCCCCGAACCGTCATATTCCCCGTAAGGTTAGCGTTACCCGTAAGGCTGGTGTTACCCGCCACTTCCAAGGCAGCAGCAGTAGGTGCAACATTGATGCCTACATTACCGGCTTTTACGTACACATTGCCACTTTCAACTTGTAATTTGCTGGTTGGGCTTTGGGTTCCAAGGCCAACGTTACCACTGGTGGCAGCTATTACCAAACTATTGGTGGGTGCATTGGGAATAATTTTAAAAGGAAGCTTGGAACCATTCGTGACATCCCGGACGAAGAAATTGGTCTCGTTACCCGCAATGTCCCAGGTTTGGGGGGTAAAGCCGCTGGCGCCATTTTGCTCCAGGCGCATCGTAGGAGAATCGCCATCAGCCACATGCAACTCTACTACCGGCGTAGCTGTACCTAAGCCTACATTACCACCTGAACTACTCACCACCAGGGCATTGGCTCCGGCACCTGCTGCTACCCGAAAGGGCGTAGTACCAGCAGTAGCATCTTCAATGGCAAAGTAGCTGGCTCCTCCATTGGCAGAATCATTGATGGTTATCCGCCAGTCATTGCTGGGAAAGCTGCTCGAATTACTCGTATCATCAAAATTAATCCGCAGGTTGTTTTCTTTGTAGCGACCGGTATCAAAGCCGAAGTTTTCGCCGTTGACACAATCTTGCCCTACGCAGGCGCTGCCTTGTACGATCAGATCATCCACGATAACCTGGTCGTCATCGTCCATGCTGTTGTCCCGAACCAGGTTAGGTGCCAGATTGGTCTCTATGTAATTAAGCGAAGCGTAGATGGCTTCCGGTGCAGCATAATTTTTACGGTGCTGCGCCATACCCGGGGTGGATAGCCCTTTTTCGCGCTGCGTAGGCGCCACGAACTGGCCGTTGCGTACGCCAAAATTGACCAGCATGCCGCGGGCCTCCGTGGGGAGGTTGTTGCTTTCCCGGTAAGCGCGAATGCCCGCTTCGTCACCTTGCTGGCTCAGGGCCAACAGGTTGGCTTGCTGCGCCTCCGTCAGGTGGTACACAGGGGTGATTTGTACCTGGTAGGAACCATCCGCGAATGGGGTACCGTCAGCCTGCGCTGGGGCCAGGCGAATGTCGGCGACATCGGGTAAATCCTGGCGAAAATAGTAACCGTTAGGGCCACTGATCTCCAGCAGGTAAGATTGCTGCTCGGCATTCATTTCGATGCGGGCCTGGTTGGCATCCACCACCACCTGCTGCACGGCAGGAGACTGGGCTTGTAACACGGATCCAAATAAGCAGCATACGAGCAGACCTAATAGTTGCTTGGGTTTAGCTGTCCTCATGGGTTTGAAATTATAATTTGTTATGGAATAATCGATTCAATGCATCTGCCACAATCACAAAGACATTGCAATTGGCAGAAATCAAGTGTTGTCATAGGTTTTCACCGGGAAATTCGGTAAAGACCCTCAAATATATAAACATCTCGCAAATATATGGCAGTAAACGGCCTAATCTTCCACCAAAAGCTCCCGCTGGCCAACTATTGTTGGACCACAAAATGCACCTGATTCGCCTTTAGATCACCAAAATCTTCCCATTCCCCACCCGGCCATCTCACCCGTAGCTGGAAGTGCGTTGCGGCGCCCAGGCCAAAATGCACCGCCTTGGGATGGCCCGAAAGGTAACCCGTCGTGCTGTGAATTTCTTCCCACAGCTGTTGCCCGTCCGGGAGGGTTACGATGAGGTTGGCCCCAATGGCATCGCGGTTGCTCCTGGCCGGATCCCCCACCAACTGAATGCTGACCCAGTGGTTGTGATTTTGCTCGGAGCCGTTGCGAAACAAGCGGGCCGGGCCCTGAAACTCGTTCACCACCACATCCAGGTCGCCGTCGTGGTCGAAATCCAGGTAGGCCGCGCTGCGCGAGGTACTCTGGTAAGCCAATGGGCTCGCAGGAACGACATTGAGCACCCCTTCCCGATTTTCAAAAAAGATATTCTTTTCGGCATTGCTGGTGGCAAAAACCACGGCCTTGGCCTCGCCATCGGGTGCAGCGTAATAGGGATTTTCGACCCCGTACACGCTGTACTCGTTCATGCCGGTCAGGCAGTACAGGTCGAGGTCGGTATCGTTGTCGTAATCAAAAAAATCGGCATCCCAGGACCAGCCGGTAGCCGAATAGCCCCGGTCTACGTTGTTAGCGGTAACGTATGCTTCCTGATCCGGGCTAGACAAAAAGAGGTCATTGGCCTCCACCACCCGCATGGTCGCCAGGGATTTGGGGTCGAAATGGGCCCGGGTATCCTCATTGGGCAAGACGTATTTATCGTCTTTTTCCATGACCACGATGTTGGAGATGTAAAAATCGGGTCGGAGGTCACCGTTCAGGTCCCCTACCCCAACGTTCATGGTGTAGGAAGGTTTGTCGGTACCCAGCTCCGCGCTGCGGTCGACGAAGGTGCCGTCGTGCTGGTTGAGGTAGTAAGCGTTGGTCCCAAAATCATTGCCAGCGATGAGGTCCTGCCAGCCATCGCCATTGATGTCGGCGTGGCCCACCGCCTGGGTCCAGCCGCTGTTTTCGACGCCGGAGCCCGCGGAGACATCAACAAAACGGAAACCGCCCAGATTGCGGAACAGCTTATTGGGTGTCCCGTTGGTATTGTGTCGGCGGAGGGTAGGCAGTTCGCCCTGGAGGTAGTTACCAAAATAGCCGAGGTAGATGTCCAGGCGCCCGTCGCGATCGTAGTCCAGCACGGTGGCTGGGCCAGCGACCAGGCCTTCCCCGCCCAGTTGCGCCTTGTTGCTGACGTCTTCGAAGGTTCCGTCGCCGCGGTTGCGGTACATGCGGTGCGCGTCATTGGCGTAGGTGATCAGGATATCCTGGTTGCCGTCGTTGTCGAAGTCGACAATAATGGGTTGGCGGGGTTCGCCGTAGGTACCATCGGGCCGCTGCCAGTTGATGCCCGCCGAGGCGGTGATGTCTTCTAGTTTTTGCCCGCCTACGTTTTTATAGAGGCGGTTGCCCTGGCCGCTCAGCAGCAGGATATCGGCCCAACCATCGTGGTCGATATCTTCGGCTGCTACCCCTCCCCCACCAAAGGCCGGCGGAATGGCCAGGCGGGCCAGGTTTTCGGACTCCTTAACCACGTAACTCCGGATCAGGCGGCTCAGCCAGTCGGAATTGCGGTGGCTGAAATCCAGGCCCACGGCGGCCGTGATATCCTGAAAACCCGGCCCCGTGAGTGGAGATTCCGTCGCCGATGTGATGGCCGTACGGGCGGTACTGACCGCTGGTATTTGGGCATGCTTAAGCAGTTTTTCCTGAAAGGTGACCAGGGCGTTATCCAGGTTGGCGATCTGCAGGGCACTGCCCCCGTTAGCCACGACATCCTCGCCCGCCATGCGGAACAACAAGACCGCAAACTGGGCGACTCCCTCTACGTACATCTCCAACGCAAAGGGGTCGGGGAGCACCACCAGTTCGGAACCGTGATCCTGCAGCACAAACCGCAGGTACTGCCAGTGCAGGCCGCTATCGCGGAAGGCGTCCAGGTCGTAAGACTGGATCACGGTACGCTCCGTCCGGGGCAACCGGGGAAAGTAGGTGACGTCCTCAAAATAATTTACCGCGTGGGGTAAAATACTTTGCACCGCCTGGTACATCTGTCCGTAGTTCAGTTGGGGCGTCCCGGCCTGGCGGGCCAGTTCCTGGGCAGACAAGAGCAATTCGCTGCTAAACTGGACCATGATGGCCGTGAAATGATTTTTTAGGGCTTCGGATTCTTCGGTGGATTTTGGCCAGGGCACTTTCGAAAAATACACTTGAATATTGCGCAGGAAGACGGCCTGACTGATGGCATTGTAAGCGGTGTACGCGGCCTGTTTTTCGGCAATCTGTTCTTCCAGGATGGTCATTATCTCCTGCTGACCCAGCTGGACAGCGGTGCCGGGTTGGCGCTGGGTGTAGGGAAAACGCCAGCTGGCCCGGGCAGTGGCAATTTGCTCAGCCTGGATTTCCTGGTTGCCGGCGGCGCGGGCCTGGGCGTCGGCTTCTCCCAGCAAGGCCAGTACGGCAATGTCAATTCCTTGCTTGAAGTAGGACAACTGTTCCTCGTCGAGGAGAGCCAGGTTGGCCGCGTCCAGGTAGCAGGCCTGTTGGATCGACAAGATCGCACGCAGGGCGTAGGCTACCGTGCTGTACTGGCGAAAATCCCGCTCCGGGATAGTCACCTGCTGCCCACTCGGGAAAGCTACTTTTACACCCTCGGGAAAGATTTCAAACTGAAAATGCTCCTGCACGACGGCCTTGAACAAGGCCAACCGGGCGGCAGGGGCCAGATCGGCAGTCAGGCGCAGGGTGTACCCCTGCCAGATGCTGCGCACCAGCTGCTGCTGAAAATCGATGCGGGATTCGCGGGCCGCCACACTGAGGGGGGTACCGTAAATGAAGTCTTCCAGGCGCGCCGCCGTGGCGTGGCACTTGGGGTCGCGGGCACCTTCCAGGGTTCCCATCTGGGTAAGCACGGGTTGAAAAGGCGATGACCCCTGGGCTGACAAGGAGAAAAAGCTCAAAATAAAAAAAGCAAGGATCAGGAAGGGTTGGTGGACAAGGGGGTATTTCATGGCAGGTACAACTGAAGCTGATGAGTAGCCAAAGCTAGTGCTTTCTGGGGAAATGTGGCTGCTGGAAGGAGAAAAAGAGGAAAGGGCAACGGCAAGAAAATAATAAAATAAAATTTTGGGCCTACCTTAGCATAAATCCTAAATTTGTCTTGTTGGTTTTAAGCACATTAAGTTTCCTGGTTATTCAGGCTATTACATTCAAAACAAATTATGAAAAACAAAGTATTTACCTGGTCAGCCACGGTCGCCTTAGCCGGATTCCTTTTTGGTTTTGACACCGTCGTCATTTCTGGTGCCAACCTTCCGATCAAGGAGTTGTGGCACACCTCTCCTTTTTTCCACGGCATGTTCATTATGTCGATGGCCTTGTGGGGAACCGTTATTGGCGCGCTCTTCGGCGGGATTCCTTGTGAACGCTACGGCCGCAAGAAAACTTTGTTTTGGATTGGTGTTTTGTACCTGGTCTCCGCCATCGGTTCCGGGCTGGCATTCGACCCCTACTCCTTTTCGATCTTTCGTTTCATTGGGGGTATCGGCGTTGGTGCTTCTTCGGTGGCGGCCCCCACCTACATCTCCGAAATTTCCTCCGCGAAGAACCGGGGTAAATACGTAGCGATGTACCAGTTCAACATTGTGCTGGGCATCTTCGTGGCCTTCATCTCCAACTACCTGATCGGGCTGAGCGGTGGGGCCAATGCCTGGCGGTGGATGCTGGGCGTTGAAGCGATTCCGGCCGCAGCCTATTGTTTGATGGTACTGACGGTGTCTGAAAGTCCCCGCTGGTTGGTCCTCAAACGCAAAGACGAAGCCAGTGCCCTGCCGATCATTACAGCCATCACCCGGGGCAATCAGCAAGAGGCGCAGGTGATGCTCGCCGAGATCAAGGCCAGCAAGCAGACTCCTGCCGAGGAGGCCGAAGGCTTTTTTTCCAAAAAATACAGCAAACCGCTGACCCTGGCTTTTTTGATCGCCTTTTTCAACCAGCTGTCGGGTATCAACTTCGTGTTGTACTACGCGCCCGAACTGCTGGAGAAAGCAGGTCTGGCGGCCCAGGATTCGCTGGGCAATTCGATCGCCATTGGTGGGGTCAACCTGCTCTTTACACTGGTGGGGATGTACCTCATTGATCGCGCTGGCCGCCGCCAGTTGATGATTTACGGATCCCTTGGTTATATCCTCAGCCTGGGTATGGTGGCCTATGCCTTCATGGCGGGCTTGAGTTCTACTTTTTTACTCACTTTTATTCTGGTTTTCATTGCCTCCCACGCCATTGGCCAGGGCGCGGTCATCTGGGTTTTCATCTCCGAGATCTTTCCCAACAACGTGCGGGCCTTTGGGCAATCGTTTGGGTCGGGTACCCACTGGATTTTTGCAGCGCTAATCACCTTGCTGACGCCGGTGTTCATTGATTCCAAAGCAGGCATATTCAGCGATAACCCGTGGCCGGTATTTGCCTTTTTGCCGGATTTATGGTGCTGCAGTTACTTTTCGTCTTGTTCATGATGCCCGAAACCAAAGGCGTTTCCCTCGAGGATCTGCAACGCCAGATGGTACGGGAGGAAGGCCCGCTGGAGACGGGCTTCAAGCCGGAAGAGGTGGTTTAGGCAATTTCCAGGTGCCGGCCAGTAAAAATTTGAAGTTTTTGAGCAAAATGGCTAACTTTATTAATTATCTGGAAAAACTAGCGGACTTTTTGCATTCCCGTCAAATATACAAAAGTGGCACCTGTTGGGGAATTGTGCTTATGCAGGCCAGCGCGTAATTTCACCACAGGATCCAGGCTTTTCACCAAATCCCTTAAGACCATGTGCAGGTACCGGCAGTTGTTATTTTCCTTTAGTTTGATCCTGACGTTGACATTTCCCGCCGCGCTGAAGTGTCAGCTCAAGCCCATGGGGCAGGCGGGAGGCGTAAAACGTGCGGTAGTGATTGGAGTGTCCAAATTCCAGAACGAGCACATTCCTCCCCTGCAGTACGCCCATGCGGACGCGGCGGCCTTTGCGGCCTTTCTGCAATCCAAAGGGGGTGGCTCCCTGCCCGACAACCGGTTAAAATTGTTGACCAATGAACAAGCCACCCAGGGCCAGATGGCGGCGGCGCTGACCTGGCTGATGGAAGAGAGTGAGGAAGGGGACACCGCCATTATCTATTTTTCCGGCCACGGTGATATGGAAACCCAAACCATGGCCAACCATGGCTTCCTGCTTACTTACGATGCACCGGCCTCCACCTACATGGCTGGCGGTGCGTTTCCGGTCTTTTACCTGCAGTCGGTCATGCAAACCTTGAGCACCCAAAAGAAAGTACAGGTGATGCTGGTCACCGATGCCTGCCACGCTGGAAAACTGGCAGGTAGCGCCAACCAGGGTACCCAGGCAACAGCCCAGTTGCTGGCAGAACAATTTGCCAATGAAGCCCGCCTGCTTTCCTGCCAGCCCAACGAGTACTCGGAGGAAGGTGCACACTGGGGCGGCGGACACGGCGTATTCACCTATTTCCTGCTGGACGGCCTGATGGGCCTGGCCGACGCCAATCAGGATGGCAATATTACCCTTTTGGAGCTGCAGCGCTTCCTGGAAGACGAGGTTCCCAACGCGGTGAGTCCCAAAAGCCAGATTCCGCTGGTGTTCGGCAACAAAGGAATGAAAGTGGCCACCGTAGATGCCCCCACGTTGGCGGCACTCCAACAAACACGGACCCAACTCCCCGAGGAGGAAATGTTCGCCAGTATCGCTACCACCTCCCGCTCGGCAGCCGTTGGCCGGGATTCCAGTATCTTGCGGAAGTACCACCAATTCCAGGAAGCTTTGGCTCAAAAACATCTGTTGTATCCGGAAGAGGGTTCGGCCTACAGCCTGTTCCTGGCCCTGGAGGGCCAGCCGGCGATGGCGGAATATTACCAGGATATGCGCCGGAGTCTGGCGGCATCCCTGCAAGATGAAGCGCAGCAGGCCATCAACGATTACCTTGCTGCCAACCCCGCCGAACTGCGCCGGCGTTGGTCACAGGATTCGCATTACGCATATTATCCGGAATACCTGGACAAAGCGGCAGCACTGCAGGGTGCGGCCCATTTTTCCTACCAGGATTTAAAAAATAAAGCCTTGTATTTCAGTGGCGTCAATTACCGGCTGCAAGGGGAGCGCGAGCAACGGGAAGACCTTTACCTCCAGGCCGAAGCGATTCAACAACAGGTTATTGCCCTGGATTCTACGGCCATTTATGCCTACAACGAACTCGGCCTGCTGGCACGCCGCACGGGTGATTTCCAGGGCAGTATCGCCGAATTCCAAAAAGCCCTTGCCTACTCCCCTACCTGGGTTTTGGCGCAAACCAATCTCTGCGGCAGCTACCGGGATGTGGCGGAACTTGATCTGGCCAAAACGGCCTGCCAAAAAGCCCTGCAATTCGACAGCACTTTCGCGCTGGCCTATCACAATCTAGGGGCGGTACTTAAAGCAGAGGAACAATGGGCGTCTGCTATCCAGGCCTACCAGAAGGCGTTGGAATATGCCCCCGACTACGCCGAAACCTACCGGGGCCTGGGGGAAGCGTATTATTTCGAGGATTCGCTGGCCCAGGCCAAAACAGCCTGGGAAGCTTATCTGGATCTGGACCCTACAAAAGTAGACATCCTCTACAACCTGGGCTATGTTACCAAAGCTTTGGGGCAAAACCAGGAAGCCCGCCAGTACTTTCAGTCGGTCATCGAACAGGATAGCAGTGATTGGGAAACCTACCTCGAGATCGCCGACCTGCAAATGACCAATAGCCAATACGCAGATGCCGCCGCCGCTATTGCCTACGCGCAGCAGCTGGCCCAGGAGGCACCCGATACCTATTACCTGCTGGCGAGTCTGCAGGCCTACCAAAAAGAAGACCAGGCTGCACTTGCCGCTCTCCAGCTTGCCCTGGACAAGGGCTTCACCGACTACGCACGCCTCCAACAAGACCCCGCCTGGGACGGGCTGCGCGACACGCGAAAATTCAAAGCCCTGCTCAAGCAAATATACCCTCCTAAATAGCTGGCGCTGAACCAGTCCCGGACGGAGGGACGACACATTTTGGCCAGGGTCGTCAGACTCTGGGACCATAAGCCCCTGAAAAAAAGGAGTTCAGTAAGAACGACAGCCCAACATCTAATAGCATACTACTACATTGGCGGATTTGATTAAATATCATAGGAGGATTTATGACTTTTCTCGCCTGTCCGGCAACGGAATAATTCCGGCCAGGAGGCCGCATAATACGGTATCGTAGGCTGGAGCCAACGACAATTTAGGTTTTTCCGTAGCGCTGAAGCACGAAGAACCGCCCCCCAAAAGAAATCCCGAACGTTGGACGGTTCCAACATTCGGGATAACTGCAATTTCATGGTCTAATTCCTGAATCTGCTAGTCTTTGTATACTGCCGTGGCCATGGATTTCATTCCGTGGCGCAACCAGAAAGCGGCGTGCATGAGCCGAACCATTTCGCTCCGGGGATCCGCACGCTGTACCTCCTGGTAACGTTGGGCGGCGGCGTCAAAGTAATCTTTGCGTTCCAACGCTACGGCTTCCATCAGTTGTTGTACGGTAGCCGTGCTGTTGGCATAAGCGGGGGCGGTACTGGCTGACGTCAGCGCCGCCGCGATATCTTCGGGAGTAGTCAGTTCGATGCGCAGTGGATCGGCAACGGCTTCGGCTTCTCCTTCGGCAACGACCTGCCATTCAATTCTACCGGCTGTCGAGAAAACTACTTGCGCAAGGTCAACCGTAACGGCCGTATCGCGGGTGCCGGTTTCCAGCAGCACTTGTCCACTTTCATCTTTAAGTTGTAGGCGATAGGTTGGGTTGCCGGCAGGGCGCGACCAACGAAAGACCGTAGCCTGCGGCAAGACTTTCCCCATGGGTTGAATGGCAAAAATCTTGGTCCCTTTCCCGCCCCAACCATCGCCCGTGCCCGTGCTGGTGCGAATGCCACCCCAACCATCGCCGGTACCCGTGCTGGTGCGAATGCCACCCCAACCGTCACCGGTACCCGTACTGGTGCGGATGCCACCCCAACCGTCGCCGGTACCCGTACTGGTGCGGATGCCACTCCAGGCATCGCCGGAGTTGGCGGGGTTGGCGGCCAGCATAACGGCCGACATGAGGTAGTCGTTAAAGGTCACGTCAAAGTTGAGACGCCTGGATTCACTTTGGTCCAGCGGGAAAAGTCCGGTAAGTGGGTACTTGCCTTTCTTGCTGACCTGCACAAAGTTGCCATTGCTAAGCAAGAGGGCACTGCTGCGCTTTTTGAGCCGAAGGGTGCCGGTGTTTTTCAGAACCGCGCCATCGACGAGCTTTTGTTGCGGGCGGGAATTCATCGCCTTGTAAGTGAGTTTACCCTCAGACGATACCAGAACCACCGGCGGCGCTTCTGTTTGTGCCAGGCCCGCCAAGTAGAGCAGAATTGCGAGTAAGCTGAATAGGATTTGCTTTGTCATAGTAGGTTGTTTTATGAATCAGATTGTCGGTAAGTCCCCCAGGATTTGACCAGTCCCTGCTGGTCAAGGGCGAACAATAATTGGTGACTTTGGTAGATCCAAACTACGCCATCGGTCTCGGCGACTATCCGTTGTGGTTGGCCATAAATCTCGGCTACTTTGGCCGACGTGGCACCGGAACCAATGCCTAGCCGGGTGTTGGCTTCGCTGCCGGGGGCGGTCCACTGCACGGCGCAATACGATTTTCCATCATCGGCATAATGTAACCAAATACTGGAAGAGGACATGGTTTTCACCCCACAAATGATGCGATTTGACACCTCAATTTCCTGGTCCACGGAGGGCTCCGCAAGAAAAGCATCCAGCGTGGTTTGGTCCAACTCTTCGGTACTGATTTGCTGGGTGTAAACCAGGGGTTTGCGGTAACGCTGCCCTAACACCGCCAAATTAATACTCGCCAGCGTACTGCCGTTGGCGCTGGCCGCCGTGAGTAGTTTTTGGGCCTGGACGGTGTCCTTTTGTAGCGCGGCCAGGATACCTTCCAGCACCAGATAGTCGGTATTGAGGTCGGTGTCCTTCTTTTTCTTTTGGCCTTTGTGCAACCAATATTCGGCGTCTTCCCATTCTGCCGCCAGCAGGTGTACCGTGGCTTTATTCAGATAGGCCGGTAGGTAGGAAGGATCCAGGGTAATAGCGCGTTCGAAGTTTTCGGCGGCCTGCTGAAGCAAAGTCTGACGCGTGGCCAGGCGATCGGTTTGGATGTTTTTCAAATTGCTCAGGCGCGAATTGGGATCCAGCTCCAGGGGGAGCACGTAGGGCATTTCTGCCTCGTTGAAATAGCCGAGGGCAGCCAGGGCAAAATTAACGCCCGCATTGTTGTAAATTTCCCGACTTTGATAGGTTTCCAAAATGTGTTGGTAATAGGTAGCAGCAGCGTCGTAGTTTTCCAAAAGCGTTAAAAACCGGGCGGCTTGAAAGACGGTTTGCAGCTCGAGCAGCTGTGCCATGGCGTTCCGGCTTACCTCGATACGGTCTTTTAGGTCCGGATAGCCGGGTAAACTTTCCGGCAATCCATAGGTGTGATAAAGTTGTTCCAGCAGCTGAGGCATGAGGTTGTACACATTGTAGCCGGCCGAAAAAGCCAGAAAACCGCCGAGGCAATCGGCCTGGGTTTCCAGTTTGATGCCTTCGTCAATAATGTCGATTCTGCGGGCGGCATCCAGGGTTTTGTTGGCATTGACAAAGTTGCGGCTCCAATCGTGATTTTCATAATAATGGGTTATTTCGTGGGCCAGTAATGCGGCCAGGGCATTGAGCGAATCGGCTCCCATGCTGGCGCACACATCGTAGGCTTTTTCTTCGAGGCCAACGACAATTTCTCCAGGGTCCATCCAGGCGACAAACTGCTCGCCGTTGTTCATTACCAAGGCTGGTGCTTGCTGCCTGATATCGCCACGGGTACGGAGCAGGTCTTGAAAAACCCGCTGTGCGACTTCATATTTATAGTCCCCGGTAGGCTGCCAGGCCGCTGCCTGATGCGGGCTCATGACAAACGCAAAACGGTTTTCTGGTTGTCCGTTGGCGATCCACCCGAAAAAACCAAAAAGTAGGAGCAAAATTAACTTACGCATGGCCATGGCCTGATTTTATAAGGTTAGCGGGTAATCGCTTACTGGACTTATGCGGCATAAAATTAACTCGTTTCCGTTAAAACAGCCCCAGCAGCACGAGTCTATTCTTTTTCTGGCGACAGCTGTCGCAATTTTTTGGCGGCTTCCAGTAAATCCATCCGCGACAAAAATGCAGCGTATGCATCGCGAAGCAATAGATTGCCGGGCTCACTGGCCGAAACCTGGTCATAGCATTGGGCCGCCTCGTAATTGAACCCTGCTTTTTCGAGGGTGTAGGCTTGCATCAATTGCTGTTCAACGGGGTCTGCTGCCTGGTAAGCAGCCAATACCGACAAATCGGCCATTAACTTTTCATAACCAACAGGATCGTAGGTAAACGCGACGGGAGCGGATTGCGCAACCGGAGCATCCCCCTCGACCGCCGCTACCTGCCACTGGTAAGTGTTGCCGGGTGCCAGCGCCAGTTGCGCAGGATCCAAGGTAAATGCCCCATCCTGAACCAGCGCGGAAAGCACCTCACTACCGGCCTCATTAACCAGGCTAAAACGAAGCACCGGGGCTATGGAATCGCCCGACCACCGAAAGGTAATGGGCGCGGTGCGCAGGCTGCCGGTATACAGCAGGCTACTTTGAATAGGATAAGACTTACGGGAAAATCCTTTGATTCCCGCATAGACCTCTTCCATGAAGAATTCGTGGTTGTCTTCCAGGGCCTTATCGTCTTTAGATTGGTTCATGCTCCCGGTCAGAAATGACCAAAAACGACCGGTAAATCCAAGGCTTGAACCGCCTTTCGACAGTTGTGCCAATTCGCTCAGCGGGTGCATTTTGGTATCTTCGATCAGGAAGGTTTCCTGGTTATAGAGCAATTTTACGCGCCCGCCAGATTGGCACCGCAGGCTACCAGGCAGGGCCATGCGAAAACCCGGATATACCATTTGCCCCGCGCTTTGTGGCGTAGCAAAATAAGTGACGTTGCCGATAGCGTGCACCACCACCACTTCGTTTTGTCCCATTAAGAGACCCGTCAATAGCAAAAAAAGGAACAGACAACGGATTTTCATAGCAGACTGGTTTTGGTTTCAATGGTTAATTTGAGCAGGTGGTAAAAAGTTACTCTTCTTCCTCTTTATCGAATAATTTGGGCAATTTTTCAATCCAGGGTCGTTGGTTATTCAAAATTGACTCATAGCTCAGCACGACATCAAAATACAAGGCCAACGCCAACATGCCGACCGAGAAATCCCATTTTATCCGGAAGTAGTAAAACAAGATCGAGAGGAGAAAAAACAGAAAGGTGAATTCCAGCACCTGTAACACCCGAATAATGGGGTAATACAAGCGGGGGTAACGTTCGTGCACTTCTTCCATCAACAAGATGTTTACGTAGCAATACACCAGGGCCAGCAGGATACTTAACCAACCCGGCATGGTGAAGATGTATTTGCGGTCCAGCATCATTTGGATAATGTTGGCCTGGATGACTACGCCATACATATCTGGTTCGGTGCGGCCAGAATACTGTTGGTTCAAGGGGGTATAGTGTTTGTCCAGCATCGGACATTCCTCATTGTAGGGGTCATTGTAGCCCAGCAGCACGATCTTATCCTGCAATAAAGGGCGCAGGTTGATCTGGGTATCCAGAATTTGATTGGGCTCAAACTGGAGAAAATTGTTCTCGTTGGAAGTGTAATGAATCCGCTCCAGGTTTTTCTGTCGTTCCAATAAGCGTTCAGCTGCGGCTGGCTCATACTGGCGAGCCACCTGTACCGCAAAGGAGTAAGCCGGCCCCTTACTCGTATTTTCTGTGGGACTGAAGAAGCGGACCGTTTTGGAATTTGCACTGGGGAAATTGGCGTACCCCGTCCGCACGTAATTGCTAAAAAAAGTATCCACGCCCGCTTCCGGGTCAAATTCCTGCCGGTCTTCCCGGTAATTGATCAGTTTAGAAGAAGTGACCACATTACCCGCTCGCTTAAAGACGGCCTGCAGCAGCGAATCGGCCGGTGCCGTTTTGCGATCTGAGAAAAAAACATCCACCCCAATGGCTTTGGGGTTCACCGCGGCAATGCGTTCCAGCATAGCCGCAAGGGTTGCCCGCCCCTCCTGCCCTACGTTGACGATCACAATGCGGTCATCGATCACGGCTTGTTGACTCCGAAAGCGAGAGAAGACGATGTCGGTCACATCGTAGTCTTTGATCCCGTTGCTAAAAGGATCCAGAAAATGAAAATTGATGCTAATCACCGACAGCACGCCGATGATCACGAAAACCACCAGTGTGACCACTGAAGCATAGGGACGAAGAATCTTTTTCCACATTGTTTGAATAGGTAAAGCGGTTAAATTGCCGTAAGGTATTTAGCTACTTGTATTTATCAAGTAATTGCCCCAACGAATCACCTTACCGTGGTCATCCAGGATGAATAAGATTGCTTTGTAAACCATAATTTGTCCACGTGGGGTTTCCACTGCCGTGGTGGGTTCGCCGTATTTTTCCACTACCGTAGCCCGATCATTGCCCAGGCTGATTCCGCGTGCGGTTGCTCCCTGGTAAGCGGGATTGGTCAGGTGCAAAAATACAATTTTGTCACTCACCAAATTCTGACTGATAAACAATTTGGAGCCTGGGCCTTCGGCGGGGTTTTGCCGGAACATCAGATTTGGGCCTACGGATACATCCTTGCGGGGGATGAATTGGGGGTCGGCACTGATGGCCGCGATGGTTTTTTCGTCAATCTTTTCCCTGCGCAGCCCCGCTGAAGGCGGAATTTCGGTGGGTTGGGGTTCGTTGCGCAAAACGCGCAGGTTGTGGGCACCCAGCGCACTGCCCGAACCGGCGGCGGTAGCAAAGGCAGCTTCCGCCGCCGTGGCGTTGCCTGCGCGCCAGTCCAGGATGCCGATTAAGATATCGGCGTCCGTAGCGGTCTTCGGGAAATGACCCTCGATAGCGGCCTGTTTGGTCTCTGTTTCGGCATAAAAGCGCGCGCGCACATCATCGTTTAAAAGGACATAAGCACAGGCTTTGTTGAGGTAGGCAGGTGCATAATTGGGGTCCAGGCTAATGGCGGCGTCGAAGTGCAGAATAGCTTGCCGGAGGATTTGCTCGCGTTTATTCGCCATGCCATCATTACCCTTGGCGGACGATTCGAGGTCCAACTCCAGCGGCAAGCGAAACTTCAACTCGCTCGGATTGAAGTACTGAAGAGCGTCCAACACGGCCGTCACCCCCACATTGTTGT
>Ga0075467_10001191_pt1 | contig 21487 bp, 22 predicted proteins | sample DEB08_DNA_9_FD_75067 | JGI IMG/M metagenome (GOLD analysis project Ga0075467, IMG submission 75067) | Aqueous microbial communities from the Delaware River and Bay under freshwater to marine salinity gradient to study organic matter... | ecosystem: Environmental > Aquatic > Marine > Coastal ... | reverse complement strand
AGATACTAAAGTGTCATTTAATGACATGGTGGTAAAAGCATGTGCAATGGCATTAAAAAAGCATCCACAAGTAAATACTTCTTGGAACGGAGATACAACTAGATACAATCAACACATTCATGTTGGCGTAGCAGTTGCTGTTGATGATGGGTTGTTAGTACCTGTCTTAAAATTTACAGATCAAATGAGCTTGACTCAAATTGGTGGTAATGTTCGTGATTTGGCAGGAAAAGCTAGAAATAAAAAGATTGCTCCTAACGAAATGGAAGGAAGTACATTTACAATTTCTAACTTAGGGATGTTCGGAATTCAAGAATTTACCTCTATTATTAATCAACCTAATTCTGCTATACTTTCTGTTGGAGCTATCGAACAGAAACCTGTTGTAAAAGATGGACAAATCGTTGTTGGAAATACAATGAAAATAACCTTAGCTTGCGATCACAGAACTGTTGATGGTGCTACAGGTGCTCAATTCTTGCAAACTGTAAGATCATACATTGAGAATCCTGTGACTATGTTAGCATAACGTTACATCAAACTTATAAAATTAAAAAACCTCTAGAATTTCTAGAGGTTTTTTTATTGATATCAATATATCTATTTCTAAAAGTCTTGATTTAAATCCCAGGCTTCTAAAGTTTCTTTTAAAGTTTTGATAAACATTCCACCTAAAGCTCCGTTGACTACTCTATGGTCATAAGAATGAGATACAAACATTTTTTGTCTGATTCCAATAAAATCTCCTTCTGAAGTTTCTATGACAGCAGGAACTTTTCTGATTGCTCCTAAAGCTAAAATTGCGACTTGTGGCTGATTGATAATAGGTGTACCCATCACAGAACCAAAACTTCCTACATTCGTCACAGTATAAGTTCCTCCTTGAATTTCATCTGGCTTTAACTGATTGTTTCTTGCTCTGTTCGCTAAATCATTTACTTGTTTGGTCATTCCAACTAGGTTTAACTGATCAGCGTTTTTGATGACTGGTACAATTAAATTTCCATCAGGAAGCGCAGCTGCCATTCCTAAATTAATATTTTTCTTTTTGATAATTGAATCGCCTTGAACAGCAATATTTATCATTGGATATTTCTTAATAGTCGTTGCTACAGCATGCATCAAAATTGGCGTAAACGTCAACTTCTCTCCTTCTCTAGCAAAAAATGCATCTTTTACTTTTCCTCTCCATTTTACAATATTCGTAACATCAATTTCAATAAACGATTGTACATGTGCAGAAGTCTGAACAGAATCTACCATGTGTTTAGAAACCAATTTACCCATACGAGTCATTTCAATGATTTCATCTCCACCATTTACAGAAACTGGAGCAGGTTTTGAAACTTCCTTAGCAACTGGTTTTGCTTGAGTAACTTTTGGTTGCTCTACTATTGGTGCAGCAGTTCTATTTTCTACATAAGAAAGAATATCATCTTTTGTAACTCTTCCATCTTTACCCGATCCTGCTAATTTTTCTAATTCTTGCATAGAAACCCCTTCAGTCTCAGCAATCTTTCTTACTAATGGCGAAAAGAATTTTCCGGAATCAGAATTTTTAGAAATTGGTGTATTCGTAATTTCTATGGCTGCTTCTACCGTTTTTTCTACTTGAGCAACTTCTTGAGGCGCTACTTCAACTTTAGGTGCTGGTTCAGTAGCTACAAAATCTCCACCATCTGTTTCAATTACAGCTATAGTCTGACCAACTTCTACTACAGCATCTTTTTCAAATAAAATTTCAACAAGGGTTCCTTCAACTTCACTAGGAACTTCAGAATCTACTTTATCTGTAGCAATTTCTACAATTGCTTCATCTAATTCTACAGTATCTCCTACTTCTTTTAACCAAGCGGTAATGGTTGCTTCTGCAACACTTTCACCCATCTTCGGTAATTTTAATTCGAATCTAGCCATTATTATTCGGTTTTGAGAACGCAAAAATACGAAAAAGGTGTGATATTTTGTTATTTTATTATGATGAAAAATTCTTTATAAAAAGAGTCTATTTTAAATTATTCGCAAATAAAATCAATTAAAATGAATTTTTCGTATTGAAGTTATTGTTTTACAGTTTTATATTAATGATTCTATAAATCACTTAACCCAATCTTTTGGCTGCATTAAAACATCAATCAACTTAGATTCTTCAGAGTTTTCTTCAGGATGATGATTGTATTTCCATTGAACAACTGGCGGCAGACTCATTAAAATACTTTCTATTCGACCGTTTGTTTTTAATCCAAACAAGGTTCCTCTATCGTGAACTAGATTGAACTCAACATACCTTCCTCTTCTTACTTCCTGCCAATCTTTGTTTAGCTGAGTATACGTTAATCCTCTTCTTTTTTCAACTATAGGCACATAACTTTCTAAAAAGCTATTGCCAACTTCTGTGACAAAATTATATCGGTCTTGAATCGTAAATTCTGGTGTTGCTTTTAAATAATCAAAAAACAAACCTCCAATTCCTCTAGCTTCATCTCTTTGAGCATTCCAAAAATATTCATCACAAGTCTTTTTAAATGTTGGATATAACTCAGGATGATGTTGATCACAGGCTTTTTTACAAACCGTATGAAAATGAACTGCGTCTTCTTCAAATAAATAATAGGGCGTTAAATCTTGACCGCCACCAAACCACTGAGTAACAATATTTCCATCTCCATCGTACATTTCAAAATAACGCCAATTTGCATGTACTGTTGGAATCATTGGGTTTTTAGGGTGTAAAACTAAACTTAATCCGCAAGCAAAAAAGTCTCCACTTTCTACCCCAAATTGCTTGCGAAGTGGTTCTGGTAATTCTCCATGAACTGCAGAAATATTCACACCTCCTTTTTCAAAAATGGCACCGTTTTCAATGACACGAGTTCTACCTCCACCACCTTCTTTTCGTTGCCAAAGATCTTCTTGAAATGTTGCTTTACCATCTACTTTTTCTAATGTAGATGTAATTGTATCTTGTAAATTCTCTATATATTGATAAAACTGATCTTTCATATTTGCTGAACTTGTTTCAGTATCTTTTTAATATTTGTTACTTTTTTTCTTCAATTAATTTTATAGTTTCTAGGGTGGCTGCTGTTACCGAAAATGGTAATACTAAAATGACTCCTATAAAAGGAATCAATAAAAATAGCATAAATACAATTCCGTTTCCAGTTGCAATTCCTCGATTTCTTTTTACGAATAGCACGCTTTCTTTGTAACTAAAATGACGTTCTAAAGTATAATCCATATTTCCAAAACCCGCAAAATAAGCCTGCATTAAAAATAATAAAACGGTTGAAAACAAACCTATGACTGGTATTAAGCCTATCAGTAATATAGGAATTGTAAGAATTAATTCTCTCATTAAGTTTCTGACACTAATTCTTATTCCTCTCACTAACAATTCTAGAGATGAAGATACTTTTGTTTCAGAAGTTCCTTTGATATAATCATCTTCTATTTTCTTAGAAATTGGCCCCATGAAAGGAGCTGACAAAGCCAGGATAATATGTTTAAACGTTATAAAACCTAGTGTTAGAATTAACAATCCTCCAAAAACAGTACTAATTGTTTCTACAGTAGATTTACCAAATTCCCAAACCCAAAAACCTGCAATATAATTACCAATAGTATCCGATAAAGCGTAAGAAATACTTCCAATACATATTGCTACTAGTAAACTAAGAATCATTGGAATGGCAAAATATTTCCAAAGCTTAAGCCGAGAAATAATTTCATAAGCTCCAAAATAGGCTTTAAATCCTTTTATAATTTCAGACATCATCTATTATTTAGAGCATCATTTTATTTATGTAAGATGATTTTTCAAAATCTCTAATATTCATAGAAATAATTGGAACATCCGGAAACATTTCATTTAATTTTGATACTATAACTCTAGAAAGATTTTCTTTTTGTTCTTCATTTCTACCTTGCATGATGTTTCCAAAAACATGAATAAAACTTGAATCACCTTCCATTACCAAAGAATATTTAAAAGGATTTAATCGCACTTTGATATCTTTTCTTTGAAAAAGTCCCGTTGAAAATGCAGTTTCAAAAACTTCTTTGATCACTTCTGTTGGATTTTGCAATTCCAAAATATCTTCTGTACAATCTAAAATAAAATGTGGCATTGTTCTCTATTTATATAATTCGTATAATTCCATATCTAAAGGCTCTTTACCTTTAGGGGTATATTCATTAAGTAATGTTTTTACCCAACGAAAATTATTGTTTTCTGCAACTTTACAACTTGCTACATTGGTTTTGTGTGCAATAATCTGTAAGGTCTCTAATCCTAATTCATAAAAAGCAAAATTCGACATTTCTTGAATCACTTTAGATACAATTCCTTTTCCTTCAAAATTATAATCAATTGCGTAAGCAAACTCACCCTGCATTTTTACCCAATCTAATTTCTTAATATAGATTAATCCAATAATATCTTTATAGCCTTTTCTTTTAAGTGTAAAAAGGAATTCTTGTTTAGTATCAAATTCTTTTACTTTAGTACTAACAAATTGTTCAGATAAATTTGGGGTTAAATTTTGCTCTCGTGTTCTAGGTAGAAAATCCAATAATCGATCTTCATTTGAAACTATAAAATCACAGAGTTTCCAACTGTCATCTTTGCTAATTTTGAAGACATCAATAATTTCATTACTTGAAATAGTAATAGATTTTATTGAATCTGGTTGATTTATTTGTTCGTTAGTCATCATTTAGTTTTCAAGATACACCAATTGATTTGGATGATTTTCTATTGCTTCTATTGATGTGATTAGTTCAGCGTTTATTAGTTTACTTTTTACAACTTCAATCCACTGATTTACCTCAAGATTTTTATGTTCAATAAACAATTGCCTTCCAATTAAATTATTATGCAAATCCATTGATTTCGCAATTTCTTCATTGGGTGAAAATTCTTCATGCCAATCAGTAAAACCTTTCGTCCAATCTATAATTTGAGAATTATTTTTAGAAAACCTTTTACATTTGTTAGCTATGTATATATTCCAAAGTGCATGACGAAAAGCATTTGCTTTGTTATGATGACCATGAACATCAGGAAACTCTTTTTGTGCTATTTTCATCACAGAAAACGTTGCTTTTACAGTAGAAATCATAAAAAGAGGATGTTTAAAAAATAAAATTGTTAGACTTTTGAGTTGTCTAAAATTTAAACCTTTTATGATGTTCCAATACGACACACTTTTAAATTTTGAGTTTTGAGTTTTGAGATGAAATTATATACTCTTTACAACTATAAACTTTATCGCTTTTAAATTTTCTGACTTCTCCGCTAAACCTTGTATTCTTTTACTGCATCAACAAAAGCTTTTGCGTTATCTAAAGGAATATTTGGTAAAATTCCGTGTCCTAAATTTACAATGTACTTATCTTTTCCGAACTCATTAATCATTTGATGCACCATCTTTTTGATTTCCGCTGGCGGAGAGAATAATCTAGAGGGATCGAAATTTCCTTGTAAAGTAATATTCCCTCCAGATAAATAACGAGCATTTCTTGCAGAGCATGTCCAATCTACACCTAAAGCTGAAGCTCCTGACTTTGACATTTCGTTCAGTGCAAACCAACAACCTTTTCCGAAAGCAATCACTGGTGCATAATCTTTTAAAGCATCAATAATTTGTTGGATATATTTCCATGAAAATTCTTGATAATCTACTGGAGATAACATTCCTCCCCAAGAATCAAATACTTGAACAGCATTGACTCCTGCGACAACTTTTGCTTTTAAATAAGCAATTGTAGTATCCGTAATTTTCTGTAATAATTGATGCGCAGCAACTGGATTTGTAAAGCAAAACTGTTTAGCTTTATCGAAGTTTTTAGAGCCTTGACCTTGGACACAATAACATAAAATAGTCCATGGAGAACCTGCAAAACCAATTAATGGGATATCATCATTCAATTTTTCTTTGGTCGCTTTTATGGCATCCATTACATATCCTAATTCGGTATGTACATCAGGAATAATAACATTATCTACTCCTTTTTGATCACGAACTGGATTTGGTAAATAAGGACCAAAATCTGGTTTCATTTCCACTTCGATATTCATGGCTTGTGGAATTACTAATATGTCTGAAAATAAAATAGCTGCGTCCATTCCATATCTGCGAATCGGTTGTACCGTAATCTCTGAAGCTAATTCTGGAGTACGACATCGTGTAAAGAAATCATATTTCTTTTTTATTTCCATAAACTCTGGCAAATAACGTCCTGCTTGACGCATCATCCAAACGGGTGGCCTATCAACTGTTTCTCCTTTTAAGGCTCTTAAAAATAAATCGTTTTTTATCATATCTTTTTGTCATTCCGCACTTGATGCGGAATCTGTTTTTTTGATGGATTCCCACTTTCGCGAGAATGACATTTTATTTTAACTATTAGCGACAGCTTCCACCGCCTTATCCACAGCTTTTTCTATAATTACTAAATCTTCTTTTGTTAACGCAGAACTTAAAAACCATGCTTCAAATTGTGATGGTGGTAAAAACACGCCATTTCTTATCATTTCCCAGAAGAATATTGCGAACTTTTCAGTATCGGATGTTTGTGCTTCTTCAAAATTAGTTACATGTGTCTTAGTAAAAAAAGGATTTAACATAGACCCAAATCTATTCACCGTTACATCAATATTATATTTCTTACCAGCATCTAGCAAAATCGTTTCTATTTTCTCTCCAACTTTTTCAAATTGTTGATATGGATTTTGTTTTTTTAATTCTCTTAAGGTAGAAATTCCTCCAGCCATGGCTATCGGATTTCCACTTAAAGTTCCTGCTTGATACATTCCTCCAAGTGGAGCAACTTCTTCCATGATTTCATTTCTTGCACCATAAGCTCCAACTGGAAAGCCTCCACCGATTACTTTCCCTAAGCAAGTAATATCAGCTTCGACACCTAATAATTCTTGAGCTCCACCAAATTTAGAACGGAAACCAGTCATGACTTCATCAGCAATTAATAAAGCTCCTTTGGATGCTATGTATTCTTTTAATTCTTTTAAAAATCCATTTTGCGGAATCACAACACCCATATTTCCACCAATTGGTTCAATAATAACACCAGCTATATTATCATCTTCTTCAAAGTGTTTTTTCACACTATCCAAATCATTATAAGTGGCTATCAACGTGTTTTTTACAGCTCCTTCTGGAACCCCTTTACTTCCTGGTAAACTTAAGGTTGCCAAGCCAGATCCAGCAGCAACTAACAAAGCATCTTGATGCCCGTGATAACAACCCGAGAATTTGATAATTTTATCTTTACCTGTAAAAGCTCTTGCTAAACGTATTCCACTTAAAACAGCTTCAGTTCCTGAATTTACAAAACGAACTTTATCCATTCCTGGAAAAGCATCACAAACGATTTTTGCAAGTGTAATTTCATTTTCTGTAGAAGCTCCAAATGAATATCCGTTTTTTAAAGCTTTATTGACAGCTTTTTGTACTTTATTATGACGATGACCTAAAATCATTGGTCCGTAAGACAAAACTAAGTCAACATATTTATTTCCGTCAACGTCAATAATTTGAGAACCTCTTCCTCTTTTAATAAATAAAGGATTTCCTCCAACAGAAGAAAATGCTCTAACCGGAGAATTTACTGCTCCTACAAGATTTACTAATCCTTTTTCGTATAGTTTTTGAGATTTTTTAAAGCTCATTCTTAGTTAGTTGTTAGTTGTGACTTCGAGAGCCTCAGCCACCGCAATCAATTATAAGGTGTCATTGAGGCTCTCGAAATGACAGTTGTATTAATCTATTTTAATTATTCTTTGTCATTCCGCACTTGATGCGGAATCTATTTATTTTATGGATTCCCATTTTCATGGGAATCATATTTTATTTCTCATGTCAGTTCGAGTGTTTTATTTTGAAGTAAAGCTAAAAAAATAAAATGTATCGAGAGCTTTTGAGATATCTCGATACAAATTTGTTCATGCTTCACAAATTCACACGATATGACAATACTCTATTTTAAAATCTTTCATCATAATTCATTGTTATATTTTCACATTGAATCATTATTTCATTAAAAACTTCGCTGCTTCTTTTGCAAAATAGGTAATGATGATGTCTGCTCCTGCTCTTTTCATAGATAGTAAACTTTCCATCATTACTTTTTCACCGTCAATCCAACCTTTTTCGGCTGCTGCTTTTACCATTGCATATTCTCCACTTACATTATAACACGCAATTGGTCTATCAAAATCATTTTTTAAATCACGAATAATATCCAAATACGACAATGCGGGTTTCACCATTAAAATATCAGCACCTTCTTGATCATCAAAATTAGCTTCACGCATTCCTTCATCTCTATTTGCTGGATCCATTTGATAGGTTCTTCTATCTCCAAAAGTTGGAGCAGAATCTGCAGCATCTCTAAATGGACCGTAAAATGCTGAGGCATATTTTACAGAATACGCCATAATTGGAAGATCTACAAAACCTGTATTATCTAAGGATTCACGGATCATCGCTATAGTTCCATCCATCATCCCTGAAGGCGCTACCATATCTACACCAGCTTTTGCGTGTGATACTACTTGTTTTGCAATATTAACAAGTGTTGCATCGTTGTCAACATCATTATTGTGAATAACTCCGCAATGCCCGTGTGATGTATATTCACAAAAACAAACATCTGTAATTACATATAATTTTGGATAATTTTTTTTGATAAAACGGATTGCTTGTTGCATAATTCCGTTATCATTCCAAGTTTCTGTTCCAGTGTCGTCTTTTTTCAGAAGGAATTCCAAATAATAAAACAGCAGGAATATTTAAAGCGACTACTTCATCTAATTCTTTAGAGATGGTATCCAAAGAATATCTTTTGATTCCTGGCATTGAAACAATTTCTGTTTCTATATTATTTCCTTCTTCTATAAATAAAGGATAAATAAAATCATCTACAGATATTTTAGTTTCTTGAACTAATCTTCTAATTCCTTCTGATTTTCTAAGTCTTCTAGTTCTGTTGTACATAATGCAAATTCACTAATTCAATAACACTTTCTACTGTTGGCAATTGCGCAACCTCAACATTGTCAAAATGCTTTCGTGCTTCTTTTGCAGTAGATTCACCAATACAAAAAGCAACTTTATCTGTGTTGTTTTTCTGAATATAACTTTCTACAGTTGAAGGACTATAAAACAATACTCCGCTTACATTATCATCAACATCAGCTGGACTGTACATTGTTTTGTATGCCTCAACTTCGTTAACTTTTATCCCATTTTCTGACAAAACAGCTGGTAAAGTATCTAATCTTAAATCACTACAGAAATAAGTAACCTCTTGTTCTTTAATTTTTTCTTTTAGGTATGCTGCTAATTTCTCTGCATTATTTTCAGCATGACGAACAGAACCAATTTTTTGATCAATCAATTTTTTCGTTCTTCTACCAACACAATAGATATTTCTGAAGTTCAATTCATCTTTAGTGAAGCTATTTAAGATCGCTTCTACTCCATTTTTACTGGTGATAATTACATTCTCAATTTCATCTTTGACTACTTTAGGAGCAATTCTATTAGCTCTAATTTTAATAAAATCAGAACTGTCTGAAGCTATGGTTTCATGAAATAATTTAGTTTGACTTATAGAAAGTGATTTGGTAGAATAGACATTAACTTTTGTTTCTTCTTTAATTTCAATATCATCCATTATTAATTGCTTCCCTCCACGTTCTATGATAGAGTTTGCACAATCTTGTCCTAAATAATTATGACGTTCTAAGGGTGCGTTTTTAGCAACTTCAATTTTCTTTTTACCATCTTTACTTAACAGTACTCCTTTAAAATTGATTTCTTGTGTTTTCTCATCTACATAAGCAATTGCTCCTATTGGCGCAGTACACCCACCTTCAAGGCGATGTAAAAAATCACGTTCAACTTTTACACAAACTGCTGTTTCTTGATGATTCAACTGCTCACAAGCATCTTTAACAAAATCATCTTCTGCTAAAGAAGCGACCATGATTGCTCCTTGTGCAGGAGCAGGAAGCATCCATGAAAGATTGACTGCTCCGGCAGGTCGTTTTCCTAATCGTTCTAAACCAGCAGCTGCAAAAACAGCTCCATCCCAATCATTATCATCTAATTTTTGCAGACGAGTATTAACGTTACCACGTAAACCCACAATTGTATGGGTTGGAAAACGATTTAACCACATCGCTTTTCTACGCAAACTACCAGTTGCAATCGTTGCTTCTTTTTGTGCGAAAAACTCTTCAGTATCTTTTAAAACAAGAATATCACTATAATTTGCTCTTTTTAAAACTGCGGCTTGAATTATTCCTTCGGGTAAAACTGTAGGAACATCTTTCATTGAATGAACAGCTATATCAATTTCATCATTTAACAAAGCAATATCAAGATTCTTAGTAAAAACCCCGGTAATTCCAAGTTCATAAATAGGTTTATTAAGCACTAAATCTCCTGTAGACTTTACAGCTACAATTTCTGTTTGATACTCTAATTCGTTCAACATTCGTTGAACTTTTTTGGCTTGCCATAGTGCTAATTCACTATCACGCGTACCTATTCTTATAACTTTCTGCATAGAATTTGGTTAGGCTTTTCCGAAAACTTTAGACATCACTTGAATACTATCAGTCACTGATGTATCTTCTTCTTTCAGATGTTTTACAAACTGAGTTGTAATTTTTTGTATAAATCTATTGGTAAGTATTTCTGCTTGCGTTTCATCAAAATCCTTAATTTTCTTTTTATGAAAACTAATTTCATCTTTTTGAATTGCTTCTAAAGATTCTTTTAAAGCATTAATGGCAGGAACTAATCTTCTATGATTTAACCATTCATTAAATTCTTCTTTATGAATTTCAATAATTTCTTCAGCTTTAGGAACTTCTTTTTCTCTAATTGCCAATGTCTCTAATGTAATTTTAGACAACTCGTCTACATTCACTAAAGATACATTTTCTAATTCATTTACAGATTTCTCAACATTCTCTGGCATTGATAAATCTAGAATTAAAATTTCTTTATTGTTTGCAAGATGTTTTTTAGTAACTGTTGGCTTTTCTGCACCCGTTGATACGATTAAGATATCTGCAGCAGCGATTTCCTTTGTTAGATTTTCTATTTTAGAATTTCTAATTGATTTATGTTCTTCAACAAATGAAATTGCTTTCTCTTCGGTTCTGTTAATCAAACAAACAGATTTGTTGTCTGTATATTGAGCTAGATTCTTACAAGTATGTTTTCCCATTTTACCCAACCCAAAGACTAAAATATTTTTTGAATTATAGTTGGAAACATTTTGAATAATATATTGAACAGCTGCATAAGAAACAGAAGTTGTTCCTGAACTTAATTGCGTTTGATTCTTTACTTTTTTACTTGCTTGTAAAACAAGATTGATTAACCTTTCTAAATGCGCATTAATTGTTTGCACCTGTTTTGCCAATTTAAACGCTATTTTTAATTGGCTCACAATTTCATAATCCCCTAAAATCTGACTCTCTAAACCAGTACCAATTCTAAACAATTGATTTACTGCTTCATTTCCTTTATAAACATTTGAAATGCTCGCAAATTCCTCAACAGTACCTTCAGAATATTTACACAGTAATTTTATAAGCTGATAAGGATGTTCTGCAAAACCTGTAATCTCAGTTCTGTTACATGTTGATAAAACAAAAACACCATCAAAACCAATTTCTTTGGCTTCATTTAAAAGATTAATTTGATTTTCTTTAGATAAACTATACCTACCACGAGTTTGAACATCAGCTTTTTTATAACTGACTCCAATATTGTAAAGATGTACTTGTTGATTCTCTAATCTCATTCAATCTTTTTAAAAGATGGTCAAAAGTAAAAAGTTCTTATTGATAAAAATATCGCTCAAAGTACTTTTTATATCGTTCTATGTTTTTTAGATGCTTTTTATTTTAAAAACTTGTCTAATGTTGTATTTTTGCAATGAAATCAGTAGTTAGAACCTTTGCTAAGTAGAATGATTCTAAATAAAAAGGATTTTAAATAAAAATTATCATATGCTAAAAAATGTCGCTGGAAGTTCATTTGATGAAATTAATTTAGAAAATGGTTTTCACATACTAGAGTTTCAAAATGAAAGCGATCAAACCTTGCGTTTTGAAAGAAATATTGATAGCACTTTTATTCAATTACACTTTTGCATTAAAGGGAATTCTAAGTTTTTATTTAACAATGGAAGTTATTCTTTTGATGTATTAGACAAGCGATCTATCATTTTATACAATCCGCAAAGAGATTTGCCCATCAATTTAGAAATTCATCCAAAAACTATTCTAATTTCTTTACTTATATCTATTGAGAAATTTCATTCACTATTTTCTAAAGAAGCAAGTTATATACCTTTTTTAAGTGAAGAGAATAGTAATAAGAAATATTATGATGATGTAGAGATTAAGCCAATGGTCTTGATTGTTTTACAACAGATTATTAATTCTAGTGTTAATAGCTCCATCAAAGACTTGTATATCAAAGGAAAAATCTATGAATTATTAAGTCTTCATTTTCAGCAAGATGAATCTAATTTAGGTGAATATTGCCCGTTTTTAGTTGATGAGCAGAACGTAATTAAGATTAGAAAAGCAAAAGATATCATGATTGCTAACATGGCAGAACCTCCAAGTTTACAAGAATTAGCAAATGAAATAGGCTTGAATATTAAAAAGTTAAAAGAAGGGTTTAAACAAATCTATGGAGACACCGTTTATAGCTTTTTGTTTGACTACAAAATGGAGCATGCAAGACGTTTACTGGAGAGCAATCAACACAATGTAAATGAAGTTGGATTAAAAGTTGGCTACAGCACTGCTAGTCATTTTATCGCAGCTTTTAAAAAGAAATTTGGAACTACTCCAAAGAAGTATGTCATGTCTCTTAACAATTAACTTTTATCAATTATCAATTATCAATTATCAATTATCAATAAAGAAAGTTTAAAAATATGTTTTACAAACCCGTCATTTCGAAATGAGATTCTTTGAATCAATTGAGAAATCTATAGATTTTTCGTCACTCAAACTTCGTTCTGTTGGAATGACAATAACTAACAACTAGAAAAACATTGAAACAACTAACGCATTACGACATACAAAATAAGCAACAACAATTTCCAATTACAATTGTTTGTGATGCTATTAGAACTCCAGGAAACATCGGAATGTGTTTTCGAATTTCTGAAAGTTTTGGCGTTTCAAAGATTTATTTACATGAAAGTTCTCCATCTACAGAAAATAGCAATGTAAAAAGAACCGCAAGAAACACCATCAATCAAATTGATCATGAAGTATATTCAGATTTTAATGTTTTAATACAACAATTAAAAGAAGAAGGGAATACAATTATTGGTATAGAAATTACTGATAAAAGCATCAATATTCAAGATTTTGAATTCACAAATCACAAAAAAATCGTCTTACTTTTGGGAAGTGAGAGACATGGAATTGAAAATACACATCATGTAGATCAAACCGTTTCAATTCCAATGTATGGAAGAAATTCTTCGATGAATGTAATTCACAGTTTAAGTATTGCTTTGTATGAAGCCACAAATCAATTAAATAATAAAAAATTACTGAAATAAATTCAGCATAAATATGAAAGGAGTATTACTAATCAATTTAGGATCACCAGATACCACTGAAACCAAAGACGTAAAACGTTATTTAGGTGAGTTTTTAATGGATGAGCGTGTGATTGACATCGCCTATTGGAAACGTTTTTTATTAATTAAAGGGATTATTTTACAAGTGCGTCCAAAAAAATCTGGCGCTGCTTATAAAAAAATCTGGTGGGATGAAGGCTCTCCTTTAGTCGTGATTTCTGAACGTTTTTCAAAAAAGGTTACTGATAAAGTTGAAGTTCCTGTTGCTTTAGCGATGAGATATGGTTCTATGAGTATGGAAAAAGGCTTTAAAGAATTAACAGACCAAGGTGTTGATGAAATTTTATTGGTTCCGTTATATCCGCATTACGCAATGTCTTCTTATGAAACTGTCACTGTAAAAGCAGAACAAATTGTGGCTGAGCATTATCCAAAGGTTACAATGGATATTCTTCCGACTTTTTACGACAAGCCAGAATACATAAAAGCTATGAGCGATAATATCAAGAATCATTTAGATGGTTTTGATTATGATCATGTTTTATTCTCATATCATGGAATTCCGGAAAGACATATTAGAAAATCGGATCCAACTAACAACCATTGTAAATTAGATGGTTCTTGTTGTGAGCGAAATTCTGTTGCACATCATACTTGTTACAGACATCAGTGTTTTGAAACGACCAAAGGAATTGTAAAAACTTTAGGTTTAAAAGAAGGAACATATAGTAATTCATTTCAATCTCGTTTATTAAAAGATCCTTGGTTAAAACCTTATACAGATTTTGAATTAGAAAAGTTTCCAGAAATGGGAAAGAAAAAAGTTGCTGTGATTACACCAGCCTTTGTTTCAGATTGCTTAGAGACTTTAGAAGAAATTGCTATGGAAGGAAAAGAAGATTTCTTAGAAGCCGGCGGAACAGATTACAAACACATTCCTTGTATGAATGACAATGATGATTGGGTTGATGTAATGGTAAACTGGATTAATGATTGGAAAGACAATTAGTTGTTAAAAATCCGAGAATGAACTACAACAGTAAAAAATTCAAGCCCATTGTAAATTCTGAAAATGGTGAAACCACAGAGGAAACTATTTTTGAGTACAAACAAGATGGAAATATTGTAACCGCAACTTATAGTGGTGGAGAAATTGTAGTTGGCCATTTAATTGGTTTGGTTGATGAACATGGAAATATTGAAATGCGGTATCATCAAGTAAATACTAAAGGAGATTTAATGACTGGAATTTGTTTTTCAAAACCAGTAGTAATGGACAATGGAAAAATCAGATTGCACGAAGATTGGAAATGGACTTCCGGAAATAAATCAAGTGGACAATCAATCTTAGAAGAGTTATAAGAACCAAATTGCTTAGATTATCCTAACTTTGATAATCAACAACCCAATATTATGGATTTATCTTACGTAAAAGCTTTGCACATTATTTTTGTAGTCACATGGTTTGCTGGCTTATTTTATATTGTTCGCCTGTTTATTTATCATGTTGAAGCCGAAGACAAAGAAGAACCTGCAAAGTCAATTTTACAAACTCAATACAAATTGATGAGTAAACGACTTTGGTATATTATCACTTGGCCATCGGCTGTACTTGCGGGTGTTTTTGCCGTTTGGATGCTAGTTTTAGAACCTTCTTATTTAACCATGATTTGGATGCATGTAAAATTATCTTTTGTATTTGTATTATATTTCTATCATATCGGATGCCAAAAAATATTTAATCAACTGCAAAAGGATGTGATCAAATACTCTTCTTTTAAATTACGCATTTGGAACGAAATAGCTACACTCTTATTATTTGCAATAGTTTTCATAGTAGTTCTAAAAAGCGCCATTTCTTGGGTTTGGGGTGTTGTAGGGATTCTACTATTTGGAATTGTATTAATGCTAGCGATTAAACTTTATAAAAAAATTAGAGCTAAAAAAGATTGGGATAATTTTGAGGAAAAATTAATTGAAGATGACAAATCTGAAGATTAGTTTTTCAAAGACTGCTCAAACGGAATTCGATTTAGAATACTTCTTCCGAGTGTAACCTCATCGGCATATTCTAATTCATCTCCCACTGAAATTCCACGCGCAATTGTTGAAGTCACAACATTACATTCCTCAATCTGTTTAAAAATATAAAAATTAGTAGTATCTCCTTCCATCGTAGAGCTTAAAGCAAAAATCAACTCTTTAATTTCTCCATTTTTAACTTTTTCTACTAAACTTTCAATTTCTAAATTTTGTGGGCCAATTCCTTCAATCGGAGAAATTTTACCCCCTAAAACATGATACAAACCTCTAAATTGAGAGGTGTTTTCAATGGCCATAACATCTCTAATATCTTCAACAACACAAATTATCTCTGGATTTCTATTTGGATTACTACAGATTTCACACAGGATGGTATCAGAAATATTATAACACTTTTCACAAGACTTCACATCAGTTCTTAAATGCTGTAAAGCTTCCGTTAAATAACTTGTGTTTTCTGCAGGTTGCTTTAATAAATGCAACACCAAGCGTAAGGCTGTACGCTTTCCAATTCCTGGTAAACGAGCAACTTCGTTCACCGCATTTTCAAGAAGTTTAGATGAAAAATCCATGACGGCAAATGTACAATTTTGATTTATGAAATACGAATAAACAAATCCACAAATAAACTTTATATTCGTACATCATAATTCGTAATTATCAATTCGTCATTCATAATTAACTCAATGCAACCACTTCATATTTTATTTTTAATAGTCGGTTACTTTAGTGTATTGATATTTATATCTTATATCACAGGAAAAAAAGCTAATAACACAACATTTTTCAAAGCAAATAATTCATCTCCATGGTATTTAGTTGCTTTTGGAATGATTGGCGCTTCACTTTCTGGAGTGACATTTATTTCTGTTCCGGGTTGGGTAGAAGATCAAAGTATGAGTTATATGCAAATGGTTTTAGGTTATGTAGTTGGTTATGCTGTCATCGGATTGGTTTTACTTCCATTGTATTACAAATTAAACTTAACTTCTATCTATACATATTTAGAAGACAGATTTGGAAAATATTCTTACAAAACTGGAGCTTCTTTCTTTTTATTATCAAGAACAATCGGTGCTGCATTTCGTTTGTTTTTAGTTGCAAACGTATTACAACTATTATTGTTTGATGAGTTTGGAATTCCATTTTGGATAACAGTAACCATTACTATTTTATTGATTTGGTTGTACACATTTAAAGGCGGAATCAAAACCATCGTCTGGACAGATACGCTGCAAACTTTATTTATGTTAATTGCCGTTGGTGTTTGTATTTATACAGTTTCTGATGAAATGAATATTTCGAATATCTTTAGTTATGTAGCTGATAGCGAGTTGTCAAAAACCTTCTTTTTTGATGATTATAAAGCTGGTAGCTATTTTTGGAAACGATTCTTTTCTGGAGCTTTTATAGCAATTGTAATGACCGGTTTAGACCAAGATATGATGCAGAAAAATTTAACTTGTAGAAATCTTAAAGATGCGCAAAAAAATATGTTTTGGTTTACGATTGTGTTAGTCATCGTAAATTTCTTCTTTTTGGCTTTAGGAGTCTTACTCACAGATTACGCTCAACAAAACGGAATTGAAGCACATAAAGATCAATTGTTTCCAATTATTGCCACTAAAGGAACTTTAGGGCTGGCAACCGCCATGTTCTTTTTATTAGGATTAATTGCTGCTGCATATTCTAGCGCCGACTCAGCTTTAACTGCTTTAACCACTTCTTTTAGTATTGATATCTTAGAAATTGACAAGAAAAAAGACAAACACTCTCAAGAAAAGATCAGAAAGAAAATTCATGTGTTGTTTTCTTTTGTTTTAATTGCTGTCATCTTAATTTTTAAATACTTTATTGCAGACGAAAGTGTCATTGCAAAAATATTTACGTTTGCAGGTTATACCTATGGACCATTGTTAGGTTTGTATGCTTTTGGATTGTTTACCAAACTAAAAGTGAAAGACAGAGCGGTTCCTTTTATTTGCATAATAGCTCCTGTTTTGACTTTTTTAACCAATTATTTTACTATTCAAAACTTTGGGTTCGACTTTGAATTCTTTGTATTGGTACTTAATGGTTTCTATACATTTATTGGATTGTATATCTTTAGAAAATAATAACATGTGTTAAGCTATATTCTATTTATAATGAATATCTTGAAAAAACTATTTTAAGAAAAAATCTTTCCAAATATCTTTTCATGATAAAAAATTTAACTCGCGCACTCTTAATCATAACCGTAGCCTTAGTAGGACCTGTTGGTGTTATCTATGGGATTTTTGAAATTGGTGATGGAGCTTTCTCAGGTAGAAGTAATGTAAAAAGTATCGATGGTTATTACTTAATAGATTACATTACTATGAGTGCAACCTGCAATCTTTTATTTATTCTCGCTTTTGCCTTATTGGGTTGGATTATTAGAGGTAGAAAAGTTCAACTTTCAAGGATTATCAATTTCACAACAATTAGCCACCTTTTTTTTATTCCTTCTTTTTTAGTTTCCTTGCTTTTAACGATCATTCCAGTTGAAGGAAACATAAAAGGATTTATTATTTTTCCTACTTTTATTCTAGCAAGTTTAGCGGGTATTGTTGGTTTTCTGATTTTTTTCATTATCAAACTTATCAAAGCTAAAAAAGAAAACAATAATGGCTCAAAAATTAAACTTCTTGCGCCTTATGGAATAGCCATTGTTGTTTTACTTATTTTACAAGTAGGAATTAATACAAAAGGAACAACAGATATTGATATTATCTCATTTGAACATGAAAATTTTACTTGGGGGATTCAACAAAAAAAATCTTCAAAACTCGGAATGGTTAATCAAAGAGAAAGAAATGCCCCATATATTATTTTCATTAATCATAAAAATGAAAATGACGCAACACGTTTAACCATAAGAAAAAGCTTTCACTCTCTTTACACTGAGATGCAACATGTGATTCCAGTTCAGACAGAAATTATACGTTTAAAATCTTACAACAGAGCTGTCGGTAATTATTATGGAAATCATATTGAAATATTTTCCTCCCAAAAAAATGAGAAAATATACCGGGTTAAATCAAATCGAAATCCCTATTCCGTTTATATAAACACTACACAAACAAGTCATGAAATAGCTAACATTATTGCTGAAGATTTAAAGAATAAACACTTTGTTACTAATATTTTAGATAAAGTTCATAACGATTTAATTATTGAAAGTGTTAGTATCGGAGAAGCTCCATCTGAAAATGAAATTATCTTTTCTGGACCTAATAACAAAAAAATAACCGTTGACACTTATGGTCTTGTTAAGATGTTTGAAGGTACTGGGAAATATGATCCAGTTATCGATTTAGGGGAAATCCATGAAGGGATTTATTATAGTTACCCTGGAGCTTTAAATCTTGAAAGCTATGTTAATAATACTATCAAACCCGTTCTTTACAAAAACTATAAAAACTCAAAAAATGAAACACTAGATACTTTGTATCCACATGTTAATGGAACAGAATGTGCTTCTAATGTAAACTATGCTTTAAAAAACTGTCAAAATACTCAGTATCTATATTTAGTAGATTCAACAAAAAATAAAGAGATTCCAGAATCAATTAACAAGTTAGAAAACCTTTTTGCTTTAAACATCACAGGAATCAATATTGGAACCATTCCGAATAGCATTTGCGAATTGAAAAAATTAAATACAATTAGTATTAATGGTAGCAAAAGTGTTGAACTTCCAAAATGTATAGAAGAAATTTCAACTTTATACTTTATAGAAATCACGAACAGTAATCTTACGAAGATTCCGACTGCTTTCACTAAAATGAACAATTTGATGGGTTTAGATTTCAGAGGAAACAACATTACGAAAATTCCTAAAGAGTTTGCTTCCTTCAGAGAATTAAGAAATATTACTGTTGATTTTAATGAAAAATTAGAAATTCCTGAGGAACTTTTAAAGATAGAAGAGTTTTATATGGAATTCATCACTTATAATGAAAGTCAAACAATCAAAACAGAAGCTTTTTTGAAAAAAATAAACAAATTTACAAGGCAAGATACAGGTCTTAACATGTATGCTTGGAACATTATCAAGTCATACGAAGAATAAAAAAAATATCAATCAAATTAAAAAAATGATAAACGCTTTACAATTAGTCTCTCTTTCAGATTTCATTTTAGCAATACAATGTATCTTTTTAGCTGGCTTCATTTTCGGAAAAATAAAATCGCATACGTCTAGAGCTGGCTTGCTTGGATATTTTCTTTTTTTTGCTGGTCTTTCAGCATTTATGGGAGGAATAGATCATGGTTTTTTTGAACCCATAGATCAACGTTATTATCCAAGAACATTTACCTATTTATTTGTTGCAGCGGCAACTTTCTTTATCTTTCAATATACGATTGTCACATTTACCAAAGGTAAAATTAGAGCCTTCTTAACTGGTTTTGCTTATGTTCAACTTATTGCATTTATTGTTAGCTCTTTTTATTATCATAACTTCATATTGGTTGTTGGGAATTATTCACCAGTGCTACTGTTCTTTTTTATCATGAATTTAATCAATCTGAAAAAAGGAAAAAGTGAACAAAATTTTTCTTTATTCTGTACAATTATGATTATTGCTACATTAATACAAGTCTCTGAGATTAATTTATCTGAGTTAGTCAATAGTGATACATTATTTCACATCATCGCTTTTATTGGTTACTTCTTTATGTTTAGCGGCATCAAACAAATTAAAGAATAGGATTGATAAATTTCTTTCAAAAACTGTCAAATCCTTCGTATTTTTACATCTCTAATTATTAGTAATGTCTAAAGATCTAAGTAATTATCGTAAATCGTACGAAAAGCAAGAATTATTAGAAAGCAACTGTCCGGAAAACCCAATGGAATTATTCCAAAAATGGTTTTTACATGCTGATCAATCTGACACAGTAGATGAGACTAATGCTGTCACAGTAAGTACCATTGGAAAAGATGGATTCCCGAAAAGCAGAGTTGTTTTGTTAAAAAAATATACTTGGGAAGGATTTATCTTCTATACCAATTACAATTCAGAAAAAGGAAAAGCTATTCTGGAAAACAATCATATTTGTTTATCGTTCTTTTGGCCAGCTTTAGAACAACAAATCATCATCAAAGGAACAGCTGAAAAACAAGCTGAAAATTTATCAGATGGCTATTTTGAATCGAGACCCGATGGAAGTAAACTAGGTGCTTGGGCGTCTAACCAAAGTGGCGTGGTAGCTTCTAGAGAGGAATTAGAAAAAAACTTAAAAAACTACGAACAGAAATTTGAAGGAAAAGAAATTCCTAGACCACCACACTGGGGCGGATTTCTAGTAAAACCTATTTCTATAGAATTTTGGCAAGGAAGACCTAACAGATTACACGATCGAATCTTATATAGTTTACAAGAAGATTTCTCTTGGAAAATAGAAAGATTGGCTCCTTAAAACCTCAAAAATAACTACTCTTTTATTAGCTTCAATTTTTTCTTATAAAATCTTATATAGTTTTTATTTTCTTAAAGAATATTAGAATAATAATAATTATCTTGCTTAACGATTCAAAAAAAAGCAAAAAGCTAGTCGATGAAAAAACTCTACATAGTTAGGCATGCAAAGTCATCTTGGGAATACCAAAACATTGGCGACATAGACAGACCTCTAAAGAAAAGGGGGATTAATGATGCGCATCTCATGTCTAAAGTATTGGCTAAAAAAATGGAAAGACCCGATTTTTTTATCTCAAGTGTGGCTAATAGAGCCTTACATACTGCTGTGATTTTTT
>Ga0075467_10001190_pt1 | contig 21489 bp, 18 predicted proteins | sample DEB08_DNA_9_FD_75067 | JGI IMG/M metagenome (GOLD analysis project Ga0075467, IMG submission 75067) | Aqueous microbial communities from the Delaware River and Bay under freshwater to marine salinity gradient to study organic matter... | ecosystem: Environmental > Aquatic > Marine > Coastal ... | reverse complement strand
GTTGCCAATTGTGGATGGAATTAGATTTAATAAATCCAGATCATGAAGTTCACGGAAAAATGACCTACAACGATTCCGGAAAACATGAAAGCTCCTTTACTTCTGTGAAAATTCAAGAGAATAATTCTGTAATGTTATCATCACTAGCAGGAACAACTTTAGGTGTATGGATTTCTCATGGGGAAGGTAAATTTAACTTACCTTATTCTGAAGACAAATATGATATCGTTGCTAAATATGGTTACGAAGGATATCCTCATAATCCAAATGGATCAGATTTTAATACCGCGATGATGTGCGATAAAACAGGTAGACATTTAGCAACGATGCCACATATAGAACGTTCTACTTTTCAATGGAATTGGGCAAACTATCCACAAGGAAGAAAAGATGAAGTTTCTCCATGGTTAGAAGCATTTGTAAATGCTAGAAATTGGATAGAAGAAAAAAAATAATAAGAACTGTCACAAATAGAAAAGAAGACTTGTCTTTAGAGTGTATTAAAACTTATAAAAATGAAAAATAAAATTACACTTTTAACACTTGTATTTACCTTAATTAGCTTTGTTAGTTATTCTCAAAAAACTGTAAATGCAGAGGATATCATTAGAGATATTAAAAATGGAAAAGACATTTCAATTTCTAATGCTACCATAGAAGGAACCTTAGATTTTACAGATATGGAAGAAAAATTAAAAGATCTTCCAAAAAGAAAAAAGAAATGGTGGAATAATGGTGGAGATAATATGGTTAAAAACAGAATTGAAGTAAATATTTCATTTATCAATTGTACATTTAAAGATGATGTTTTAGCATACTATCCTGATAGTGAAGATAGTGGGTACACTTTTATAGCTAGTTTTTATGAAAATGCAATCTTTAAAGACTGTACTTTTGAAAGAAAAGCAATGTTTAAATATTCTGCTTTTGATAAAAAATCTTCATTTGAAAATACGAAATTTCAAGATGATTCAACTTTTAAATATGCAGAATTTAAAAACGAAATCAGTTTTGCGAACACAAACTTTGAAAACGAAGCTACCTTTAAATATGCAGAATTTAGAACATTCATTAGTTTTGAAAATTCAATATTTGAAGAAAGTGCTACATTTAAATACTCAAAATTTAAAGACGGTGTATCATTCAAAAAGGTGCACTTTAAAGAAGATTTAAATATTAAATACACTGAAGTAAGAGGAGAGTTTATTATATCAGGAATGAAAGTCGATTATGATATTGATTCTAAGTATACTAAAATTAACGGAAGTGGCTTTAACAAGTACCTTTTAAAAAATCAGTAAAAAACAGGTAAAAACACCTACAGTAATCAAAAAATTCTTTACTAATTTTGACTCCGAAAATGGTCAATACAAGTTATGTAGGGGACAACTTAATTAACCAAACAAAATAGGTTTCAGCAATGAAACCTATTTTTTTTTATCTTGCTGAGTATAAATCACGATTATGACTCAACAGATATCTCGCCTCTTTGACTGCATTCAGCACCAAAACAATAACTTTCCTCAAGAAAAATCTTTAGTCTACAAAGAAAATGATAAATGGAAAAGTTATAGTACAGAAGATGTTATTAAGATCTCTAATCAAGTAAGTCGTTCGCTTTTAAAACTAGGAGTAAAACCAAATGATAAGATTGCAATCATAGTACCTGTAAATCAACCTAAATGGCATTTTATTGATATAGGTGCTTTACAAATTGGCGCTCAGAATGTTCCCTTATATGCAACATTATCTGAAAAAGATTATGAATATGTTTTAAATCATTCTGATTCAAAATATTGTTTTATTGCAGGTGAAGATATTTACAAAAAAGTAAAGGCTGTTCAAAAAAACACACAGCTTAAAGAAGTGTTTCGATTTGATGATGATTCTGATATTGGCTGGAATTCATTTCTAGAATTAGGAAAAGACGAATCTTCGCAATCAGAAGTAGAAACTGTAAAAAAAGCAGTAAAGCCAACTGATATTGCAACCATAATTTATACTTCTGGTACCACCGGAACCCCAAAAGGAGTTATGTTATCTCATAATAATATTGTTCAAAATATTAAAGTCACTGAAGATCGATTAGATCTAGAAGGGCCGGGAAAAAAGGTGATTAGTTACCTACCTGTTAGCCATGTCTTTGAAAGGGCAGCAGGTTATTATTGCCAGATGATGGGATTTAGTATTCATTTTGCAGAAAGTATAGAAAAGTTAGGTGATAATATACGAGAAGTAAAGCCAAGCATGCTAGCTATTGTTCCAAGGCTTTTAGAAAAAATATTTGATAAAATTGTTGATAAAGGAAGCCAATTAAGCGGAATCAAAAAGAAACTTTTCTTTTGGGCACTTAAACTTGGAGAGCAATATGAACCTTATCAGAAAAATGGAGCGTTTTATCATTTTCAACTAAATATCGCCAGAAAATTAATTTTTAGTAAGTGGCTAGAAGCTTTAGGAAATAATCTTGAATTTATGTTATCTGGTAGTGCTCCCTTACAACCTAGACTAATTAGAATTTTTACCGCAGCTGGAATCCCTGTATATGAAGGGTATGGCATGACAGAATCTTCTCCAGGAGCCACTTTAAATGACTTAAGAAATCAAGGTTTAAAAATTGGGACCGTTGGTAAGCCTTTACAAGGGGTAGAAATTAAAATTGCTGAAGATGGAGAAATCTTAATGAAAGGACATTGTGTGATGCAAGGGTATTATAAGAGAGAAGATTTAACTAAAGAAACAATCATAGATGGCTACTTACACTCTGGTGATATTGGAGAATTGGATTCAGATGGATTTTTAAAAATTACGGATAGAAAAAAAGAAATCTTTAAAACTTCTGGAGGTAAATACATTGCTCCTACTGTATTAGAAAGTGAATTAAAGAAATCACGATTTATTGAACAAGTGATGATTATTGGAGAAGGTCAGAAAATGCCAGCAGCTTTGATTCAAATTAATTTTGAGTTTGTTGAGGAATGGGCAAAAAGAAAAGGCTATACAATAGATAAAGTTGATGAGGACGAAAAACTACGGAAAAGAATTCAGGAAGAAATAGATACTTGTAATAAACATTTTGGAAAATGGGAGCAAATAAAACAGTTTCAAATTACGCAAGATGAATGGACTGCTGAATCAGGGCATTTAACTCCTACTCTTAAAATGAAAAGAAAAGTAATCTTAGAAAAACACAAAAATCTTTACAATAAAATATACAATCTGTAAAAAAAGTACTTTAAAATATCATATTGTAAAATCTAAAGGTTTTTCGTAATTTGGCGTGAATAATTTTTCACTTAGAAATATACCTTATGCCGACAGAAATAACTAGATTATTTGATATCCCATATTACACTCAAAAAAAATACAATTTAAATAACGCTTTTGTCACAAAATATGGCCAAGATTGGGTGGCCACTTCCAATGAGGAATACATCAAAAAAGCTAATACTATTAGTAGAGCCTTACTTCGTCTAGGAGTAAAGCCAAATGATAAAATTGCTGTAATTTCTTCAACCAATAGAACAGAGTGGAACATCGTTGATATCGGAATATTACAAACCGGAGCTCAAAGTGTTCCAATTTATCCAACAATTTCTAAAGAAGATTATGAATATGTTCTAAACCATTCAGAATCTATCTATTGTTTTGCATCAGATATTACTATCGTTGAGAAATTAAACAAGATTAAAGGGAGTACAAAACTTAAAGATGTATTTACTTTTGATGAAATTTCTGGAGAAAAAAATTGGAAAGAAGCTTTAGAATTGGGTAAAGACGACAGTAATCAAAACGATGTAGAAGTAAGAAAAGATGCTGTTAAAAGTGAAGATTTAGCAACACTAATTTATATTTCAGGAACTACAGGAAGACCCAAAGGTGTCATGTTATCCCACGGAAATATTGTTTCTAATGTATTAACTAGTGAAGAAAGTGTTCCTTTAGAAAAGGGAAAAGATAAAGCTTTAAGCTTTCTACCCGTCTGTCATATTTTTGAACGCATGATACTCTATCTATATCAATATTGTGGTGTAGAAATCTATTTTGCAGAAGGAGTTGACAAGCTCGTGGAAAATGCACAAGAAATAAAGCCGAATGTAATGACGGCAGTTCCTCGTTTATATGAAAAAATATATGATAAGATTGTTCTAAAAGGACAAGATTTAAGTGGAGTTAAAAAGAAACTTTTTTTCTGGGCAGTAGATCTTGGTTTAAGATATGAACCTTATGGTGCTAATGGTTGGTGGTATGAAAAACAATTAGGGTTAGCACGTAAACTGATTTTTTCTAAATGGCAAGCAGCTCTAGGAGGAGAACTTAAATTAATGGTTTCTGGTGCTTCTGCACTACAACAAAGATTAACAAGAGTTTTTGCTGCTGCAGGAATGCCAATAATGGAAGGTTATGGTTTAACCGAGACTTCACCGGTAACATCTGTAAATTTTATAGAACGAAATGGAGTAAGAGGATTTAGAATTGGTACCGTTGGAAGAATTATTAATAATGTTGAAGTAAAAATTGCAGAAAATGGTGAAATTTTAGTAAAAGGCCCCAATGTAATGCAAGGGTACTTTAAAGATCCAGAAAAAACAGCTGAAGTAATTAAAGATGGCTATTTCCATACAGGAGATAAAGGTGAAATTGATGCCGATGGCTTTTTAAGAATTACAGGAAGAACTAAAGAAATGTTTAAAACCTCAGGTGGTAAATATATAGTTCCACCTTTATTAGAAGGAGATTTAAAGCAATCTTTATTCATAGAACAAGTAATGGTTGTTGGTGAAAATGAAAAGATGCCAGCGGCTTTTATTCAACCAAACTTTGCATTTATAAGAGATTGGATTGAAAGGAAAGGTCACAAAATAGGCTCTACTTGTGAAGAAATTGCTAACTCTCAAATAGTTATTGATAGAATTCAAAAAGAAGTTGATCAATGCAATAAAGGCTTTGGTAAATGGGAACAAATTAAAAAGTTTGAATTAACTCCTGAAGAATGGTCTATAGATGGCGGTCACCTTACTCCTACTATGAAAATGAAAAGAGCTATCATTAAAGAGATTTACAAAGATTTATACGAAAAGATATATCGTGGATAATAAAAAAAACGTTGCTTTTAGCAGCGTTTTTTTTTATTTAAAATAGTACAAACTGAATAATACTTTTTACAATAATTTTATCCGTATATACTTATTAAAATCTAATGTTACTAAATTGTGAAAGATTAAAATAAGTACAAATACGTATTGTCTAGTATTCTTTTTTATATACTTTTGTATCAGATTTTATATAGAGAGCTATTTTTGTTTTCTTTTCCCCATAAAATTTAGACAAGCGTCCCTAGTTTGTTGCGCATTTTTTAAAGTTTTACTCCCAAAGAAAGACAACCCTAAAATTCGATATAAGGATAGTTAACGCTTAATTATATTTAGAAATGAAGAACATATTTCTTGTGATGCTATTTGTTATAGCTACACAAAGTTATGCTCAAACAATTTTTTCTCACGAAAGAGAGATAAAAAATGCTGAAAATTATATCTCAGAAGATATAGATTTCTACAACACAAATGATAACTTAAAATTATCTGGTACTTTGATGAGCCCTAAATCTGAGTACGCAAAGATCGTTATCATACTTCCTGGCTCTGGTAAAGACACCAGAAATTCTCACTATAAGTTAACTGAAGAATTCTTAAAGAGCAATATTGCTGTTTATCGATTTGATGAAAGAGGTGTAGGTAAATCACAGGGAAAATTTACAACAGCCATCAATGGTTTAACCTATGATTTAGCCTTTGCCATAAAACATTTAAAATCTATATCTAATTTTAAAGACAAACAAATTGGTGTTGTTGGTCATAGTCTTGGTGGTATGGCATCAATTGTAACCAACCAAATCATCAATCATCAAAAAGATCAAATAGATTTTTTAATTCAGATTGCATCTCCTGTAAAAAGTTTTTCAGATGCATCTAGATATCAAATACAAACCCTCCCTAATTATCAAGTAAAAAACAAATCAAAGAAAGAATTGGTTCAATTACTTGATACCCTTGTGTACATCACAGATTTTAATAAAAACTCAAACATTAGCGATTCTGTTCTAAGAGAAAAAGGAATTCAGGCTATAAAAAGAAAAGGTTTTGAGCTAAAAGATATTAAGTTCTGGAGCTACACACACATAGATTTATATCAACACGATTATGAAGAAGCCTATAAGTTACTTCAAATTCCGACTATTTATCTCATCGGTTCAAGAGATCAATATGTAAACCCTATTTCGGAAGTAAATCGTTTGAAGAAAATCAAAAACCCCCAAATTACAATTAAGGTGATGAACAATTTAAATCATTACCTAACCTCAGGATCACTAATGTCTAATCTATACGACATCGACAAAAGTGCTACTGAGACAATTATGAACTGGATAGAAAAAATCTAAAAACCTACCTCCTAAAGGAAGTTTTATACAAGTTCATTAAAAGTCACATACCTCCTAAAATATGTGAAGAAGCTATTATCTATTTACTATAGGTTTTAGTTACCCAAACATTTGTTCCCCAAGATTTGTAAGTAGTTGAGTAGGCTGTAGCTGTATAGGTTACAGCCGGCTTAACTATACAATTGGTGCTATGAAGCACTATTAAAAATGAAAAACAGTATTAATCCTTAATTATTATTTATTATGAAAACTATTTCAAAATTCGTTTTAGCAATTACTTTGCTAGCTTGTATTACTATCGGTAATGCTCAAAAAATGCAACAAGAAGGTGTCTCAATTGCCTTAGACATGAAGCCGATTCTTCAAATGGAAATCACTTCACCAGATCAAATCAATTTTGTCTTCGACAAAAAAAGTAAGTATTACAGCGGTATCGTAAAAAATGCTGCCACAATTATTAAAGTAACTTCTACTGTAAAATGGGATCTTTATGCTGTGGGTAGATCTAAAGGAACCAATCCAAATGGAAAAACTTTCTGGGATCAAGAAGAAAGTTATGGATCTACAGTAAATTCGGTTGCTGATATTCCATTAAGTCTTTTAGAAATTAAACAAAATACTTCAAATTCTGGGGCTAATCATAAAAAAGCTAGATATACTGATTACAGTCAAGATTTTGCAGAACCATTTAGATCAAATGGTGGAAATAGCTTGTATGTAAGTGAAAACGGAACGCCTTCACCTCCTAGTATTAATGGCAAATATATTGCTGGTCATGCTGGAGTTTCAGACGATATCAATAATGGATATATGAATTCTGGAAGTTATATCTCAAAAAATGGTCAAGGAAACGATTTTATGTATGTGATGGACTATAGAATTTTACCTGGTTTTCCAGCTGTTTTTCCTAATGCATTTAATGCAGATGCTACTGTTGCAGAAAACATCGTTTCTTCTGCAAAGGCAAGTTCAGTACTTGTTGGGGGAGCTGCACAATCTGGAGATAAAGCCTATGCTGAACCTGGAACTTATACAATGAACGTTCAGTATGTTTTATTAGAGGATCAATAATATAATTTACTTACCAAACTATAAAAGACTATTTACTTTCTAGTGAATAGCAAATAATTAAGGATAAAAAAAGCGTTACATATGTAACGCTTTTTTTTAGTTTATTGACTTTTTTTCAATAGTTGAGGAAATTTTTTCTGAAATCGTTTTAATCTAGGTATGGAAACATTTCTGACATAACTGTTATAAGGATTTCGTTTTTCGTAGTTCTGATGGTATTCTTCAGCTTCATAGAATTTAGAATGTTTAGTAACTTCTGTAACTATTTTATTATTATAAATCTCTTTATTAAGCTTATTGATAGTCGTTTCAATAATTACTTTTTCTTCATTAGTACTATAAAAAGCTATGGATCTATATTGGCTACCAAAATCTGGATATTGTCCATTTTTTGTAGTTGGATCATGAGAACCAAAAAATACATCAACTAAAGTTTTAAAACTCACTTTTTCTGGATCATAATATACCGCTACAGCTTCAGCATGTCCTGTTTCTCCTGTTCCTATAGACTGATAGGTTGGGTTTTTAGTAAAACCACCAGCATATCCAGCAACAGCTTCACTTACACCTTCCACACTTTCAAAAATAGCTTCTACGCACCAAAAACATCCACTAGCAAAATAAGCTACTTTATCTGATTTTTTTATCTGATTTGCTCTAATTTCTTCTTTTGCTTTAATTTCAGAAAAACCAAAAGAAATGGCCAATAAACTTGCTACGAGAAATAATCCAATATTGTATTTTGATTTCATATATTTTTTTTAATTTATTAGGTAGTCACAAAAATAAATCATTCCCTACAATTGTTTACAACTTTAGCATTTTGTTAAGAAAGCATATTGTAAATACTCAAGTAGATACTTACATTTGTTAGACAAAGATAAGTAATAGAACATGGAGCATTTTATCGTTTCTGCACGTAAATACAGACCTCAAAACTTTGAGGATGTTGTGGGGCAACAAGCAATCACTAATACATTAGAGAATGCAATAAAAAGCAACCATTTAGCGCAAGCTTTACTATTTACAGGTCCTAGAGGTGTAGGTAAAACTTCTTGTGCTAGAATTCTTGCTAAAAGAATTAATCAGGAAGATAGTACCACAGAAGATAATGACTTTGCCTTTAATATTTTTGAATTAGATGCCGCATCTAACAACTCTGTAGATGATATCAGAAGTCTTACTGATCAGGTTAGGATTCCTCCTCAAACTGGTAAATACAAAGTCTATATTATTGATGAGGTTCATATGTTATCTCAAGCAGCTTTTAATGCTTTTTTAAAGACTTTAGAAGAACCACCAGCACATGCAATTTTTATTTTAGCAACTACAGAGAAACATAAAATAATTCCAACTATTTTATCACGTTGTCAGATTTTTGATTTCAAAAGAATTACCGTCATTGATGCGAAAAATTATCTAAAAACAATTGCTGAAAAAGAAGCAATTATTGCAGATGATGATGCATTACACATTATCGCTCAAAAAGCTGATGGTGCGATGCGTGACGCCCTTTCTATATTTGATAGAGTCATCAGTTTTTCTGGCAAAAACTTAACTCGTGAGGCAGTTACTCAAAATTTAAATGTGTTAGATTATGATACATTTTTTGAGATGACCAATCTATTACTAGAAAATAAAATTCCCGATGTTTTAAATCACTTCAATTCAATTTTAGCAAAAGGTTTTGAAGGTCATCATTTTATTAATGGACTAGCTTCACATTTTAGAGATTTGTTAGTTGCTAAAGACAAAGCTACTATCGATTTATTAGAAGTTGGAGATAACACTAAAAAGAAATACTTAGCACAATCATCAAAAGCTACTGTATCATTTTTAATACAATCTATTGAAAAAGCGAATCAATGTGATTTAAATTATAGGACCAGTAAAAATCAACGATTGCTGGTAGAACTAACATTAATGCAAATTGCCTCTATCACTTTTGATGGAGAAAAAAAAAAACCAGCTAACTACATAATCCCGGCAACCTTTTTCACATCGTTCGCTCCTTTAATAAAGGAGGTTTCTAAAGTGAAAAAAGAAGCCCTTAAAGTTGAAAGCACACCTACTGTAAAGAGTATTGAAAAAGTCGTTGAAAAGGTTCTTGAAGTAAAAGCTGAAGCTACTAAACCACCTGTATTACAGAACATTAAAAGAAGAAACAATTCACTTTCATTAAAGAGTGTTCATCAAAAAAAGGAAGATAAAAAAACTACCATTGAAGTAAATTACGATAATCATCCAAAAGATAATTTTACTGAAAAAGACTTGCAAAAAACTTGGAATCAATATCAACAACAATTAATTAAAAAAGGTGAAAAAAGTATGGCATCAATCTTAGCTGCCGATTTACCAACCTTAGGAGAAGATTTTAAAATTCAATTTTCTCTTCCTAATAAATTGATGGAGGATCAATTGAAAACTGGAAAACCAAAACTTGTAAAATTTTTACGTGAAACTCTAAATAATTTCGGATTGCATCTAGAGGTTATTGTCAATGAAACAATAGAAAAAAAGTTTGCATACACACCTCAAGAAAAATACAATAAGCTAAAAGAGAAAAATCCTTTCATGGAAAAATTGAAAGATATTTTTGAATTAGACTTATAATATTTGTGCCTCTAACAATAATTTATATCTTTAGCTTTTAAGTCAAATCTTTTCAATGGCGACAAACACCTTAGTTGTTTTTTTAGTTGGTTTTTTAGTAGTTGCAATTTCTGCAAACGAAATTTCAAAAGTATTTCAGAAAATTAAATTCCCTTTAATAACGGGATTAATTATTACTGGAATAGTAGCGGGTTCTTCTGTTTTAAACTTTATACCACAGGAAGCTGTTGATAAACTTCATTTTTTAAATGAAATAGCCTTAGCAATTATTGCTTTTTCTGCCGGTTCTGAGTTGTATTTAGATGATTTAAGAAGTAGGATCAATAGTATCAAATGGATGACGATTGGACAATTAGTAATCACTTTTGTTTTATCTTCTTTAGTTATTTACTTTATAGCTGATGCGATTCCTTTTATGGCTGACTTGCCAAGCATGTCAAAAATTGCCATCTCTATATTATTTGGAACTATTTTTGTTGCTAGATCTCCCTCATCAGCTATTGCTGTGATTAATGAAATGAGAGCTAATGGTCCTTTTACAAAGACCGTAATGGGTGTTACAGTAGTAAAAGATGTCTTAGTAATTATTCTTTTTGCTATTTGTTTTTCTGTTGCAAAAGCATTTATTAATGGAGATACCATTGGTTTTCTATTTTTAGGGATATTGGCTTTAGAATTATTAGCTTCATTTGGAATTGGATACCTTCTAGGAAAACTTTTACAAGTTCCCTTTGCTTTTAAAATACCCAAACTAGCTAAAGAGCTTTTAATAATAATTATTGGATATTCTATTTATTTATTTGCACATTTTGTAGAAATACAATCATTAGAAATGTTCAACCATGGTTTTGTAATAGAACCTTTACTAATCTGTATTATTGGAAGTTTTGTATTAACAAATTATAGTAAACATCGTATTGAATTCTCTGAGTTATTAGAAGAAATAAGTCCTATTATTTACATCATATTTTTCACCTTAACAGGTGCTTCATTATCCTTACAAGTATTAATGAGTGTCTTTGGTATTGCTTTAGGACTCTTCTTCTTACGACTAATTACAATGATTTTAGGAGGTTTATTTGGTGTCTACGCAGCAAAAGACCCAAAAGAATATTTATTTATTGCTTGGATGCCTTATTTAACGCAAGCCGGAGTAGCTTTAGGTTTAGCTACCTTAATTGCTAATGAATTCCCTGCCTGGGGATCTCAGTTTGAAACCATCATTATAGCTATCATCGTTATCAATCAATTAGTTGGACCACCGTTGTTTAAGTGGTCTTTAAATTTTGTGAAAGAGAGTCACACCAAAGCAACCCTACAAAAATTTGATGGAACACGAGATGCTGTTATTTTTGGCGTTGAGAGTCAATCAATTGCTTTGGCTAAGCAATTAGAAAAACATAAATGGGAAACTAGAATTGTAGGTTTTAGAGAATCTGACAGCAACAAAGTTCCTGATATAGAGTTTATTCATATGGATGAAATTTCTTTTGAAACACTAGCTCCTTTAGAATTAGAAAAAACAGAAGGAATTGTCTTAATGCTCTCTGATAAAGAAAATTACAGATTAGCTGAATTAATTTATGAAAACATTGGAACTGCCGTAGTTGTAGTTAGATTAAACAAACGTGAAAACTTCGAGAAATTTCATAAACTAGGTTCCTTAATTATAGAACCTGCAACAGCTATGGTAAGTTTATTAGATCATTTTGTTCGTTCTCCAAACGCCGCTTCACTTCTGCTTGGTATGGATGAAGGACAGGATACTATGGATCTTGAAATAAGAAATGAAGATATTCACGGAATGCGTTTAAGAGATTTACGATTACCTTCTGATGTATTGGTCTTATCGATACGAAGAAAAGGTCAGTTACTAGTTTCACATGGATATACGAGAATGCGTTTGGGTGATACCATGACCTTAGTTGGATCTGAAAAAAGTTTAGAAGAATTGAAATTTAAGTTTGATACTTAATCGTCTTCTTCCTCTTTAATCTTTAATTTTTTTCCTAAATACATTAAAACATTTCCTTCTTCTACTTCCATTTTTTCTGAATAAGATGGAATGATATGAATTACATTATCGTTGCTTTTTACAAAAATAGGGATAGAACTAATTTCTTGGTTAAGCTTTTCAATTACTTTTAAATAATGTTCTTTTGATTTTAAAATTACTTCATTAATTTGAGGATAGTCTCTAACAACCTCACTAAGGTTGATATAATCATCTGTATGTGAAAACAAGCCCATTTCTGGATTGTTCTGTGGGTTTTTCATTTCTTCTGTAGAAATTAGTCGATAAAAAGCTTGTTCACCAAAAACTCCAGAAAATTTTGATAATGCATGTGTATTAACCACAGAACTGCCTGTTAAAGCCATCAAATATCCAACATCATTTAACTCAATGTTTTCAGATATATCCTCATCATAAATATTCGTTTCTATAGCTTCTAAACCCATATCTTTTGATTTAGAAATATGATCTGGGTTGCTATCAATTAATACAACTCTTCTACCATTATCACTCAAATACTTTGCGATCATTCTAGAAAATTGTGAAGCTCCTACAATTAGAATTCCATCAGATGATTTTAAAAACACACCTACTAATTTAGAAAAAGCTCTGGCTGTTGTTGCATTTAATAATACTGTTCCTAATACAATCATAAACACTAACGGAGTAATATACTCGGCACCTTCAACACCTTGCTTTAAAAGTTTACTTCCAAAAAGAGAAGCGATTCCTGCCGCTACAATACCTCTGGGTCCTACCCAACTAATGAATACTTTTTCATTGGTTTTAAGTTTCGAATTATAAGTACTCAAAAATACCGCTAAGGGTCTAATGATAAAAACAACGGTTCCAAATAAAATTGCCGTTTGCCAATTATATAAAAGCATTAAGTCTTCTATATTAATGTTGGCCGATAACAAAATAAATAGGATGGAAATCAAGAGAACACTCAAGGATTCTTTAAAATATAAAAGTTCTTTTAAATTTTTTAATTTACTATTACCTAAAACCATTCCCATGACAACTACAGCAAGTAGTCCAGATTCATGAGCAAACACCTCAGACTCAACAAAAACAAGTAAAACTGTAGATAAAGAAACTACATTTAATAAATAATGAGGAACTAATTTTTTATTAATAATAAACGCTAAGCCATGAGCAAAGGTAAATCCAAAACTGGTACCAAATAAAATGATTTTCCCGAATTCTGATAAGGCAGTTTTTGTAAAACCACTTCCTCCTTCTACACTTATAAATTCAAAAACTAAAACGGCTACAAGCGCTCCAATCGGGTCAATTAAAATACCTTCCCATTTTAAAACTGCTGATACATCTTTCTTTAACGGAATGTTTCTTAGGATTGGGGTAATTACAGTAGGTCCTGTTACAATGATTAATCCTGAGAATAAAAATGACAACTCCCAACTTAAATTAAAGGTATAATGAGCTACAATTCCTGCTCCAAAGAAAGTAACTGCAGAGCCTAATGTTATTAACTTTGTAATGACAGGGCCAACATTTTTAATTTCGTCTCTTTTGAGTGTTAACCCACCTTCAAAAAGTATAATACTAATAGCTAAAGAGACAAAATAGTACAATCCATCACCAGGAAACAATCCTTTTTTGCCGTTCCATATTGGTTCAATCCATTTAGAACCGTCCTCTGTTATAAATTCAGCAGCAATCGGACCCACCAATAGGCCGATAAGAATTAAAGGTAGTATTGCCGGAATTTTAAATTTCCAAGCAAACCATTGTGCTAATATTCCTAAAATGATAATTCCAGCTAATTCTAACATAGTTTTATTTATAAAAAATTAAAGTTATGAAAAAAGATATTAGCATAGAGACTCTTATTTTAAATTATACTTAATTTAGTGCCTAATTATAGCATATGAAAAATCTCAAGTTGAAATTACAGTTTTCAAGTTTATTCTTTCTCCTTTTTCTAACAACAGGATTATTTTCTCAAGAGAAAAATTATTCTTTAAGAAAGTATCAACACGTGAAAGTTTTTTATGATGGAATTGCTAAAAAAGCAACTGAAATTTGCTTAAAAAACAACATTCCACCAGCATCTCTACTAGCAATAGCAGGTTTAGAATCTGGATGGAATCAAGGTTATATTGGTAAAATATCTGGTAATATTCTAAGTTTAAACATCAATCAAAAAAGCAGGCAACTGCCACCACTCTACTTACCAACTTTACTTAAAGAGAATAGAGTTTTATTCGATTCTTTAGAAATAAAGAAATACAAACCTTCCGAATTAAAATGGAAAAAACGGCCAGAAAGTTTTAAGAAAGATTATAGACCAGTACCTTTTAGAGGAACCACCTATAATTTAGGTTATTTTCAAAATCATCCTAAGAAAAAAAATAAGGCTCATTTACAAAATATAACCGATTTTGTCACCACTTTCATTGGTAGAAAAAGTCGCATTAAAGTATACAGAGATGCAAGAAGAAAAATGGATAGCTTGGTTAAAATTCATGGAAAAGAAATATTACTAAAAGAAAAAACAGCCATCGATTTTATAAATGCGATCGGTGGAAAACCCAATTCTTATAACTTTAGAGAAACTTGGCCTAAAAAAGTGATTTATATTATTAATAGAGCTGGATTAGTCGATTTAACAAAAAAATTAAATAAAGGCGATGCATTTGAGTTCGCTTGGAATAAAAAATAACATATGCTTGGATTAAAATTTGAAACGGAAACTTCTTGGGCAGCTATTGCCAAAGATAATTTGGAACAAATACTAACAGATCATGCCTTTGCAGAACAAAAAGCTTCAGCAAATGCCATCTCTATCATTATTAATTATTCAGAAGAAACTGAATTGGTAAAAGACATGACTGATATTGCCCTAGAAGAATTAGAACACTTTAAAATGGTGCATCAGTTAATGATAAAAAGAGGTTTTGTATTGGGCAGAGAGCAACACAACGATTATGCAAAATCTTTACAAGGATTTTTTCCTAAAACAAAAGATAGACCTACGGCTTTAATTAATAGACTGTTAGTAGCAGCTTTAATTGAAGCAAGAAGTTGTGAGCGTTTTAAAGTGTTTTCTGAGAACATGGAAGATGAAGAACTTTCTAAATTTTATAAAGATTTGATGATTTCTGAAGCTAATCATTATACTTTATTCTTAGGATATGCAAGAAAGTATATGGATAGAGAAATTGTAGACAAAAAATGGGAAGGCCTTTTAAAGTTTGAAGCTGAAATGATGAAAACAAGAGGAACTTCTGCAAGAGTACACGGGTAAAACAATGATCAATGAACACTTAACAATTATCAATTATCAATGATAACTGTTAACTGATAACTGATAACTGATAACTGATAACTGAAGTTATGTTTAGTAAAGAAGAAGCTGCTGCGCTAAGGCAAGAATTTTGGACAAGCTTTGGAAAATCATTTCCAAGAAAATGGTTGCTTTACAATACGAAGATAAAAGGGATCAGTTTTAAATTTGTCGCTGATAGAAAAAAAGCAATGGTTTGTTTAGATATTGAGCATTCTGATGAAATATCCAACGAAATTCTGTATGATCAACTACTTTCTTTAAAAGCTATTTTAACTGATGAATATTTTCCTGATGTTATTTTTGATGCATCCTACGAATTAGAAAACGGAAAAATCATTCATCGTATCTATATAAATCATACAGAGAAGTTTAGTATTTACAATAAAAATACGTGGAGAGCTTGTTATGAATTTTACATGAAAACAATGCCGAAATTTGAACAATTCTTTTATGAATATGAAGACATCATCAATTGTCTTTAAACAAAAAAAGTCGTCTTAAATAAGATGACTTTTTTTATTCAAATAATATATATATAGAAATTCTTATGAAAAGAATTGGATGCTTAATGGGTAATAGGGTTCTTGACGATTACTCGCTTTAATAGCATTAATGATTGGAAAAATCACGTAAAAGAAACCAATTACAAAAAAACCTAGCAGACCTAAACCAAATAATAATACAAGAGGAATGCAAATTAGTAAATACAAAAACATGGTGATTCTAAAATTTAAGATAGATTTTCCATGACTGTCCATATCGTATACTTCATCTTTTTTTACCAACCATAGAATTAGCGGAACTATAAAGCCACCAATACCAGTTACAAAATCTAATAATTGACTTAAATGTGTAAGTACTAATAATTGTCTGTTTTCTTTCATTTTTACTTCTTAGTTAGTTGATACTATATTATATAGACGTCAAAACTCACTTCTTGTTACACTTTACGCTTTTAAAATCTTATGAACCTTGTATATTTGCAAGATGATTCAAAACGATTCTATTATAGCTTTAGCAACTCCTTCAGGAGTCGGTGCCATTTCGGTAATTCGTATCTCTGGTGAAGATGCTATTGCAATTGTTTCAAAATTCTTTACTTCTATTAGTGGTAAGGTTTTAAAAAATCAAAAAACACATACAATTCATCTAGGTCATATTGTTTCTGACCATCAAATTATTGATGAAGTTTTAGTTTCTGTTTTTAAAAATCCACGTTCATATACAGGTGAGAATGTTGTAGAAATCTCTTGTCATGGTTCTAGTTTTATTCAGCAAGAAATCATTCAATTATTTTTAAAGAATGGTTGTAGAATGGCTGATAATGGAGAGTTTACTATGAGAGCTTTCTTGAATGGAAAAATGGATTTATCACAAGCAGAAGCAGTAGCCGATGTTATTGCTTCTAATTCGTCTGCATCCCATCAAATGGCAATTCAGCAAATGCGTGGCGGAATCACCAATGAATTGAAAGAGCTACGAGCACAATTGTTAGATTTTGCTGCTTTAATTGAATTAGAACTAGATTTTTCTGGTGAAGATGTCGAGTTTGCAGATAGAACAAAATTTAAAGAATTAGTGACTACCATTACTTCTGTTTTAAAACGTTTGATTGAAAGTTTTGCTTTTGGAAACGCCATGAAACATGGAATTCCGGTTGCAATAATAGGAGAACCCAATGTTGGAAAATCTACTTTACTCAATACTTTATTAAACGAAGAAAAAGCCATTGTTTCTGATATTGCCGGTACAACTCGTGATGCTATTGAAGATGAACTGATTATTGATGGTGTTGCTTTTCGATTTATAGACACAGCAGGAATTAGAGAAACCACGGATGTTGTAGAAAGTATCGGAATTAAAAAAGCCTACGAAAAAGCAGAAAATGCTCAGCTAATTATTTTTCTAATTGATGCTAATAAATTCTCTGAAACAAAAGAGGTATTTCTTGAAGAAATTGAAACGATTAAAAAGCGTTTCCCTAACAAACGATTATTAGTCATCGCAAATAAAATGGATTCACTTTCTGAAGCTCAGAAAGAAGAAATTACTTCTCAAATTGATGAGATTTTATTGTTGTCTGCGAAACAAAAAGTTGGCATTGATATTTTATTAAATGAATTGACTTCTCTCGTTAACAAAGGAGCTTTAAGTAACAATGAAACCATCGTAACCAATTCTCGTCATTTTGAAGCTTTAAATAACGCTCTAGAAGCTATTATGTCTGTACAACAAGGAATAGATTTAGAAATTTCTACCGATTTATTCTCCATAGATATCAGAGAATGCTTACGCCATCTCGGAAATATTACTGGAGAATATGATGTTGATAAAGACATTTTAGGTCATATTTTCTCTAATTTTTGTATCGGAAAGTAAATCAATTAATACATTTATATTTTATAAAATACAATGCTAAAAACTTCAAATACTTTTATAGCGAAAGCTACTTTACAAAGAGTTGGAAACAAGTTAAGTCAGGAATTGTGTCATGTAACCAATGCCGAAATTCCATTAACAGAATCTGAGGAAGAATTACTTAAAAATTTCTTTTTAAAGTCTATTAAGTCTAGCATAGACTTAATGAAATTCACGCATCATATTAGTTTAGATTACAATGCTGTTTATGGTAACACATCTAAATATTTAGATAAAGAGATTTCATTTATTGAATACTCTAATAGTATTTTAAATCATCTGTATGAAAAGTCTAATCATCCACAGATTAAAACTGGAGAGCTCTTTATTGTTCACTTTGAAGAATTTAAATTTCAGGATATCACAGTAGATGGAATTGGGATTTTTAAGATTGAAAATAAAATTGATTACCTGAAATTCAATCAACAAAATAATGATTTAGATTTTACCATCAACAAAGGTGTAAAACTGCAAAAGATTGATAAAGGTTGTGTGATTTTAAATACTGATAAATCTGATGGATATAGAGTATTATCTATAGATAACAATAGCTACGACGCTAATTATTGGAAGAAATCATTTTTAGATTTAGAAGAAGTGATGAATGATTCGTATCAAACCAAACATCATTTAGGATTGTTATCTAATTTTTCTAACACCATGGTAGAAAATAATGACACATTCATTCAAAAAGAATTTATTAGTCAAGGAATTCAATTATTTAATGATCATGAGGTAATCACCAAAGATTTACTTGAGCAAGAATTGTTAAGTCCTTTTGATGTGGTTGACTCCTACTCTCAATACAAAACTCAGTATAACAAAGAGAATAATCTAGACTTAGAAGAAAATTTTAATGTTTCACTAACCACTTTAAAAAAGGAAAAGCGTAAAATTAAAAGTCAAATAAACTTAGATACTAAAATTCAAATAAAGTTAGATTTGAGTGAAGGTGATACTGTAAAAGACAATATAGAAAAAGGCTTTGACGAAGAACGAAAAATGCACTTTTACAAAGTATTTTATAACGAAGAAACGTAGTTGAACTCATAAAAAAAATCCCCAATCTTTATTAGATTAGGGATTCATTTTTTAAATAAATAACATTTGTGTTCCATCTTCATTGGCCCTATTGTAAAAATCTCCAATGGTTATGATTCCATCCAAATCATCTATGAGATCTTCTTTCTTTAGATGAAACATATCAATCGCTAATTTACAGCCCCATAATTTACATCCTGAATCTGAAAGTATTTCTAAAAACTCACCAATAGGTGGCATGTCTAATTTTTCCATTTCTTTCTTCATCATTTTAGTTGCCAATGCTTCCATTCCAGGCAGTCCCCCAATCATAGTTGGAATATGTAAGGCTGGGTTTCCAACGGTAGCTACACGTAAATGCTCTAATTTATTTTTTTGTATTGCTTCTAATCCAAAAAAAGTAAAGAATATTTCAGACTCTATTCCTTCCATTCTTGCTCCATTTGCCATCACAAACGCGGCATATACATTTTCTATCGTTGCTTTTGATAAAATAAAAAGCATTTTTCTAACTTTTGTGCTCATAATTTTTAGGTTTAATTAAATACAACTTTTAGGTTTTGGAATTCCTGCAATCATTGTCGCCTTTTTTAAAGGTCCTCCTGGAAATAAACCATAAAATTCTTTGATATTGATCACTCCACTTTTCTTGATACCTCTAATAGATAATGGTTCACTATTTTGATGTTTCTCCTGAATATATTCTATGACTTCCCAATGTTTTTCTTCCATCACAATTTCACATTCTCCTGCGATACATTCAGCTACTTCTCTATCCCATTGATTAAAATCAATTAAATATCCTTCCTCATTAACATCTACTTCTTTGTTTATAAATACTTTTTTCATGATATCATTAATTTAATGTTTGACTCTCTTTAATTTTTTTTCCTTTTTCTGACATTGTTGCCGATACAAAAGGAATATGAATTCCTTTAATTAGCATGTTCCAATAGATCCAACGAAATGCCATTTTTCCCATATGATTAATTCTGCTTTCTTTTAAAAGGCTTAAAGGTCCTATACCAGGAAATGGAAACGACCCTTCTACAGGTTCTTGGGTATAATTAAAATCTATCAATAAGGCTTTGCCATTCCCTGTTTCAATGAAACAATTTGCATGACCATCAAATTCTTCTTTTAATTCTTCTCCGTTGATATATCTAAGAATATTATCTGCTAAAATTTCAGCTTCAAAATGTGCAACCGATCCCGCTTTAGAAGCCGGAAGATTTGTAGCATCTCCAATTGCAAAAATATTTTCATAATCCCTTGTTTGTAAAGTTGCTTTATTGGTAGGAACAAAATTTAAATCGTCTCCCATTCCAGAGCGTTCAATGAGCTGGTCTCCCATATTTGTAGGTACCGTTACTAATAAATCGTATGCTACTTCTGTGTCTGCGTAATCAATTATTTTATTGTTCTCATAATCAACTCGCTCTATATTGAAATCTGTCACTTCTTTAATATTCTTCTCTTCCAATAAATAATGTAATGCTTTGGTCGCTTTGGGTTTTGTAAATGCGCCGCTCAGAGGGGTCACATATGTAATATCTACCTTGTCTCTCATGCCTTTACTTTTAAAATAAGAATCGGCAAGAAAAGCAAACTCTAAAGGAGCTACAGGGCATTTAATTGGCATTTCAGTAATATGTATCACCAGTTTTCCACCTTCCCAGTCTCGCAATTTGTTCCGCAAAGCTTTAGCACCTTCATAAGTATAAAAATCGAAAATATTCTTATACCACATTGGCCCATCCATCCCTTCTATTTCTCCAGGGGCAATTTTTGTCCCAGTAGCAACAATTAGGAGGTCGTAAGTGAGTTCTTTGTTATTTTCAAGTTGAATTTTATTCTCTTCTGGAATTATGAGATCTACCTTGGTATTAATATAATTCACATTCTTTGGAATAAATTTACTCCCTTTCTTTTTTACTTGTTTAGTTGTATAAATATCAAAAGGAAGAAATAAAAAACCGGGTTGATAGTAATGTGTTTTATATTGATCTATGATCGTAATAACCCAATCGTTTTTAGATAATTTTGGCTCAAGGTGATTTGCCATCATCGTTCCAGCTGTACCAGCACCTAATATTATTAAATTTTTCATGATTACCTTTTATTTATAGCGTAAAATTATGTGATTTTCATCGCAGATGGTATGATAAAAATCATGTTTCATATCCTATGTTTTCTTATAAAAAATCAAAAAAGGTTCGCTATAAATAACGAACCTTCTCATACTGATTATTTTTTATTATTAAAAGTATAGTTGATCCCAAAAGCAATCATAGAGGTAGTCATGTCGTAAGAAACTTCACTACCCGGAATAGCACCATAGGGAGGGAAATTAGGAATAAAAGCAGGATTTAATAAAGGTCCTGATGTTTCTCCATTACTTGTACCATAATGATACAAAGCATCCAAGGTAACACGATCGTTGAAAACGTAACTTATCCCTAATTGATAAGCACTTTCTATAACAGCTGTAGCGGGAATATTAAAGAATGTAACCTCACTAGCAACAGGATTCGAATTATAAGTATACCCTAAACGCAATGGTAATTTATTGATTCC
>Ga0075467_10001189_pt1 | contig 21499 bp, 16 predicted proteins | sample DEB08_DNA_9_FD_75067 | JGI IMG/M metagenome (GOLD analysis project Ga0075467, IMG submission 75067) | Aqueous microbial communities from the Delaware River and Bay under freshwater to marine salinity gradient to study organic matter... | ecosystem: Environmental > Aquatic > Marine > Coastal ... | reverse complement strand
TGGGCATACTAATGCCAGCAATTTTAGCGCAACAGGAAAATTCCGAATTATCAAAGCGTGTTATTCGATGCATGGAAGCAACTATAGACCTTCCCTTGTATGAAATAACGTCTGGGCAAAGTGGGATGATGCATGCAGCCTTGGCGCTCTATCGTAAAACTGGTGACAGCCATTGGAAAGACCTTTATCTCAAGGGAGCAAAGTCACTGATGGACAATTGGAGTCATGATACAGATACTGGCGAATGGCTCTGGCAAAGCCAGGTGTTTGGCCCCAAACGTCATTACTATGGTGCTTGTCATGGTCTAGCTGGTAACGCTAATATCCTTTTGCAAGGCGCGGATTTACTGCCGGCTGACTATGCAGAAATCATTATGAAGCGCACAATTGCCACCTTAAAGATTTCAGTAAAAAGAGAAGCTAATTTGGCTAACTGGAGTTTGTGCACTAAACCCGATATAAACAAACTTCTCGTACAGTGGTGCCACGGTGCAGCTGGGATTGTTACCGCAATGGCCCGCGCGCCTGAAATCGATTTAGATGATTCTAAACAACTTGATCGGCTGTTAGAAGAAACAGGAGAGCTGATTTGGCAAGCAGGTCCTCTCGTAAAAGGTTCAAATATTTGCCACGGTACATCCGGAAACGGTTACGCTTTTTTGTATCTATATCGAAGGTGGGGTAACTCGCTATGGCTTGATAGAGCAAGAAAGTTCGCAATGCACTCAATCGATCAATGTAATAAAGATCGTTTACGTTTCGGTCAAGGCAGATTTACATTGTGGACGGGCGATGTCGGTCTTGCTATTTATTTAGATCATTGTCTATATCCCGAAAAGGCAGCAATTCCAGGATTGGATTTATTTTAATGGGAGTGATAGTGGACACACATCTCAGCGGTTTACCGAGACACCCATCCGAAGATGCCCGTATTTGCATATCTCAGGCCCATGTAATTCTCGAATTATTTTATTGATTCTCATCAAGAATCCAGTGCCGTTTTAAGTACGGTCACGTGAATCTAATGATGTTGCTGAACTTTAAAGCGATATTCATCCTGTTGGGATGAGTAGCTAACCTAAAAGTACGCGGTATGACTTGGTCGACGGAATGCGTTGATACTGTTTATTCTTATACCGCTGGAACAAATGTGGACACCCATTTCTGATGTAGAACCGTGGGCTCTATTCGAGCCCGCAGCAAAGTATTGATGGTCATTTCTCCCAATTTCTCTGAGTTATTAGCGTACGCTATAGTTTCCCGACAACATTTCCGGAATACACTGTGCTTTGCTTTTCGATACCTCAAGCTTCATCGGTATGGAGCGCTTCGTACTTGTGACTTTGAATTTCCAACCTTTAAGGGCGGAATCGTCTAAATCGAGTGTGCTGGCTAAGTAATAGAGCCGGTCTGTTGCTGGAGTGTCAAAGCCTGCTTTTTTTGCTTCATTGGCTAGGGAAAACCGTTCCCACAACCATGACGGTGTTACCGCTTGTGAATTAAGGGTTGCTTCAATGCTTACCGCGCCAGCAATTTTTGACAAAGGTATACGATAGCGAATAGAGTCACCACCCGGTTTTTGATTGTACTCTGGGTCAGAGCCAACGCCATCGGGGTCGGTTGCTCGCATCATTTGACGTAGTAACTCACCTTGGTCTTTTAACCCATCGCTGCCTTCGACACCGCCGGCAAATACGTCGCCTGACACCCAGCCTCTTGGCAGCATGCGGTTATCCTTTACGTGATTAACTCGGTGCACGAAACTAGTGGTGAATTCGCCTTCAGCATTTTTTACTAACTCCTCGTATATTTGCACTTGGTCTTCGCTGCAAATCTCTTGATAATGTGGCTGGTACAAATCTGGGTTCTTGAGAAACTCTGTACTGAGCTGCTTGTTATCAGGCCCAAGAATCAGACCAGCATTGTTACTTTTCCCAGATGCCCAAAGCACTTTATCATCAACACCTTTGACCAATAACTCAATCCACACTCGGCGAAAGGTAACGCCACTCGGAAGTCGGTGTCCGGTGTTGTTTTTAACATGCACATCAACCACTAAATTAGCACCAGCCTCGTCGGTTTCTGGGGTGCTAATCTCAAGTTTTGCGACACGGCCTTCGGTGGTTGACTGAACCATGTTATTTAGAGCAAGTTCGGCGCCGTTGTTAGCAAAGGTTTCAATATCGTTGAGGTTAACGTTTAACACCTCGCTGTTTTGCTCAAACATCTTTAATAGAAAACCATTAAGCCCGACCATTTCATGACGTTGGTAATCAGACCGAACAGGAACTTCAATTTCATCGCTCGGTAATTGGTGATCAGCAAACGGATAGTTAGAGTCTTGTATGGTTGCGATTTGCGCGGCTAACGGCTTGCTAATACTGCCATCCTTAAGCGGTGGCGATTGATTCGGCATATGACAGTCTTGACAAGATTGAAACTCTGGGCCTTTTTTATTGTGTAACCCAGGGCCAAAGTCACTATTTAGCCATTCTAAGTAGGTTGCCTGTTCTATGCTGTGCGGTATGTCTTGGAACACAGGGTTAGGTTGAAGCAATCTGAGAATTGGGTTTTTCTCATTCTCAATAGATTCACCAATATTGGGTAGATTGATCGTATGGCAAGTACCACACATAGCTGAGTCGCTGGTAAACGCTTCATCGGCCACTGCCTGAGTTCCCATTTTAAACGTCGGCGCAATTTGCGGTGTTAATGCCAGTGAATGCTGCATTGGTTTTTCACGTACATCATCGAATGGACCTAAAATTTGATCCTTCTCTGAACGCTTATAAAGCCCTGAATTATTAGTTGCTAAAAAGGTAAAGAAATCGTCAGTCCATACGAGGCCGTCGTCGCTAATCCAGTCGGGGTGACTTTCTTTTGCGGTACTAATGAATTGATCCACATCTGATGAGTCCGGTGGTGCAATATGGTGGCACACAGTGCAGCTGATACCTTCGCGTGCAAGATTACCAAGCTCGTTGCTATGTTCATTGGTCTTGGCTGGTGGAAGGCCAGTATTAGCCCAAGGAATAAATGGTTTAGTCTCTTTGCTTGGGGGAATAGTGCGGTAAAAATTATTCGGGTCGAATTGAGGATTTAAGATTTTTCGATCTTTGTTGGTTAATAATTTTTGGATTGCATCATCAGATTTGCTGAAGTTAGCCGAAAACTTTCTAATGGTTTCTTCAGTTTGATTTAAACCCTTTTGCCGTAGGCCCATAGCACCGTGACAACGTAAACAGGTATCTACTAATGCCTGTTGTAATACCCGAACTTCTTCTAAGCTTTTTCCATGCCCGAGCTTCGCGACAGTGGGTTCTTTTGCTTTGTTTAGTAGACCGTTTTCTTTAAGTAGAATTAGTAACTCGGTCTCTATCTGAGAGTGAAAAATGGGGTCTCGGCCAGCTAAGCCCATTGGTGACCAACGCCATTCGCCGTACGGTGAAATGTTATATCCGTCACCGTAGTTCTGGCCTGTTTGTAAAAATTGAGAAACGCCAGAGGGTGCTCCTCCCAAGCCGCCGTGACAACCGACACAATTATCTGAGGTGATGTATTGTTGCCGCTCTGGTGTCATCGGGCCTTCAGGGTGGTCAACTGGTAGGCGCTGATTCATCTTCATTGAAAAACTATGATCAGCAAACGCGGGCGGAAAACTAAAGCGTTTGATTTGTTCTGCGGTCGGTTGCTTTCTTAGTTCGGTTAATGACCAAAACGCATCTATAAAGTCTTTATTTACCGCCTTGCCGTTTTGCTTATCGGTTGAGGATTCATCTGACTTTTGCGCAAGCTCTTCTTTTTGTTCCTCAATTGCTGGAAGATGGGCGTCGCGTATATCAACTTGGCTTTTGTCGTGCGCAACCCAAGGCCTTTGGCTGTCGGGTAAATACCAAATAGGTTTTAATCGATCAAAAATATCTCGGCCATCGATGGTCACGAGTTGTCCGTCAATTTTTATTTCTTTTTTAAATGTGGTCAATTTTTCGACCAGCGATGGCGCTGCGATGCTGCCCGCATTTAAATACGATTCAGCACGCCATGAATTATCGACTCGGAATTGTAAGCCTTGTTTGTCGTCGTCAATATTATCCAAGGTTGAAAATGTGGATTCGCTACTTGCCGACGCATGGCAACGAATGCAGGTTCCGGTTGAGAACCCCGAATAAATAAAGTGTGGCTTAGGCACCTCTCGTCCGCCGCCTTTCTTCGGAGGGTATACGTCTAGTTCAGTTGAGGTGTAATTATCCAACCAACTTGGGTTGTAGTTTGGCGCGCCTTGGTAATCTTTATTCGGGTTCGGCTCAGTTTGTGCCCAATACCAACCATCTGCTGATGGGCCGTTTCTGTCTTTGATCATGATCACCCAACTGCCAATCAGATGTTCAAGTATGGCCTCATAGGCTTCGCCCTTTTTATCGTTATTAAACGGAGGTACGTTGGCGATCTCATTGTAAATATTGGCCGGTGATAAATACATTTCTTTGAGGATGAAAGCGCCGTCGGGCAGTTGCTCCGAGCTGGCGTGGCCTTTAGTATTTTGTCGGCCATTTTCAAGCCAAGTCACTACTTCAGGTGAGTACCATATTCGCACTGCGGGGTGAGTGCCATAATCTTTTAGCGCAATAAACGGGCCTGTTTGGCGCACCTCTTTATCGACCTTGACGCCATCAACATTCTTATAGGCATAGCAATTGATCCATGTGTACAGCGATTGCTGATAGTCAATTGCGTATTCGAAGCTGCTTGGCAATGGTGGGGGCTTGATATTCTCGCAATTGCTCGCATTGCTAACTGAGCTTATCAATACAAGTGCTAAAAAGGTGATGATCTTTGTCATTGCAATATCCAGTTTTACCGTCTAGATTTTTATAAGCTGCAGAGATAGGGCAAAGGCGGCAGGCCTTTAATATCTAAATATCACTTTAGCTCCTGATTTAATAAATATACATTTTTACTGGTTATTTATCTAATAGTTGCACCTTAGGCGCTAGTGATAGAGACCGAATAAATTGACATACAAATTTATTCGCCTCAAGTTGCCAACTCGATGGTTCCCGAGGTCGTGTATAGGCTGCGCTAGATTAGTTATCGATTGCTACTTCATTTTAGTGCTCTATTGGGCAAATAAACGGGTAGTGTTTTTCATCAATAATTGGCTCTATTGCAAAAAAATCATTGAGCACCGACTCTGCTGTGCAAAACGCGCCTTCGACCCAAGCCTGATCATTTGAGTAGGTCTCACCAACAATATAGATTTCGGCGTCTTGGCCTTTTATCAATTGCGAAGGTTTACGGATCTTCTGTTGTACATCTCCAATATCATAGTGAGATTTGTACGCGTGATAACCGGCATTAAACGGCGGCAACGACCAATCCATAAAGCGGGTGTCCAACGGTTTTGGCACATCACTGTATTGCGACTGCGGACCAAAATGCAGAGCGGCTAATTGTTTGCGCAGCATTTTTTCCATAACTGGCGTAGCTTTTTTTGGGCCGTTGAGTGGTTGTGTATCCCTCGATTCGGGAATTTTTCGTTCGGCCTTCGGCCCTAACTCTAATGCTTTCCAAAAAGTGGTGTATTGAATATCGTCATAGCTCGCTAAGATACCGTAAACCTTTTTACCTTTTTGCTTCAATGCATTGTTGCCGAAGTACACCACCTGACGAATGGGCATATCGGTAATGCTTGGTCCAATCGTATCGAGCTCGGCCGCCGCGAATAGGGCGTTCTGCTGCTTGATACTCAAGCGCTGCTCAATGCATTGTTCTACCTGCTCTAGAAACTGTGCTTTAGTTGAATAACTTGTGTTTATGATTGATGGCTTACCCGTAGCGGCAATCTTGTTTAGATATTCTTCTGGAAATCCTTCGCTAGCCAGAGAGTCACATCCTTGAGGTGTGAGGAAGTAGCTGCTTAACTTAGCCGGGTAAGTTGCGCTTCCGGCTAGCCACCAAGGCGAATCGAAAAACATCCCTACCTTATAGGAAGGTTCCATAATTACTGATTCTAGATACAGCTGAACGTTTTCATGGTTGAGCACATCTAGGCCTTCTTGATCGCTATAACGTGTGGCTTGTGCGACTAATTCGATCGCGCCACGTGGCATCGCGAGGAACGCGGCACTGCATTCTTGCTTGCCGTGTTCATGATCAGGCTGAGCCCGAGTCGCTGTTGTGTAATGGACGATCTTGTTGTGATGCACAATAGAGCGTAAGCGAGTATCTGGCCGATACTCAAACACGATGCCTTTTTCATTTGCTAATCGTTTTACTTCATTGAATAGGGCATCGAAGAGGCTTGAAAATCCTTTGGTGAGAGTCTTGTATTCGGTGCCGGGCGTGAACTCATCATTTACTGAGAACGACTGGGCAGAGTGGCTGTTGACGACGTTGGATGAATAGCCATTGCCATCGGCCAGATACGAAAAGCCTTCTTGACCAAGCGTGTCGTAGCCTAAGTTCCAATAGCCAATATCCTTAAGATAGTCTCCTTTTTTAAACACCGAAGAATCAGGCATGCTCGCGGTAATCTTTCCTGTTTCATAGAATTTGCACCATTCACGACGTGTCTTTGGGCCTCTACGTTTAGTGATGGCAACCGACTCGATTGTGCCGAATTCGTTATCCGGCGGAGAGTCTGCGCCGTAGTGATCAACGGCATAGGGGGCCGGATTATTGGAATTCACTTGCGAGATATACATGTTACGGGTGCGCAGTGACATCAAGGGGTCCGCAGATTCATTGAACGGCACTGAACATTGGTCAAGCCCTAGCTTGCCTATCGTGGTAGTAACAACGCGGTGGCCTTCTCCCATTGGCTTGCCATTCCAATATGAATAACGCATACCTCCTAGCTCTAGATATGAATTGTCGGGGTCGTCTTTAAAATGCCAGGTGCATACCCGGGCACCCGGTTCGCGCGAGCCAGAATCTTCTGTATTAAAATCGTATCTACCCCAATCATAAAGTCGCAAAACATCGCCTTCAATGAGATGCTTCTTTTTCGCGTTGCGCCCTTTTGGTTTTCCATCTAATAGGCGCCAGGCTGTGTATAAGCCTGATGCGCCTGCACCAAAAATTGCGTAGGTTTTATGTCTGTCTACTTGTTGTTTAAATGTCATAACAAAGTCCCGTTTCGGGTTATTAGGTAACGTCTCACTCAAGACCTTTTCAGTGCATTTTTTGGTGTAGGTCTTTCTCTATGTATCCAAACTGTCGATAACAGTAGGGCAGACTGTACGATCTATGACCCTAGCCTTGTGATGCAGCAAGGTTGGCTAAATATCGCAGCCCTGTGATGCTAGGGAAAAAACAATACACGCTACCTCGCGTGATAATCGTTCGGCCAAATCCTGTTACGTTTACGTTGTTGCTTCCATTCACACCGTCTTTGGGAAAGGTGAATGAACTGTTCGAAGGGTCGTTGACGCCCAAGAAGACATCCTCACCACTGATGTTAAAAACGGCGTTACCCGCTGGTGACCCTCCAGGTGCTTCGGCAGACTTAACGAATGTAGAGGTTTGATCCCATTGGCCAGTAAGGAACTCGAACTGGTTGGTAATGCTTGCGTTAATGAAATAGCCAATTAAGCCTCGGTTGCCATCATCTGGGTTTTGCGGGTTGTAAACTTTGCCGTACGGCATCGCTCGGCGCGTGATTCGATGATGCGTGCTGTCGGTGCCAACAACGCCTGCATTTCGAGGGTTGTTACGGCGTATATGTGAGCCTACTGGGCAGGTTAAACCAAGCGTATCGTCGTTTACTGCCTCTGGTTTTACGTAGGTAAAGTTATTCAGTTGTTCTGTTGGAAACACAGGTTCTTGTTGATCTGGTGACAGTGTCAATGGGTTACCATTACGCCAGCGCCCACAAACCTTCGCGGCGACCATCTCAGTCTCCATGCCGGTGGTTTGAGCAAAGCTATCTAAAATGGCATTAAAACCAGCAACATCCTGCTCCAAAATACGGAAGGCCGCGTACGAACTATTCAATGAAAGTTCAGTCGGGGAGACAGTATAGGTACCTCCAATTTCATTTTTATACCCCAATAGAAATTCGCCAGTAGCAACTTCGGGTTGATCATCTGGTTCATACTTTGCTGGAGGTGCACCCTTGACGGTCGGTTGAGCAATGCTGTCACGGTAGCCAAAATGAATTTTATTATCGGGTAATGCGTTGGCATCGTGTTGCAAGATTATGGTTGCTACGCCACTAAATGCACTTGCTAATGTAGCGCTGATTGATTCAAGTACTTCTTTAGAGTCTCTGGCCCAAAGACTGATTAAAAGATGTACCTGACCGCCATCGTTGAGTCCATCAATCCAATTGCTTGGGGCACTATCACCAACGTCGCCGATATTATTAGCAACGCTTGGGTTAGTTGCGCCTAGTTGAAACGACGAATCAAATGTCTGCAACTGCTCATCACTGAGGCCCATTTTTGATAGGCCAGTGTTGGTGAAACTGAGATTTAGAAAACTCTCAGGTTTGCTCTCAAGCCTAAGAGCCGTGGTGATTTTGGGTAAGCCATTGGTGCCACTGACTAGTGAACTTAGCAATGAGCTCATCGCTGGTACATTGTCGATGCTCAACACAAAGTGGCGGGCATAATCGACTCGATAGCCTCGTAAAATCGTGCCTTGCACGTCGTCAAAATCAATAGAGGGTGCGTTCATAAAACTGCTCCAAGCAGGAAGGGGTGATGGTAAGTTCAGATTAGATGCTCTCGTCACTCAATCTGGACGAGAGCCTTGGTTAGATAAAGCTTGGCTTATGGAAAAGCGGCTTTGATCTGTTGAACTGTTTGCGGGTAGGCCGCATACAAAGTGTCATTTGGCTTATGCTGAGAGGCATCATTTGTAGTGATAAACGCTTGGAAGGCGGCCAAATTATCTTGTACAGGCGTCACCGAATCACCGCCAACGACAAACGCAAGAAGGGCATTGAATACGTCACCAAGTTGGGCCACAAAATCACTAATATAGGCGTCGAAATTACCGTCATAATCAGTGACTACGCCGATTATCAAAGTGTCTGACGTTGCATTTATATCCTTTAAATCAGGTTGCAGGTTAGCGACCGAGCTATCTAAAAGCAAAAAGCGCGCGAAATGCACGGTGCCAATTGAGCTAAGTGCCGCATCAATCGGCGCTTGATTCTCGGCTAAAACTTCGATAATCGAGAGTAGTTTAGTGTCAGGCTTTACCGGCATCATCAAGGTGAGAGGGTTGGTCATGGTATCTCCGTATTTAGAGTAGGTTTAAGTAGTTATCAATTTGTTAGCAATCTTGAAGCTGGTGTCTGGTTGGCCGTTAACCACCTCAGGGTGACTTCAAGAAAGTCTAGAATAGATAACAGCTCGGCCCACGACCATTACACTCTATTACATTGGTCAAGAACTGGTATTGACTAGTTGATTTTCAATACGAAATGCAATCAATAATGTTCAGTGCTTTGAGGTTGGGCAACACCTCTAGGTGGGTGTCCATTTTTCTGATTTGCTCTCTGGTATAACGAAGAAACTAGAGTGGAAGGAATTGCCGTATCAATATCAACCGAGTCTTGTTCCAAATTAGCGAGCCTAGGTGTGGCGACCCTATGCCGATGTATCGACGGCTATTTTTATTGGTGGAGCTTTAGGAATAGTTTGAATTAATAAACTTGTTTACTTACACTGTTCCTCGAAAAAATCGCAAGTTCTACGCCAATTGCGCTCTTAACAAGCTAGTCAATTTGTGGGCATATAAAACAAAATAACATGCAAAAAAGTATTCGTAATTATCTAACCCTATTGGCAAGTTTAATCGGTTGTTTAGTCTATGGCCTAGTGCATGCACAAGACTTCGAGGCGGCTGAGATAATTGAAGGTAGTGTGTCGAAAAATTTTTATGAAAGCTTTTGGCCGTCAAGAATAGACAGTGGTGTTGTTGAGCTTGTATTTATGGTCGATAAGATGGGGCAGCCAATAGAAATTGAAGTGCTACGCTCATCACAGCCCTTTTTTGATTCGGTAGCTATAAAAACTGTTGCAACTTATAAATTTAGGCCCGCTAGGTTGAATGCTAACTCAGTTGATTCTAGGCAAGTGGCCCGTGTTGTGTTTGATCATTCGAAAATTGCCAATATTAACGGCTTCGTTAAACCTATGGGTGCGTCGCGAGCGTACATGAGTCTCTATAATCGACTGAGAAAGGAACTCAAAAAAGAGGCTCCAAGCCAACGCAAGGCGATGCAGGCCTTGAATAAAATTGATCGCTTACGTGATAAGACTTTTTTTACTGGAGTTCACACCCAACTTGCGCGCTACTATCTTGCCGAAAAATTCGGTAGCAAAGAGCAGCAATTAGAACCGTTGCTAAAAATCATGATGTTCGAAGATGTGGAGTGGGGTGGTAATCGTGCGTTGGATGACGAAGTTAAAAAGACCATTCAATTCGCCATACTAAAGTTGATGTTGGACTTAGGGTACAACGCAGAGGCGCTCGAAAAATATAATCAATTTGTGGCGTCGACCCCTGAAATCAGCGATACGTTTTCGGCCTACATGCAAAACATAAAACAAATTCAAGAGGGTGATTCGGTTTTGGAACGCAGAGTGACCTTGACTCCCAATGGCCGCACGTTTCTATCGCTACTGAAAAAGTCTTTTGTTGTTGAGCCGATAACGGGGCGTATCGATAATTTTTTAATCCGCTGCGAACGCCGGTTCGCTCGATTCGAATACAAAGCTGAAGCACAGTATGATATTCCAGCCGCTTGGGGGGACTGTGAAATGCAATTAAACGGCGAACCCGAGACACTCGTCAGTGTATTGCAACAGTAACTTGTTATCATGAGACACCTTGAGGTTTAGAGGCCATTAGATATATAGTGATTAAAAGATTCGTATATTGATGGCTTCGACAATACATGCCCAGTATAAAATTAGAAATTGGAGGTGTTAAATGAAAAGGACTGTAGTGATTTCGACTTTAGCGGTTATTTTTTTAAGCGGATGTGCTAATAAAGTTTATTTCGGCACGGCAACAAGCTTGGCAATCGACTTTTCCTCTAATGGCGCTGGTATAGGCTATAAAAACGCGCAAATGGCTATCGTGCCACCTAAGGAAAATGGAACTGAATTCTCTGTGCTCGGAAGTTCCGATATTGATATTTCAATTTCAAAGATCATCATCGATGAGGAGTTTGCGACCGGCGAGGCTGCGGAATACGCCTTGCATAATGATCTCTTGAGGGAAGATCTTAATACAACCCATGGAAATTTGTTGTTTGGCGCATATACCACGGTGTCGATAATTGATTTGAATTTTGGTGTTACCAACCCGTTTCAAGGCGCAACCTTTGGTTATAAGCGAGCGACAGCGACGATAATTCCGATCGTAGATGATTCGTTGAGGTCGGTTTATGCCAAAACCTCTATTAATTCTGAACAGTACGATGCCCAAACAAACCCATGTGGCACTAAGACTAATGGCCTTCGATTTGTGCAACTATTTGCTACAGGTAAAGCTGCGATAAATATGGCGAAGAAAAACCAAGAGTCCCTCGAGACTGCAGGTTCCAGCAATAAGATAAGCAAAAAAGCCGTATGTGGGGAATAGTCAAAGTGATCAAGGTGCTAGCTATTACGATAATGGCTACTTTGATCTCTGGTTGCGCGCTCTCTTTCGTAGACAAGGATGGCTACGAACATTCAATTGGTTTGATTCATCAAAAAGTTAAACTGGATGGAAATCTGCTTTATGTGCAAAAAAGCACCGCGGGTTTGAACGTGAATTTTTCTCAGAGTGATGGTGGCATCAACCTTGGTTACAAAAATAGCTCCCGAGTTTTCCTTGCGGACAATATGGTACTAGCGATTGATAAAGACGGCGCTAACTCGGTCGAGATTGATTTGCCAGAGCAACAGCAACGTATAGCTACAGATAAATAGCCGGTTTTCTGTCTGAGTTGAGGGCGTCTCGTATAACCTTAAAAAACTCCAACTGGTCGAATATTATCGCTGGATTAGCTTTCTTCTTGCCTTGAAAAAATTGATTTCCGCTGCCGCATTAGTCATCTGTAATAGGCAGTAATAGGTATTTCTGTTGTTTGGCTATACATTTGCCAAATGTTTAAAGCAGGACCTTTCTGCTTAACGAACCCTAAGGTCAGTTGTGCTCGTTAATGTATCGGGTTGCTAAAGTAAGCATGCGAGTTATAACCGGCTTTGACGTTAATCTGACAAAATTACTTGATTTGAATCAAACTGGTTATTTGTTGCGTGAGACAACAAATGCTGATGGAATAGGTGACCGAACGTTATGTCATCAGAACTCTTATGAGTAAAAAGTTTGTATGAATAATAAGTCACATGAGCATTAAGTCACTAGTTTCCTTGAAACCATTGCTCGTCAAATGCGTTAAATTTGCACCGTTGAAGGTATTGACGGCGCTGATACTAATGTTATTAAGTAGCGTGGCCTCAGGTGTCGGGATCTTATTGATAGTGCCTTTGCTTGGGGCTGTTGGCGTAGATATGGGCGGTACAGGGGTTTCATCTGGTGTTGCACAATCTATTAATAGTGTTGCGACTAATCTTGGTTTAGAGCTCGATCTGCAGTCAGTTCTTGTTGTGTATTTGCTATTGATGATTGTCGTTGCCAGTTTGAGTTTTGCTAGCACAGTAGTGTCGGCATCATTACGTCAATCATTTGTAATGCAGTTACGTAATGAGCTAAGCCGAGCGCTGTTCTATACGCAATGGAAGTATTTGAATCGTGAGCATATGTCCGATTTTTTGCGCTTATTAACAAGCCAAGTTCAGTCTGTTGGAGCATCTTTGCAACTGTTATTGAATTTAACCAGTAGCGTGATTTTAGTGCTGGTTTATGTTGGCTTCGCTTCGCTTCTATCGGCCAAACTGACTGTTATTGCGTTATTGTGCGCTTTTGCCCTAGCGCTACTGCTATGGCCAATTAATCGCAGAATTCATGCTAGCGGTAGGGTTGGCTTGAATGCCAATCGAAATATCCATCGATCTATTTTTGACAATATCGGTAGTTTAAAAATCATTAAAAGTTTTGCCGCCGAAGAACGTTATTTAAGCCGCATGGAGTCGACTAGCGCTGAGTTAGAGCAGCAACAAATTCGCATGGCTAAGTTCAATGCTCTAACCCGTTGGGTAAATATGGTCGGCGCGGCGATTATATTTACAGTGCTGTTTTACAGTGCAATTCAACGATTCGAATTACCAATTGCAAATTTGTTGGCAATGCTTTTTATTTTTTCAAGACTAATGCCGCAAGTCTCGTCGATTCAATCAACCATTCAAAATTTGATTCATCAAGCCCCGACATACCAAGACCTAATGGCTAGATCGGCTGATTTAAAGCAATGGTCTGAGGCGTGTGGCTCAATTGGCCAGAGCGATGCTCCACAGTTTCAGGAGTCGATAAAATTAGAAAATTTAGGCTATCAATATATGGATAGTCGAGGGGCGGTGTTAGATGCTATCAATGCTACATTCAAGCGCAACCAAACGGTTGCGATCGTAGGGCCTTCAGGTATCGGGAAATCTACCTTAGCCGATTTGATTTCAGGCTTGCTTGAACCATCTAGCGGGCAAATCAGTGTCGACGGTTGTGCGATTGATAATGGTAACCGTCTTGCTTGGCGAAGTAGAGTTGCTTATGTTACGCAAGAAGTGTTCCTGTTCCATGCCAGTATTCGCGAAAATTTGATTTGGGTTTGTGATCAAAGTGAATACGAGTCAAACGCCACGCTTGAGCGAGAATTGTGGCGCGTATTGGAGTTAGCCGCTGCGAGTGAATTCATTAAAATGCTACCACAAGGCTTAGATACCGTGATCGGGGATCGAGGCGTTAAATTGTCTGGTGGTGAGCGTCAACGTTTAGCCTTGGCGCGAGCATTGCTCTCCAAGCCAGATGTATTGATTTTGGATGAAGCGACAAGCGCGTTAGATAACGAAAACGAACTAAAAATCAGAAATGCGTTAGTGAAGCTGGATGGTGAATTGACCATCATAATTATTGCTCATAACGAAACAACGATTGAACACGTAACTCAGCGAATTGTGTTAGGCCGTAGAAAGTGATGCATGTGAGTCCATTAGCGGTTTATGATAAAATTGGCCTGCGTTAGTGTAGCGTGAAATATAAATTAAAATTTTAAGGGCAAATTGAAAATGGAAAAGTGGCGTTTAGACAGATTTAACTCTTTACTCGGGCAGACTCTTAAAGCAAAGGAGATAAACGGAAACGGTGAATGTGATGTTCAAGTGACGGAAGTCATTGAATCGACTAGTGCCCCTGAAGGCTGGGAAGCATTTTCGGTGATTATGAAATGCGAAGCATCGTCGATAGAGCAGGGGAGTTTAGAGTTCTCGCATGAAGAGTTTGGCACGACGACCGTATTCGTTACTCCTAAATCTGAAACTGAACTTGAATCGGTGTTTAGCTACGACTTAAGTGCTTAATCTGCTATTTACTCGATAGGTGATTAGGGCCGCTGTCACTTGGCATGCGTGGTGGTTGTTCTTGAGCTTATAAATAACAAATCTAGATAAATAAAAAGGCAATTCCCTTTGCTAGCGAAATTGCCTTTTTATTTTTAATTGCATCTGCTTACTTACATAAGCAGAGTGACATTATTAGCTTCTTGACGGATATAGTCCTTGCAGCGCGATAATGAAGTTCAGCGCTAGAAATGGTTGAAGATTGGTATGCGCTTGTCCGCCACCGGTGGTACTAATTGATGCTGATGACATATCAACCAAATTAGCTGAGGTATTGGTTTGCCAAGCATTCATAGATCTTGAACCCGCGACAGACGTGGTATTGGTCGGGCCACCTGGTTGAGGGGGTGTACTATCAACACGAAAGGTATGAGTATGACTCGGGATTTGTGCCTCGCTTAGTGTCACAGTCTCTACACCGACCTTCTCCCCCAGCCTTCTACTGGTTAGCCCAGGCCCACGACCAGGGTGCATGGGTGCACGTCCTTGGAGGTTGGGTAAGGCTGTAGTTGTTCTACCATCACCCCCGTAGGTGGTGCCGATTAACGAGAATAAGGCGGTATTTTGTGCAATTGGTAATAATTGCCCATCACAAAATGCCCAACTTCTTGGGGCAAAATTACCGGCGAATATTCGAACTTCTGCAATAAATGGTTCTGACATAATATTTCTCCGTTACTGTCTAGATGGGTAAATACCAAATAGTGCGACAATAAAATTGACGCAAAGCGTTGGCATTAGATTGGTATGTGATCGACTACCGCCGGTATTGGTAATCGACGTGGTTGCAGCGCTCGAATTTTGACCTACTGGGTCATAGATCCGCGCTGGCGTAGGGTCTGCTAAGACCTTGCCCTGTGGTGCGGACCCCGTGGCTGGCGCTGTATTCGCGTTAAGATCGTGGGTATGGCTAGCGAGCTGATTGGTAGTTAGCGTTTCATTTTCGCTACCGCTTTTTGACCCTAGTCGGCGAGAACTAAGACCCGGCCCGGTACCCTGATGTAACGGAATACGCCCGCGCAAATCAGGCAGGCCAAAAGTGGTGCGTCCATCGCCTCCATAAATGGTGCCATACAGGCTGAACAGGGCGTCGTTCTGTGAGACTGCTAATAACTGCCCATCGGCGAATGCCCAGCCTCGCGGAGCAAAGTTGCCTGCAAACATACGGATTTCTCCTACAAATGGTTCTGACATCGTATTATCTCCTGTAATTAGTTACGGCTTGGGAAAAGCCCTTGCAACGCGATGCAAAAACTAAGCGTTGTGTATGGCTGCATATTATTGTGTGCTTGACCGCCGCCAGCGTTGGTGATCGAACCAGACCTTAGCGCTGTCATGGTTGCAGCCTCAGCATCGCGATATAAGTTGCCGTCTGGTGCGGTGTCTGCAAGAATATCATTGGTTGCGCTGCGGTCTACACCTGCAGAGCTTGATGCTTTGAAGGTGTGCGTGTGCGGGGCTATTTGTGCTGCTGTTAGCGTCACGGTTTCAACGCCGCTTTTTTGACCCAGTGAGTGACCGTCGCTTCTATGTATCGGGGTTCGGCTACGTAGGTCTGGCAGAGCAAAGCTAGTTCGCCCATCCCCCCCATAGGTGGTCCCCAACAATGAATAAAGAGACTGGTTCTGATTGATGGGTAAAATCTGACCATCACAGAAAGCCCAGCCACGTGGGGCAAAATTAAACCCGACGATGCGTATTTCAGCTAAAAATGGTTCCGACATGAAATTGTTCCTCTAAGAAAGCGAATGAATTTGCAATACGACAAGTAATGACGCTGTTGATATATCGATTGCACGAGGCGCCCTTACGATGCGCTGTTGTTTTTAAGTTACTGATTTTTGATAACCTCCTTTATTTACTCAATAATTTTGTAAAGCCAAGCTTCAGGCAGTTACTCTAGTGGCCTGGGTGCTTGGGTAATACACTAGGTAGTCGCGAGGATATCGGTGTTCGTCATGAATAAAGCCAAGTTGCGAATAAAATGCTTTAGCAGCTATATTTTCTTGTAGAACACTGAGTTTTAATGGAGTGCGTATTTGATCTGAGACATGCATGAAAGAACGCATAACTCCACTGCCTAAACCTTTGTTACGGGCTTCTGGAACAAATGAAATATCCACGACAAGAATTTCAGTACTGCCGAAGTCTAAGATCACACGACCTACTTTTTGGTCATGATGTTGAATCACAAAATACATCGCATTTGGAAACTGCTCTTCATAGCTAGCGGTTTGCGCTGCAAACTGACTACCCTTTAACTCCTCAATGAAATCGTTGTCTGCTGCAATCAAATCAAGATCGGTACGAGTTGATTTATACAATAATTCCAAAAAAGGTTGATCGCTAGGTGTAGATGGCCTTACATGAAGACCAGCAGGTAAAGAAAGCGCATTGAAATCCATCATTTCCCCCTTTTGTTAATTATTCGGCTTCTAGCCCAGCTTCAATTTCAGCCAGTAATTCTTTTTTCTGTTGTTCTAACTCCTCATCATTCGGCTGGCCAATGGCTTGATTAATCAACACGTCTTCATCAAGCAATGGAACGCACTCCTCGTCTGCTATAGATGGGTTCTCTTTCATTAATTGGGCTGAATGCGCTTTGGCTTCGTCATCAGTTAGCTTTGGAGCTGGGGCAGCGCTTTCTACGCTGGCTTTAAAATCGGCATGAAACTCATCTGGCAAATTCTTCAATATTTCGTCTGTATTGTCCTGCAAACTTTTCTTAACTTCATTACTCATAATCTATCTCCATAAGACTTTTTAGGTTTCAATTGTTAATAGCTAAGTAACTATCGCACACCAAGATTGCAAATGTCTATTACAAACTATTACAGATGATTGTTATTTGGTTAAGACTGACTAATTAATGCAAACTACGTTGTTAGCTAGCAGTCCGTTCGCAGCTAGTACTCTGTCTCGGTTTATTTCGATCTAGAAATTTTAGCAATCCGGGTCGGAAAAACGAATGGCATGAAACTGATGAAGCACTCTCAGCGCATCCAACATTGATTGCCGGTGCTCAGGATTATTCGGGTCTTGTTGCATGTCATGCATTATCTGCAGACCGGAGCGTTTGCCGTCCTGTGCATTTAGAATAAAGAAATGGTGGATAGATATTTTGCTTTCTAACTCTCCCCAAGGCGAATTAGCCCAAATGTTCACAGATAGCGAATTTTGTATTTTGTTTCCAGGCTTGTCTATTGTGTAACGCGTGATAGTCGCTGTGGCGGTAAAATCTAAAAGGCTCTTAGAGATATTATTCTTGACCATTAACTGCTGATCAATCATACATAAGTAAATGGGAGTGGAGTACAGGCATCGCCAGACATCTCTCGGCGTTTCGACAATCGGCTCGCCGGCTACGTTCAGGGATGTATTGAGTAACACTGGCACGCCTGTCTTAGCATAAAATCGTTTTAGAAGAGGGTAGAGCAGCCCGTTTTCTTTGGTCACTGTTTGCACTCTCGCGGAACCATCAAAATGCACTACTGCTGGAATCAACTCTTTGGCACGTGGCAATGCCTCGGCTACTCTCAACATAAATGGACTGAGAGGCTCTGACTCACCAAAGTCAAACCAGTCAAGTGCGTGTTTAGCTAGAACGATTGGGGCAAAGGGCCGGAAAGCCTCTCTTTTTTTAACCTGAAGGTTTAGGTAGTTTTTAGCCGCGACAGTGCGCGGGTCACACAGCATGCTACGTTGACCGAGGGCTCGTGGCCCTAGCTCTGCGCCGCCCTGAAACCAAGCAACGATGCTCCCGTCGCAGAGCTCTTCAACAACCTTATCTAATCTATCTTTGACACAGTTACCAATAAAGTGTGTTGCTGGAAGAGAGTCAATTGAACAGGCTACCTCTTGCTCACTATAATTGTGGCCCAAATTGTCCGTTGAAAGCGCGTTGCGTGGAAATGCACCTACCAGTTGCCGTAGACCAAAGAAGGCGGCGCCTAAGGCTGTTCCGCTGTCTTCGGCAGCCGGTATGATATAAACTTTTTCATATCCAGATTCCCTTATGATGCGCTCGTTTAAGAGTGTATTTAAAGCGACACCGCCAGCATAACAAAGGTGCGTTCCTCGAGATGTTTGCCGCAAAAATTCTACCTGTTTAAGAACTGCGTATTCCAATGCGAGTTGTACAGAGCATGCTAAGTCTTGATGTTCGCTAGCATTTTCCGGCCATATACGGTGTTGTGTGAATCGCGTAGTAAAGGTGCTGGTATAGGTAATTTTTCCGTCACTCCAGTCAAGAAACTCTTCAACAGGTATGGTTGGTTTACCGTAGGCTGCTAAGCCCATGACTTTTCCAGCCTGCAAGCGTTCGCCAAAGATAATCAGCGATACGGCTTCAAACATAGAGCCTAAACTGCCGATCGTTACAGCTGATATTCTGGCGTTATGTGAATCAAGCTCTCGTCCCACACGAATCAATCCCGTGGTGGTTGTGTAGGTCTTCAAAGGCCCGATGGTTTCGTCCCATTCTTCAGGGCTAGCGACCTCAGGGCTGTGCGACATGTGTTTAGTCAGTGGGATAATCTGATTGTCTTCAACGCGGTAGCTGGATAACCCTTCCCAATAGTCGTCTTTGCCTTGGGTTAAACGAACCTCATTTTCAGGGAGGTCAGTCTGCGGCGAACCAATACCATCGATAACCAGCAGATCACTCCGAGAAAACCCGGAAGTCGCAAAAGCGCTGATGGCATGGCATAAGTGGTGTGGCGCATAGATGATTTCAACATCATCGCGTTTGTTCTTTAGTTGTGGGTTTAATGATGCATCTTGCGACGCATGTTTTATCTGGCCTGGAACACATACCACGATTAAATCGAGTTCCGTCACTTCAATATTCGCAGAAGACAAACAGTACTGTATTGCCAGCGATGGCTTACTAGCGTAGACCCTATCTCGCTTAATGCGAGTTAAACGTTCTTCTTGAATAGCGACCAGGATGTCGTCCCCGTGCAACAAACAAGCGCCGCCATTGTGCGAAGCGCTTATGCCGAGTATATATGGCCGATGCTGGGCATTGGCATTCTCTGTTGAGGACATCAGGTCTATAGCTATGGAGTGTGCTTGCCGGTGCTTTTCAGAAACCAACCATTGATACTAATTCGGCCAGTGCTTAAGTCTGCAGCTTGTTCAGTGATTTCAGAGATGTAATGATGTTTGTGCTGGTTGACATCAAATATTAGCAGTTTATTGTACGTTGGATTATAGGTAGTGCGATTTCCATCACGATCAATAATATGCAAGTCACCGCCGAAATCAGCTGACCATTCTGGTGACAAATACAAAATAAAAGCGATCTCTCTATCGTTGCCTCTATCGCTGTGTGTCTTTAAATAGTGGCCGGTTTTCATGCGATGTACTCGAATCGGAGTTACAGAGCCCAAGTCACGAGTTGTCAGTGTTTCGATAAAGGCTTGGAATGCATTGGACTGCAGAAAATGGCGAAGCTTTAAAAAGCTGATTGCGGTCACATCGAGCGCACTACCGCTATTTGCTTCTAACATTTCATAACAGAAAAAACGTTCACTTTCAGGCGCTGTCAGCCATTTTTTTTTGTCGGCAGTCGATTTTTTTTTGCCGGTGTAACCATAGATAGCACCGTACTCGGCATGACCATTTAAAAACTGATTGCTAGACTCGGCAACTTCTGAAACAAGGAAATTGTCTAATTGTAGCAGGCCAATACTGCTGTTGTTAAAGTGTGAATTGAGTCCTAGCTGAGCATCTGAGTTTAGATACTTTTGGCTAATATACGTGCTTAGTATGTCCTGAGGCGACTGGCTTTGATTCATGCGAGTATAGTAAGCGAAATAATGAGATTCATCTAGTCTGACCCTCAAGCCAGCCACAAAATAGCTTAGGCGGTTAAGAATAGGTGGTTCTTTCTATACTAGTCCTCTTTAACCACATCAAATGCGACACAAACCCGAAATTCATCGTGCTCTAGGGGGAGTGTTTGATGGTAGAAATAGGATGGAAAAATAGCTATTAATCCTTCTTCGGGTTTAACATAACGATGATTAAGGTTCTCAGCTTGGGTGAACAATAGGTGACCCTGTCGGTCGTCGGTCTCTTTTGCTTGCTTGATGCTGGTCGGCACAGAAATATAATAGACTCCACTGATAAATGCATCAGGGTGTGTGTGGCTAATCTGATGGCCATTTTTATTTAATACGTTAGACCATAAATTCAATGTGAATAATTGGTTGTTTGCATCAAGAGATGCCTGTTCACTAAAGTAGCGTTCTACTGTAGCTTTGATTTTACCTTCAAGCTCGCCCAATGCCGGGTGCCAATCACTTTCGAAATGCATTTGACTGCCATAACGAGTGGTGTGATTGCCAGGTTCATATTGTTGTTTCGGGTGAAATAGAAAAAAGTTTTCTAATTCAGTATTTAATTTACCTATGTCCTGACCATCATACAGTTCGGCCAATTGGTATTCTTTAATCAAGTCACGGTAATTAATAATGCGGTCTAGCTCGGCTTGTCTGCCGAGTTTATACAGCGCTTTTAGATAATTCGATTTGAGCCCTGAGTCGAAAAGCTGTGACGGCTGAAGAGCTTGATATATCTGGCAGACTTGTTCGGGTTGCTGGATGCGCAAAAGAGTCTCGAGCACTACTCTCAGTTGGTTGGTTTGTATGGTCGAGAATTGCTCTTTGGGAGGAAGGCTGTCTGCGGCCTGATCGTAGAGACCCATTTGTGCGTAGGCGTATGCGAGTTGTACTCGTGTGTCGACTCTTGGCGAATACTCTAAGGCAGCTGCACCCGCTTCGATAAGGGCATCAAAATTGCCTGATTTGCGATACAAATACGTGAGCAGGGCGTAAACATGGTCGTCCTGCGTGTATTGTCGCCGATGGTCCTTGCAGAGCTTGATGGCTTGGTCTAACTGGTTTTCATGTAATAAGCCTTCTATCAGCTTGCTTAGCACTCGATGGTTGTTTGGATGCGCCGCATAGGCTCTT
>Ga0075467_10001187_pt1 | contig 21528 bp, 19 predicted proteins | sample DEB08_DNA_9_FD_75067 | JGI IMG/M metagenome (GOLD analysis project Ga0075467, IMG submission 75067) | Aqueous microbial communities from the Delaware River and Bay under freshwater to marine salinity gradient to study organic matter... | ecosystem: Environmental > Aquatic > Marine > Coastal ... | reverse complement strand
GACGGTATCCCCGACGATTGTGATTCGACTTGCCTGCAATTAGGGATGCTTGCAGATACTGATGATGATAACGACGGTGTGCTCGATTACGAAGATCCTTTTCCTAAAGATGGCTCTATATCTATGTCTAAAGCGATCCCTGCCATTATCGATTTTTTGAGATAAAAAATGATTGAGAAACTAATATTAAGAACTCTATTGGTGTCAGCGTTGCTAACCACGGCTAACGCTGCTTTTGCTGAACTTTCTCGTGACCAAATTACCGATAAATCCCAACCTGTGTGGAGAGATTTCGTCGCGAACCTTGTCCACCAAGTCACTATAGATATCCCCTTCGGCGGGTTGAATAATTATCTTTGTGTATTCAATAAAGTGGAGTACCGGAAGTGGGCCAATCTGCAGCGGGACGATGATACGCCAGCGTATGCTTATTTGACGAATATCGATGAGCGCGAGTGCAGAGTTGCCATGCGAGACCACGGTGCTGTCGTCAGAGCAACCCAGCTCAGCCCTGATGACCCGGTTAAAGTCGAATACTGGAATGCGACTAATGCTGGTGATTTAGACGCCAATAGCAGCCATAACTACGCCGTTGATTTAACAGAGGAAGCGACCGTAGCTAATCCGTTTGGCATCATGACATTTGACCAGCAGTTTTATAGTCAAAGCGACGAAAAGATGTTGCTACGGCGGCGGTCTGAGTCGTCTCGGGTCAACGATTCAACCATTCAATATCAAGGTGCATTGTATCTGGATGAATCGGTCGTCAATCAGAGTTACCCATTGGGTATAGTTGAGGAATACTACGTGTATAATCTATATTATCAAGAAGGGGATTCCGGGTACGGCACAATCGTTAACAAAGTCTTTTTTTTTCAAATTGGCCTCTACCCTGCGGGGAGACCCGCCGGCTCCGGCGCTACCAATATCGCCTTTAATACCGATTACCTTCGGTATGAGATATACAGTGATTCCGGAGCCAGCAAGTCTTTAAGCGAATCCGCATGTCTCAGTCGTACGGTTTCCTGGTCCTACGTGCCTAATTTTGGTTATGGGGTCTACACCGCCAATGGTGATCGAAATACCGAGCAGTTTTCGTCGGTATATACGAATGCGAACAATGATGTCGTGCAGTTAGACGTGACTGGCTTTAACGTACAACCGCCTTATGTTTGTCGGGCGCTTAAAGACGGATCTGTCGTCGCTGCGGCGCCCTGCAGCGGCCAAGAAGCGGCGGCCTCAGTTCCGTCATTTGACGTGCCTGACCTGACAACAGTTGTTCGGGGTGACGGCCAGGAATATATTGTCAGGCAGCTCAAGCCACGAAAGGTCTATTCGCAGGTCGATATGAGCTTTTGTGAAGGTCTTGTTGTGCGCGATTCTTTGCCGACACCCAGCCATTTGTTTTTTGAAGGCCACAATATGACTACTGCTGTTCCCGCAGCCGGGGCTATGTTAGTCAATGACTTTGCCTCTGATCCCGACTTAGACCCGCACTATGCAGGCAAAGAGTATTCTCCGATCGAGGATAGCGACGGAGACGGAGTGCTGAATTATGCAGACATGTTTCCCGAGGACAGCACGAGATCTGCCGATTTGGATTATGACGGAGAAGCAGATGAAGTCGATGTAACTGACGATCGCGTTAAGTTTGATAATCTTAATTTTGAGTATCCAGATGCAATTGAGTACATCACGCCGTCAATGTATCAAGGGGAGTGATGCTAAAATCAACCTATCTATTTTGGATGCATCTAGATGGCTCACGGACTTAAGACAGGCGGCCGTCAGGTCGGAACACCCAACAAGAACCGTACCGCACTGCGCGAAAGGCTGGCGCCTAATTACCCTGATTACGACCCGCTGATAGCGTTAGCCGAAATCGCTTTAGATCAGTCAAATGATTTGAGTGTTCGAATAGACTGCCACAAAACAATCGCGGCCTACGTTCATCCTAAGATGAGAACTTCAGCGCCAGTTGAACAAGTTGACTCGAATATCGTGATCGATATCGTTAATTCGCACGAAGAGCTGCGAGATGATTAGCTAAGTTTTATGATGGGCTAGATGTGGGGAGCGGATATATTTCGAGTTTAAGTTCTTGATACTAAAGGGTATATGGCGGAGGGACAGTCCGCCTTTTCGGGTTCCGGTAGCATCCATAGAAATTCATTTAATCGATATTAAACAATGAGATAGGCCATTTCAGCGTCCTAAGTAGTTCTATGCGTTCCACTACAATCCGTGTACTATTTGATGGTCGTTTTGATGGTTTAAGATTACTATGGCGCGTCAACAACACCGGCTCACGGCCCTCCAGGTCACGAAACTAAACAAGCCAGGCCTTTACGGTGACGGTGGGGGCTTAACGCTGCAGATTACACCTGCGGGGGCAAAGTCCTGGCTGCACCGTTACATGGTCGCGGGAAAGTCCTATGCAATGGGCCTGGGTCCTACTCATACAGTCAGTTTAGCTGAGGCCCGGCAGAAGGCTTTGGAGGGGCGGCGCCTATTACTGGATGGGGTTAATCCGTTGCTCGCTAAAAACCAGCAGCAGGTCGCAGCAAAGCTCGCAGAAGCCAACATGATGACGTTTGACCAATGCGCTGAAGCCTACATCCAGGCACAGAAGGCGAGCTGGAAGAATGCAAAGCATGCTAAACAGTGGCGCAGTACGCTCCAAACCTACGCCAGCCCCGTTTTTGGAGCAGCGCCAGTTTCTGACGTTGACACAGGGTTGGTTGTAAAGTGTCTCGCACCGATATGGGAAAGTAAGACCGAAACGGCGACGCGTGTGCGTGGCCGAATTGAGGCTGTGTTGGGCTGGGCGACAACCAGCGGGTATCGCAGCGGCGAGAACCCTGCCCGATGGAAGGGGCACCTTGAGAACTTGTTGGCGACCATCAGTAAAACTAAACGAACGAAGAATCATCCGGCGCTCCCTTGGCAGCATGCCCCAGCGTTTGTTCAAGCATTAAGGGAACGTGCAGGTGTGGCCGCTCTGGCACTCGAGTTCTTGATTTTGACTGCCTGTCGATCAGGAGAGGTGCGTGGTGCGCAATGGGATGAGTTTGATTTGGATGAGACGCTCTGGACCATCCCAGCAGCACGCATGAAGGGGGGGCGCGAACATCAGATACCGCTCAGCGATGCTGTGGTGAAGATACTAGCGTCGTTACCAAAAGACGGCGACATTGTGTTCCCCGGCACCAAAGGTCAGGCGTTATCTGATATGTCTTTGACGGCCGTGATCCGGCGAATGGGTGACACGCATGATTGGGTTGACGCACATGGAGCAAGGGTCACAGTGCACGGTTTTCGTACTACGTTTCGCATGTGGGCAGCGGAGATAACAGATTACCCGCGTGAGGTAGCTGAACACTCATTGGCGCACCAACTGCCTGATGCTGTCGAACGGGCCTACCAGCGAGGCTCACAGTTCACCAAACGAACCTTGTTGATGGCAGATTGGGCTGTGTATTGCTCCGAGGCTAGGGCCGTGTGAGTCTGCGGCAACGATATAAACATTGGTCAGAGACACCGGGCAGTTAAATTACATGTCGCTACCGACAGATATTCAGGAGGTTGGAGGATTTTGTAATACGCTTACTAATTAGTGGGCTGCAGGGTGACTGGCTGCCTAGACCAAGGATGCTGTTGATTCTCAGCACTATAAGATGAGGAGTTTATATGAGTTTTTGGGGGCAGTTCGACGACTTTGATCCGCTAAAGGGGCGTGTCTCCAACTACCCTTTCGACATCCTCCCGAGCATTGCTTTCCGGGCTCGCGCTCTACTCCTCCGTCGCGACCGCGAAGAAGTTGTCTCTGCGGCAGAGATTGTTGATGGGATTATTGAGGACTTTTTTAGGCGAGAGTTAAACGGGTTTATAGAAGACCAAATTGATAATGATGGTTGGGCAAAAGAATATCTGATCGAAGTGAAGGCGGCAGGGGGGGATATTGCAACATACGTCGAAAACGACTTGCCTCAGCATGCCGGTGCCAACGACCACATAGAGTTCTCCGATGGGGACAATACATCTGAAGTCGAGGCTTTGAAAATCTGCATAGATGATTACGACATTGAGGATGAGTGGTTTAAAGAAGCAACGCAATCTGAACTCTTTGCGGTGCTTGCTCTCTGGCTGCTCGCAGATAGTTTGCAATGGGCGCGAAGCAACACTCGATACGATGCTCAACTGGCTCGCAGAACTAGTAACGGGAGTTTCATTTTAGCTGGGGCGGCGGCCATTAAGGCGATGGAGGCCGTCTGCCATGCTGAGCTTTTAGAAGCGTTAGAGAAAACATCCGAAGAAACTCGGAACCTGCGGTCAAGATTGAAACAATCTAATTCAGATATAGAAAAGAAAACCGACCAAAAAGCTGCGGAACGAAGGTCTGAAAATGCCCGCGCTGCCGCGGCGGTGCGCCATGAGGAGAATGCTGCCTTAAAGCAAGAAGCCCTGGCACACTACGAGATGCATAAACATCAATACAACAGTGTTCAGGATGCAGCTCGTAAGATCGCCGACAAAATTGTTCCAGTCAAGTCGAGAACTGTTGCCCGCTGGATCAGTGCAAACAATAAAAATCAGCTTGGAGCCTGAGTTTACAGTCTGCGCGCACAGTGTATCCCCCCTGCTAGCTGAAGGCATTTCGCCTCTTCGCTAAGCTTGGTTACATCCCTAGCCATGTTCAACGACGCCTCAGGAGGCTCAAACATGGCTACAGCAATTCTAAGACTTCCTACAGTAAAAGCGCGCACGGGTCTTTCCCGTTCCACAATTTACTTACGCATCTCTGAAAAACTTTTCCCGAAACCAGTGTCGTTAGGCGGTCGTGCCGTCGGCTGGGTCGAATCGGAGATCGACGATTGGCTAGCTCAGCAGATCGATTCCAGCCGCCCAGGGCACACTATACCCCGGGAGGTTTCTCAATGAGCAAATTCACCTTTGGCAAGTCTTCATCGACCACTCAGTCACCGATCACCATTCAGGACGGTCTCCATGTCGCTGTAGTGGTTCAGGTAGCCCATATCGGCCTGCAGTTGGCGTTCGACAGAAACAAAGAGCCTGAGGGCCAAATGGCCGTAGCCTTTGAGGTTGCTTCAGGTGAACTGATAGCTAAGCGCATGAAGTTCTCGGACCACCCATCCAGTGGCTGCTTCGCTCTGTTCAATTCAGCGTTCCCTATTCACGACGAATCAGCCAATGAAGCGTTAGGGCTGACCGATTTGCTCGGTAAGTCGGTATTGATCGAGGTGGAAGTACATGACGCCAAGTGGCCGCGCGTCACCGGGATATTGTGTTTAGAGAATGGGTTTGAACCGATTAAACCGATGACCGAGATGTTGGAATTTGATGCCGAAGAGATGGATCGTGATGTCTATCTCAAGTTGCACCGCGACATCAAGGGCTGGGTTTCAAAACGGGTCCGCCACTCCTAAACATTTGGGGGCGTGGTTTGGAATCAGCCCCTGCACACAAAAGGAATACATCATGAAGAGCAAAACTTTTAATAAAGGAAGGTCTCGCGTTAATAGTCAACTGCTATCTAACGGCGAGGCTGTTCTTAGGGCTTGGTTGGAAGGCGAGAGACAGGGCGAGCATTTCGTTGCGATTAACCCGTGTCGAGATGACAAAAACCTTGGGTCATTCAAGGTAACTCTGGCCACGGGCTTTTGGAAGGACTACGCAGTCGAGGGTTTTTCAGGACCTGATTTGGTTAGCCTGTATATGGTGCTAAATGAGCTGGACGAACATGCTGCAGTGACCGCGCTGGAGGAAACGCTTCGCCAGTCGAGACCTATAACCACACATACATCAACAAAGTCGGTAAGCAAGACCGTCAAACCGGATGTTCTGTCGACTCCGGCGCCGAACGACTGTCACCTACCACCCGATATTCACCCTGAGCTCGGTGTTCCTGCCATGTCATGGGAATACCTGACTGCTGATGGCCGGGTTGCTTTCATCGTCTATCGTTTCGACACCCACCAAGGGAAGGAAACACGCTCTGTGTCTTACAACCCTGAAGCACAGGACTGGCAGTGGCGGCTGCCAGGTTCACCGCTGCCGGTATATCACCTTGACCAGATCTTACGCGACAAGAGCGCTGCGATAGTTGTCGTCGAGGGCGAGAAGGCTGTAGACGCTGCCAGCAAACATTTTTCAGGCTCTATCTGCACTACCTCGGCAAGCGGCAGCAGTAACGCGCTGAAATCGGATTGGTCACCGCTCTATGGGCGAGTTACGACGTTGATACCTGACGCTGATGAGCCAGGCACCAAGTACGCGATGACAATCGCAGCTGAATTATTGGTCAACGGGTCAGAGGTGTTCATCATCGACACACTGGCATTAGGCTGGACTGACGGTGAGGACGTTGCAGACCACGCTGATCTGACGCAGGAATGGTTGACAGAGCAGCGCATCCCAGTCCGTGAGTGGGCTGGGATGAATGGCATGGACGATCTGATCATCGAGGCCGCAGCCCGCCTGTCGCCCTTGGATTACGATCGATGCAAAGGCAGGCTCGTCGATTTACTGGGGGGAGTGAGTAAACGTACTGTGGACAGCGGGGTCAATAAAGCCCGTAAGGCTTTAGATCAAGCCCGCGATGATGGGCCTGAGCAAGGAGGTCTGTTTAGCGGCGAGGAACCGTGGCCGGAAGCGGTTGATGGTAGGGTGCTGGTGACTGAGATCCAATCCAACATCCGAAATCACGTTATCCTTTCGGCGCAGGAGTCCATGGCTGTGGCGCTTTGGATCGTGCTGACCTATGTCTTCAGGGCGTTCCGAATCTGTCCCAGGCTGCTGGTTTCGTCGCCCGAGAAGCGCTGCGGCAAGACGACGTTATTGGAAACGATTCAGGCAATGTGTTTTAGGGGGCTTGCGGCTGCAAATATTTCAGCTGCGTCGCTGTATCGGGGGCTAGAGGCCTGGTCACCCACTTTGTTGATAGATGAAGCCGACACATTCCTGCAGGGTAATGATGAGCTGCGTGGAATTCTCAACTCAGGTCACACAAAATCTACTGCATTTGTCATTCGAACCGTGGGCGATGAACACGAGCCGAAGTTGTTTCCAACGTTTGCACCGATCGCTATAGGGATGATTAAGCGACCGCCGGACACGCTGTTGGATCGATCGGTAGTTGTTCGCATGCAACGCAAGTTGGGCGCCGATCAGGTCACACCACTGCCGCTCGAGGCAGAAAATGAATATTCGGACATTCGTCAAAAGTGCCTCCGCTGGGCCGAGGATAACGTGGCAGATTTAAAAGGTGACCGAGATCTGACGCCGGAGGAAATCAGCAACGACCGGGCACGGGACAACTGGATACCTTTGGCCGCAATCGCGCTGCGCTGTGGACTGCTTGACGACGCGCAAGCCGCCTGCCGACAGCTGACCATCAAGGAGGATGATAGCCTGACGGTGGAGCTATTGGCGGACATCCAGCAGCTCTTCCGCGATGAGGGCAAAGACAAATTGCCGTCGAAGGTTCTGGTGAAGATGTTGACTGCCATGGAGGAGCGTCCATGGTCAGAATACAACCGAGATAAACCTCTCACCCAGAACAGACTCGCTCAACTGCTCAAGGACTTTGATGTTTACACCCACCAATCCAAGGTGGGCGCCAAGAACTTGAAGCACTACTTTCTTGCGGATCTCAGGCCCCTTTTTGAAAGGTACCTTAGAAAAGAATTTGCGAACACTACCCCTGAATCAACCGCTAAACCGCTACCTGAGGCCGGAAACCTAGATCTACCGCGGCCTGTGATGGTAGCGGGTGAGGTAGCGGTAGCGGCTGTTAACGTCGATTCGGCGACAACCACAGTATCAACAAAGCACTCTGCGGTCGGTGTCACTGGGGAGGTAGCGGATGACGAGACGCTACCGCTACCCGTCCAATCGGTTGGAGGCCCTACAAATCAAGCGATTACCGATGGTAGCGAGGTAGCGGCTGAAACAGAAGCGGTGACACATAGTTATGCGCAATCTGCCAACCAGGGAGGGCATGGCCATGATGAGCTATGAGGATTGGTTGGAACAGCGGCGCCTTGATCCGAACAACGAAGAGGTCATGCGCGTCAGCAAACTCAAAAATATTTGGCAGGCGGAGGGCAAGGCTCGAAACCTGCGTGAGTGGCTGGCGGATCGTGTGACGCTGCACACGGTCGATAACCTCGAGCTTGCCCGTCCGGTGGCCATCAAGCTTGCCGCTTGCGACATGCTGGGGCTGGACATAGAGACCGCCAAGACAGACCCCTGTCACCCCCAGAGCGGTCTGAATCCAAAGCTGAGTCGCATACGCTTGATTCAATACTGCGACGGGACCGACTGTTACATTTTTGATCAGTTTAAGATCAATAGTCTGGATTGGATTCAGCCGCTGCTGTCGGTCAAGACCGTGGCCCATAACGCGCTGTTTGAGGCCGGGCACTTCATGCAGCAGGGCATGGTTTTTAGTAATCTGCACGACAGCATGTTGATGGGGCGTGTATTCTTCAACGAAAACAGGGCGCTCAAGGACTTGGCCGAAGAGTGCCTTGACTTGGGTCTGGACAAGACCTTGCAGGTGTCAGACTGGGCGCGCCCTAAGCTATTGCGGGAACAACTTGAATACGCAGCGGCTGATGCCGTAGTGGCCTTCGAGTTGGCTAATGTTTTTGATCAGTGGTTCGCTGAGAATGTACCCCACTACAGAGGAGCATATACGTTTCTCTGCAGTCTGATATACCCGTTGTCCCGTCAGATCAGCAAAGGGGTGCCGTTTGACGTTGAGTGCCACAACAGAATCATTACTGACTGGGAGCAGGCGCGGGACGACGCCCTCGGGCAGATTAACATCGACAACCCTAACAGCGCCCAGCAGAAGCAGGCATGGCTCACGCAGGCCCTTAGTGACGACGAGTTGCTGGACTGGCCGTTGACTGACAACGGCAACCTGTCGACTGCGCGTGAGGCGCTGGAGAACGCGAGCCATATCCCTGCCGCCAAACCTTTGGCAGAGTACACGAGGATCACCAGTCGCCTGAGTAACTTTGGGCTGAAGGTGCAAGCGCAGTTGATTGACGGGCGCCTTTACCCCGGGTACCAGATCGCGGGCATGGTGACGGGCAGATTCGGCTGTCGGAACCCCAACATGCAGAACATGCCTCGGTCGGGCTTCAAACGCTGTTTCAGTGCGCCAGAGGGCTTCGTCTTCGTCACGGGTGACTTGTCACAGGTTGAGTTGCGGGTTGCGGGAATCCTGTCAGGAGATGATGTGATCAATGCTGCTTATAGTAATGGTGAGGATCTGCATCGCAGCATGGCTGCCCGGATGTCAGGTAAGGCACCTGGAGACGTCACCAAGGCTGAACGGACGGCAGCAAAGGCCGTCAACTTCGGACTGCTGTTCGGCGCGGGTGCAGCCACATTGCAGCGGCAAGCGGTCAGCAGTTACGGCGTCGCTATGTCGCTGGAAGAGGCTGAGGACTACCGTCAGCTATTCTTCGAAACATATCCTCAGTTCCGTGAGTGGCAGCAGGATATTGTTAAAACTACCAACTTGCACGAGTCATCTAAAAGCAATCTGATCAAGCTCACCCGTCATTACGACGAGGATGTCTACACGCACGCGATGAACTACCCGATCCAATCGTCTGCCTGGGAGGTGCTCGCACTAGCGATTCTGTATGTCGACAAACATGCCGGAGAGGGTATCCACATCAGTCACCATGTCTACGATGAACTGACGTTATTGGCACCGGAACCCAAGGCAATCGAGGCTGCACATCTGCTGCGGGATGCCTTCTACCACGGATTTCGCACCTGTTTCCCGGGTGCTCCTGACTGGAATCTGGTTGAGATTGGCGTAGGAAAGACCTGGGAAGAGGCGGGGTCAGAGGAGGCAATATTGCTCCTGGAAGAATCAGAGCGCGCGATGGAGATAAAAACGTTATATATCAAAGAGATAAGTATGTCTTCCGGTGCTAGCGGGGTATAATTACGGTATGTTTTCTACACGTCACGGGAATAACATGACCTCTAAAGCACAAGTACTCGCCAACCAGCAGAACGCTCAGAAATCAACCGGCCCTAAGAGTCTTGATGGTAAACAGAAAGTCGGTAGCAACCGCATCACCCACGGCATCCTATCAACCAAGTTGCTGCTGGCGGGTGAGGATATCCAGGACTACCAAGCCTTGCTGGGTGACCTGCAGGTGCAGTTACGGCCCGTAGGTGTTCTGGAGCTGAGCCTAGTCGAGAAGGTCGCGGTCATCCTGTGGCGCCAGCGCCGTCTGGTTGGTGCTGAAACTGCCGTTGTCGAGCTGGTGATGACCCCCCAACGAATTGCCAGCGAGGTGAGCTCTTGCATGGGCTTGTCGGGGTTCATTGGTGACAAGATCGAACCTGAAGACCTACAACCGTTCACGCAAGAGCAATCTGAGCTGTTAGATCAATGCAGGGCCATGATAAGTGAATATGACGAGTCCGACTCACTGACCCTGCGCAACCTGAGCAAGGCCGCCCCGTTAATTTACGACCAGTTGACTCAAGATGCCGAGGCGGATAGCGAAACCATCAAGGAGCACCTGGCAGAGACTGGTCTTGAGCAGTACATACAGGACCTAATGGACTGGTGTTACGGTCACGTCCATAAGCTCGAAACCCAAGAGGCACGCCAACCCACCGTCCTCAAGCTTGCGGCGCAGGCCAAGGACAAGCTTGCCGTGCCCTGGCAGAAACTGAATGTGCTCTCGAAATACCAGACGACCCTCGATAATCAGCTATTTAAGGCCATTAAGGCGCTCAGGGATGAGCAGAACTGGCGGATGAGTTTGATGGATGTTGTTTAAGATTGTGGCCGGAGCCGGTGCAAAGATGGGTTTGAATCGTGAAATGCACGAGCTTTTCTAATAATACCAAAATGATCAGGGGCGGGGGCTCCCTAGATTCGACGAATGCACACCTGACCAAGTATATTGTGAATCGCCTCCAGCGGACCCTGTAAATATTTCTGTGTAACTGCAGTGGCTAAATATGATCTGTCAGACGTTCTTCGAACATGATCATAAATCTATTCAGGGCAAGCTTCCAATTTCGGATGGGCATTGTCCACTTTTTTGATGCCGCTTGGATCGCCAGATAAATCACTTTTTTGGCAGATTCATCGGTCGGGAACAGCTTTCTCTTCTTAATAGCCTTGCTTTGACGCTGTTGAGCGACTCTATGGCATTGGTGGTGTAGATCGCCTTGCGGATATCCTCCGGGTAGCTGAACAGGGTATTGAGGTTGTGCCAATGGGCCTGCCAGGAACGACTGATCTGTGGATATTTTTCATCCCAGCGTGCAGCAAACTGTTCCAGGGCCAGCAGGGCTTCTTCCTCTGTCGCAGACTGGTAGATCAGCTTAAGGTCTGAAGTTACTGCCTTGTACTCCTTCCAGGGCACATACTTCACTGAGTTTCTAACCATGTGGACTATGCACAGCTGGATCTGCGTCGCGGGGAATGCTGAACTGATAGCGTCAGGAAAGCCCTTCAGGCCATCGACACAGGCGATCAGGATGTCTTTGACGCCACGGTTCTGACAGTGGCCGAGACTGCCACTCTACGACCTGCTCCAGGACTGCATCGGTAACCTTGGAAATCAGCGCGGCAGAAACGTCAGCGCCATACATTTCCTTGAAGGTCGTGACAATTTCCCGTGTTGACATGCCCTGGGCATAAAGAAACAGGATCTTGTCATCCATGGAGGTAAAGCGGCGCTGATGCTTCTTGACCAACTGTGGCTCAAAGGTTCCAGACCGGTCCCGTGGAGTATCTAACTCGAAAGGGCCGGCAGTGCTCTTGACCGTCTTGCTGGTCGTGCCGTTTTTGCGGTTCGGCGTAACTTCATCGGCCAGATGGGAATCCAACTCGGCTTCCAGTGCTGCCTCGGTAAGCTGCTTGATCAGCGGGGTCAGGACACCATCCTTCCCGGTGATCGCTTTACCTGATTGCAGGGCTTTCAGGGCTTTGTCAAAATCAAACTCTTTGCTCATAGGTCAATCCTCTCATAGTGAGATTAATGGATTGACACAGAATTTCTAACACTCCCATAGTTGTCTGGAAAAGTGGGGCCACCTCAATTGCTTCGAGCAATCGGGGCGTCGTCTCTAATTCAATTCAGCATCTAAGTTTACCTGGAGCCGGTTCAATAGGGTATATAGGTGCTTTTCTTCATTCTTTGTCATACCGCGTGTAGCAATCTTTCTAAGGTCTTCAACATTATCTCTTAAAGGTTCCATGAGAGGATCAACTTTTGATGTCAAAAATATTCGCTTTACCCGTCGATCTATGGGGTCTGCCTTTCGAGCAACCCATTTACCTACTTCCAGCTTGTCAATTATCTTTCCCAGAGGTGGTGTCGCCATCGTCAGTTCATTGGCTAACTGGGTTTGTGTCCTACCATCTTCTGAGTACAGTGCCTTAAGTACCTGCCATTGAGCGCGTGTTAATCCAAGATGCTTTACACGCCGGTTAAATAATTTTGAAAAAGCAAGGCTTAGCTCATGGGCCTGCACGGCTAGTTGGGTCTCGTTGGGTTTTTTCTTCTTTAGTGTGTTCACTAGCATCCCTTCTGTATTAATTTTGTGCTTCGGCCGTCTTTGACAACTGTCTTGTAAAAGAAGACTTGATTATAATAATCATAGTTATTATCTTAAAGTATAATAGCTAATAAGCTCAACATAGAAGTGCTAATGCAGGTCTACCAAACATGACATTGAAACAACTAAGTAGAAATGAGTTTCGGGAGTATCTTTCACGACCAGAGTTTAGAGATAGCTATACTGGTCTTTCGGGTGTTCATAGTGAGCTCGGCATCAGAATTCTCGATGTGGGGGAAGATGGGGTAACTATGAGTTTTTCTCCGACAGCCTCCATGGCAGGCTCGGTTAGCACGAATAGTTGTGATCTTGGGCCTGTAGCAACGGTGATGGACTCAGCTATGGGTATGAGCGTAATGCTAAGCCTTGAGGAGTTCTCCTCCATTGCTACTCTCGAGCTTCGTACGGACTGGATCGAAAACCCAAGAGCTAATTGTGAAATCAGCGTCAGAACCAAAGTTGATACTGTGGTGGAAGATCTGATTTTTGTTCAAGCAGAGGCATGGCAAGAAGGTTCTGTAACGCCATTTTGCAGGGGTACTGCAAGGTTCATGTTAACCAGGGGGGAGGGCAACCTGTCAAAAGTCATCATGAATGCCGCAAAAGAGCAGGAGTTTCCAGATGAGCGAGGGAGTGTATGACGGACTATAGATCTCTGATCAACAAGATTCCCTACGCCCAATATCACGGTATTGTTTGCCAGGAGGCAGTCTCTGGCATCCAATTTATTCTGCAAGCAGATGAGCGTTTTATCGGAAACCCCATGATTAGAGCATTTCACGGTGGGGTTATTAACGGATTGCTAGGATGCTCCATGCGTCTCACGACCATGCATGCCCAAAACCTAGAGTATCCACCAGAGCTGATTAGCATCACTACGACATTTTTAAGGTCAGCAAAAATAGAAAACGATCTATTTTCATCCGCCAAAATCAACCGCACGGGAAGGCGTGTTGTATCTGTGTCCGCTGATGTTTGGCAGCGCAGAGATAGTGAGGAATTGATCTTGGTGGCTCAAGCAACGGCGTCACTTAAGATATTGGAGAACAAGTCCGCATGAGTTTCAAGAATAGAGTGCAGCTTTGTTTTCGAGGGGCTAGCTGGCTGCCCATTCTAATTATTGTTTTTGCATCAGCTGCCTGTAGTCAGGGTTCTGAATCTCCCTCCCCTATGAAAGAGGCTGCAACAACGGAAGTGGTGAGTGTGGCGGTGGAATACCCTCGGCGCGAGATGGTTAGAGATAAACTGGTAGCGACGGGTACTATAGCTGCTAAGCAAACCAGTGCCATCGGTCCGCTTGTCGAGGGTGTTGTTGAGAAAATTCTAGTCAAAGTAGGCGATCGCGTTAAGAAAGGTCAGGCACTTTTTCAAACTCGAACTGTCGACTTTGTTCGGAGAATCGACGAGATAAAAGCAGGAATAAGGGTTGCTGAAGCAGAAACAGCAAAAACTCAACGTGATTTGGATCGAATTTCTGAGCTCGTAAGCAAAGGATTGGCTGCAACTGCTACGGAGCAGGATGCTGAAACAAACTTGAATATTGCCCTCGCCAGATTGGCGCAGATTAGAACTACGCTACTTGCAGCAGAGCAATCCTTCACTGACACGATTGTCCGTGCCCCCTTTGACGGTGCTATCACAGCGAGATATGTTGATGAGGGTACGTACATGAGCAATCGGTTTTCTGGGATGGGTAGCTCTTCTGTTGTGCAAATACAGGAATGTGAAATTGCTGCCGCGATCCTGTTTACATCTGAGAATAACCTGTCGAAGCTTCATCTAGGATATTCGGGTCAACTCTTTGTTGCTGCGAATGACATGCCGATCGAATCGGAGATACTAATTATTAATGATCGAGTCGATCCTGTTGACAGAACTGCTGAGTTTCGTATGGCATTTCTGAATCCCGACTGCAGGATAAAGGCGGGGCAATTTGTAAGGAGTGAAGTAAATTTGCCTGCGCGTGAAGCTGTTAGCTTATCCCGCTCATCGGTTCAAAGTTCACAAGGAGGTCACTATATCTTTGTCGTAGAAGATGGAAAGGCCCTGAGGAAAAGCATAGAAATTTCTGATCTTAATGTGCTTAGGGTGGAAGTTCTGTCCGAGATTTCCACCGGAGTGAAAGTCATCGTCAATCCTAAAGGTGATTTAAGGGACGGTATGAAAGTCGAGATCAGAAAGTCATGATGTGGTTGGTGAACCTGTCTCTCAAAAATCCGGTTTTTGCCGTGATGATGATTAGCGCCTTAGTTGGGTTGGGTGTCATCTCTACTGATAGGCTAGGTGTCGATTTATTTCCGGATGTTGAATTTCCTTATGTTGTTGTCACGACAAGGCTAGAAGGAGCGTCCCCCGAAACGATCGAAACGGAAGTAACTGATATTATCGAAGAGAGCGTCAACACTATATCCGGCATTGAACTACTGCGCTCTGTCAGTTCGGAAGGGATTAGTCAGGTATTTATTCAGTTTGAACTATCTGAAGACGGAAATATCAAGGCGCAAGATGTAAGAGATCGGGTTCAAATAGCATTGTCTGATTTGCCTGATGGTGTAGATCCGCCAGTTGTTGAAAAGGTTGACCCAGATGCGGCGCCTATCATTTCAGTGATGATTGCCGGCGATATTCCTATTCGCGATTTAACCCGATATGCAGATGATGTTGTAAAAGAAGCCATTCAAAGACTGCCTGGCGTTGGCTCTGTATCTATTGTTGGAGGCAGAGAGAGAGCAATTCGTGTAGAAATCAATGCCAATAAATTACAGAAATTTGGTGTGACGACAGAAGACGTATTGAGGGCGATTCAAAGCGAGCATGTGAAAATGCCTGGTGGGCGTCTGGAGATCAATGGCAACTCGCAGGTATTCGGTATCAGAACAATCGCGGAGGCCACGACGCCAGAGGAGTTTGCCAACATTGCAATTGCTTACCGCGAAAATGGCGTAACTATTAGGGTAAGTGACGTTGCGCAGGTGAAGGATGGAATGGAGGACGAGCACTCTGTTGCTTTATTAAATGGACTGCGCGGTGTGTCACTTGAGGTACGCAAGCAGTCGGGTAGAAATACGGTGGAAGTTTCGCGGGTGATAAGAGATGCAGTGCAACAATTGAGTGCAGAAAGGCCAGCAGGTGTCGAGATAATTGTAGCGCGTGATATTGCTCGGTTTATTGAAAGTTCGGTTAAAGATGTCAGTGTTGATCTTATGATTGCTATGGCGCTCGTTGTTTTGGTGACTTTTATATTTTTACTCAATTTTCGGTCAACACTCATTGTTGCGTTGGCAATCCCTACTTCTCTTGTCGCGACTTTTTTTGCTTTTTATCTATTTGACTTCACGATCAATATGCTTACGCTCTTAGCCCTCACTGTTGCTATAGGGTTGCTGGTTGATGATGCAATTGTCGTGGTTGAGGCGATAACAAGGGAGTTGGAGGATGGTGCTTCTCCAATGGAGGCTGCCCGTGAAGGAACAAGAAAAGTTGGTTTGGCTGTGCTTTCTGGAACAGTGGCAACTTTGGCGGTGTTTATTCCAATAGCATTTATGGATGGCATTGTTGGCCGCTTTTTCTTTCAGTATGGTCTGGCAATTGTATTTTCGGTCACGGTATCCTTGCTTGTGGCCATCACGTTGACGCCAATGCTGGCATCCAAGCTGCTAAAAAAAGATGCGACCCCTGTTTGGCTGATGTCCATCAGAAGATTCTGGGACGCCGTAGACAGGAAGTATTCTTCACTGGTTATCTATGCAGTCCGATTTCGTTACCTTGTTTTGTTATTGGCCGTGGGTTCTGTTTACCTTGGTGGTTTTTTCGCCTCACAGGTTCCATCGGGGTTTACAGCCAAGGCGGACCGTAGCGAATTCATGGGAACCGTTGAGTTGCCACTTGGCACAGGGATCGCCGAGTCGGCATACCAGGCAATCCGCCTGAATGACGCGCTGCGCTCAATTGAACATATCGAATCTGTCTTCATTACCGTGGGCGCTGGGGTAAATGGGCGGTCTAACCTGTTAGAACTGTACGTCACCATGACGCCCAAAAAGTCACGAGATGTAAACCAGTTCCCCGTCATGGATGCCGCCCGCCAAGCTATTGCTCGGGTACTCCCTGATGCCACTAAATCCGCTATTGTAGAAGTTCCTTGGGTGAGTGGATCAGGAACATCGAGCTTTGATATTGATTTGAACCTTAAGGGGGCTGATCTTGCTGAAATAGAGTCATATGCAGATGTAGTCATGCAAGAAATGATTTCCAGTGGTCTCTTTTCCGATGTTCAATCTTCTTATCAATCAGGCAGACCTGAAATTCAAGTCGTTATTAATCGTCTTTCCGCTGGCGATCAAGGTGTCAGTGCAAGCAGTTTGGCATCCACGGTGCGGATTGCTTTAGGTGGTGTAGATGCGGTCACCTTTGAGGACCAAGGTAAGCGATACGATGTGAGGATTAGGCTAGCGGAAGATCAACGCCAAAATATTGAAGATTTGGGAAGACTTCAAGTAAGAGGTGCGGATGGCCGTCCCGTTGAGCTTAGTTCGATTTCAGATGTTCAGTTTGTGTCGGGCGCAGCGCAAATAGATCGAGTGGATCGTTCTCGAAAAATTTCTATCCTGGCAAACGCAGCTTCCGGTATCTCTCTTGGTGAGGCAGCAACAAAGTTGAGGGGGATATTAATAGTTTCGCCTCCTCCACAATCGATAACCCATAGTTTTGAAGGCTATGCAAAAAGCATGGCTGAATCAGCGGTGGCAATAGGTTTTGCCATATTGCTTGCAGTAATTGCTTTATATATGGTGCTCGCAAGTCAGTTTAACTCCTTCTCCCAGCCTGCAATCATCATGCTCACTGCTCCGCTGAGTTTTTCTGGGGCCTTTGCTGCACTTTATGTCGGTGGAATGGAAGTGTCGCTGTTCACCCAGATTGGATTGGTCGGGATGATGGGGATAGTAATGAAAAATGGAATTCTCCTGGTTGATAGAGCCAACCAGTTAGTGGAACAAGGCATGTCAATTCAAGAGGCTATTACAACAGCTTGTCCTGAGAGGCTACGCCCGGTTTTGATGACAGCACTGTCCGCAATTTTTGGCATGATACCCGTGGCAATTGCAGCATCTGATGGCGCTGAATGGAGGAACGGTTTGGGCGCTCTGCTCATCGGCGGCTTGAGTTCTTCTACCTTGCTAACACTCTTAGTTGTACCTGCAGCCTTTATGATTCCATCCGACATGTCTACGATAAAGCGCTGGGTTTTTGGCAAGTGGTGGGGGCAGCGTGAAGCTCCTCCAGTTTAACGAATACTTCTAATAGGTGACAATGTCGCTCAAGGAGTATTCAAAATGACCAGTAAAAGTCAGTCGTATAAAACGTACACAAGGGTATTTGAGATCGAGGCATTTCGGATGGTGATTCCCCCCTTTTTAGCTCGCTCTTCAAATTGTAGTAAATAGCTCCTGTGAGCCCCACCCCAAATCTGGGCCATCCAAAATTAGAGATTTCCGGTTTCAAAATGCCTCTCAACAAACTCGTTGGGCGATAGATTTCCCAGCGAGGAATGAGGTCGAAAGGCGTTGTAGTCTTCTCGCCAAGCTTCAATCTTCTCTCGTGCATCTTCAATTGACAAGAACCAGTGGCTGTTCAAGCATTCGTCGCGGAAGCTCCCATTGGATGACTCGATGAACGGATTATCTGTAGGCTTACCCGGCCTTGAGAAGTCCAGCGTCACTTCACGCTCGTACGCCCAGCGATCCAGCTCCTTCGAGATAAACTCGCTGCCGTTGTCCACTTGAATACGCTCCGGTATGCGGCCATGTGCATCGCCAATCAGCTCAAGCAGGCTAACCACATGCTCTCCCCGAATGCCTTTGTCAACATGAATTGCCAGACACTCACGACTAAAATTGTCGACTATAGTTAACGCCCGAATACGCGCCCCGTCAAACAGGTTGTCGGCAACAAAATCCATGCTCCAACACTGGTCCACCGTGACCGATTCTGGTCGCTCCATGCGCCGAGCTGCGGCAACATGGCGTCTGGGTCTACGTCGTCGCAGGTTTAATCCTTCCTCGCAGTATATTCTGTGGACCTTCTTGTGATTGACGAGCCAGCCTTCCCGTCGCAAAAGAACGTGAATCCGTTGGTAGCCATATCTGACCCGAGCTGCCGCGATCTCTTTGATCCGTTCTCGAAGGGCCGTATCCGGGTCCTTGCAGGACTGATACTCATAGACTGACCTGTGCGTGAGCAACACTCGGCAGGCTCGCCGGGTGGCGACTCGATAGGAATCACGCAGAAAATCAACCAACTGTCGCTTTCTGGCTGGCTTTAGAGCTTTTTTGTCAGTACATCCTGCAGCATCTGCTTGTCGAGGCTGAGATCCGCGACCATCCGCTTCAGGCGCGTATTCTCCTCTTCAAGCTGCTTCAGTCGCCGCAGCTCCGATACGCCAAGCCCGCCATACTTCTTCTTCCAGTTGTAGAAAGTCGCTTCAGAAATCCCCATCTTGCGGCAGACTTCTGAGACCCTGGTGCCTGTCTCCGCCTGCCGCAAAGCAAACGCAATCTGCTCTTCGGTGTACTTCGTCTTCTTCACAAAATCACTCCTCTGCTATCGTGATTTTGCCAGAATCTTCTAGTTTTAATTGGCCTGGATTATTGGGGGGAGGTCACGTTCTTCAATGCTAAAACTGATTAGAAAGTATAACGTGGTTGGGGCATACTCGCATCGGCAGCGAGCATACTTTGTCACTTTACTCTGGCCCCAGCATTATTGGAGCTATTCAATGGGGTAAATAGTCTACAAGGGGATTTATGAAATTTGATTTAATGACTGGCGGGTTAAACTGGTCACAAAGTGCTGAGATCGCCCAGCAATTAGAACAGCAAGGCTTCTGCGGGATGTTGTTCACTGAAGCAGCCAAGGTCCCCTGGATGATGATTGCCTCGGCTGCCATGGCCACAAAATCTCTAGAGTTTGGCACCGGTATTGCAGTTGCCTTTCCGCGTAGTCCGATGATGAGTGCGCAAATAGCTTGGGAGTTAGCTGAGAACACTGGAGGTCGATTCAGGCTTGGGTTGGGTAGTCAGGTAAAAGGTCACGTTGAGCGCCGCTATGCCAGTCAGTTCCACAAACCAGCGCCGCAGATGCGCGACTATGTTTCTGCGGTTCATGCTTGTTTAAGAGCATTTCGTCAGGAAGAAAAACTTCATCACGAGGGGCCCTACTACAATCTGAGTTTGCTTCCCTCTCAATGGTCGCCCGGTCGTCACGAGTTCGAAGACATCAAAATTGATATCTCGGCAGTGGGGCCTTTCATGTGCCGTGTTGCCGGCGAACTCTGCGATGGCGTGCATGTGCATCCGATGCACTCTTTGCACTATCTACAAAATCGCCTTATTCCTGATGTCACAGCCGGGGCAACCAAAGCTGGCCGGACTTTATTGGACGTCGATCTCATAGTGCCGGTGTTTGCGATCCCTGGTGATACGCGAGAAGAACGTGCGGTCATGCTTCAGCGAGCCAGAACTCAAATTGCATTCTACGGTTCTACGCCAAACTACGCTTACCAATTTGATGACCTTGGCTTCGAAGGCACGACGCCTAAACTTGGCGCGTTAATGAAACAGGGTGACATAGCAGGGTTAGCGAATACAATCAGTGATGAAATGCTGGCGCATTTTGCTGTCGAGGCTAAATGGGATGATATGGCAGACGCCCTCCTTGCACGATACCAAGGCATAGCGAGTCGTGTTGTGACCTACCTTGCTGCTGAGGACATACACCGAAATCCCTCTAAGATAAATCGTTGGGGAGAAATTGCGAGAGCGGTTGCCGCGGCATAGCGAACCTATTTCGGCGGGAGAAGGCAAGACGGGGAGGATAGTAAATATAGACCACATTTACCCTGGATTGCAAAAGCATGCTGATTGGCGTTTCTTGTTAGAAGAAGTCTGTGGGGGTAATATTTTGGTAGGGAAACGCCAATGCCAGATATCATGAAATCGGGTCCAAGCCTAAACTAGGGTACGCATGTCACGTATCAGACGCCTATCACAAAATATCCCACTAACAAAATTTTTTGCGTTCTCAGGGAGGTGCGGCTTAAACGACTTATTCTCCTCGTTCTTATTCTCATGATTTAAAGAAGGGGTTCTGCCCCATCTCCACGGGCGTTTTTGAATCGCCTGTGTGCCCCTCAGGTCTACCTCGCGACACCTCACCGGATACGACGATTATGGGTTCACTTGATGTAGTGAATCACGTTGGCCGTGGCACTGTCCAAGGTCGGATACTTCATGTGATGAGTTGCCTTCTGTATCAGCATGTCGAAGAAGCCCTCGTATGCTGCGTTGTCACCACCGTGCTCCACTGCACTCATTGAGCAGATTAGTGCTTTTCGGTTGGGGAGGGCCTTGGTGATCGCCGCTTCAAAAATGACGGCCTTGGGAAGCAGTCGATGTACACCAGGCTTCAAGGGTCCAGAATGCGTCACAGGGCTCGAGCTTCGAACAGACTACAGGGGTATGTCAAACGGCTCAATGCTCCTCCAAGGTACTCTGAGGACTTCTGGAAAGGGGTGTCGCGCCACTGCAGCGTTCGGCTAGTCACCGATTTTGGCGATTCTCCCTGCCCAATCGATCGAGTCTGTGCCCCTGGTAGATTATTCCAGGATGCCGCTGGCGTTGGTGTGCTCTAACCGTGCTGGCGTATCCACCGCGTAGCCTCGGCGAACCAGGTAACAAAAGAGTAGTAGGGCGTTGGCAGCTGGCGATAGTGGGTGTTCTGGACGGTCAACCAATCAGTAATAATATTGATGGTCGTTTTGATGGTCAAGAAAGTCTCGCGCATAAAAAAGCCCATATAATCATGGGCTTAAGTGATCTGTGTGGCGGAGGG
>Ga0075467_10001186_pt1 | contig 21538 bp, 12 predicted proteins | sample DEB08_DNA_9_FD_75067 | JGI IMG/M metagenome (GOLD analysis project Ga0075467, IMG submission 75067) | Aqueous microbial communities from the Delaware River and Bay under freshwater to marine salinity gradient to study organic matter... | ecosystem: Environmental > Aquatic > Marine > Coastal ... | reverse complement strand
GTAGGCAAGTGAAACCCAGGGAATAATGGCGTAGTATTTTGCATAACAAATTATAACAATTTGAGCCTTTTCAGGTTCCGAATATGTCATGCTAAACGGCGTTAACTTAGTGCCATTCTGGTCAGATGAGGCTTTTCGGCTTTTGATAAGTGCATGTTGAGGGTCATCCTCTGCAGGCCAGAATAAACCACATTGTTCAACACTAAGCCCTAACTTGGAAGGCAAAACATAATCAACCCTCAAACCCCATGCGGCCGTATGTTCTGCTGCGAAGGGTTTGTCTGGCCGTAATTGTTGGCCTGTTTGAGATTTTGGTGTGCAACTTGAATCCACTAGTGGGTGCGCTAGCAAGCCTTGGATAGCGCTTTTAATTGAATCACCTTCATCTGGCGAAGAATTTAAATCACCCATAACCACAAACCTGGCGCCAGCTTTTAAGCCACCGTTAATCCCGTCATCATCGATCAAATAGGGGGCATTCGAGAGATAATCGCTTATCAAGCGAATCTCATCATGATTGCGTTTGCCATTGCGGTCTTCAGCACCGTCAAAAGTCGGCGGAGTGGGGTGCGCTGCGATGATGTTTATAATGCCCGCGTCGGTCTCAATTGGTATGTCCCAGTGTGATTTTGACGATAGCTTTAAATGCGCCCATTCTTCATCTGAATACCAAGCAGTGCCGTCTTCATTCATTGGTTGCAACGCATTAGGCATGTCGCTCCAAAGAAACGTTTGCAAGCTTCTGACCTGTTCAAGTTTTATTGGGTAGCGAGACAACAGAGCCATTGCGTATTGCCCTGGATAAAAACCAAAGCCGTAAGCATCACCGGCTATGCCTGATTTCTTGCCATCGTTATCCAAATCATAAGGGCTGGCCAGCCCGGTATTCACGGGCGCAATGTAATGGTATGGGTAATCAATACTGAGCTGTTCATTCTGCGAGACATTCAGGTATTTTTTAATCAATAACTCAATACCTTGATTGGGGTCTGCGATGTAATCAAACTCGTTGAGCAATAGAATATCTGGGCGAGTTGTTTGAATAATCTCTGCAATGTTTTTGATCTGTGGATGGTCGCCATTTGCAAGAAGTTCTTGTACTAGCACTGAACGAGAGGGGTCATCGGCGATTGCTTTGCGTGACAAATAGTTTGTGGCTTCGATACTGACATTGAAGGTAGCAACTCGCAGGCGTTGCTCGTTTGCATTACTGGGTCCGCTGACAAGTGCCAAACTGGCCAAAAACAATGCACAGAGCGATGGGTTGTTAATACTCATAATTGGTTTGAAGTAATTTGATGGGATGTTTCGAGTTCTAAACTGTCTAAAATCTATCATACTTATTCTTCCTTAGGTTTACTGCAATTAAACTCCGCCTAAAAATGAATATGATACTTAAGCCTCGATACTTGGAGCACTCGTCTTAAAAGTGTTATATTATAACATTATTGAATAGTTTCTTGATTTGACCTCTTTGGTGTTGGTGTTTCCCCATATTGCAAACACCAACACCAACACCAAAGGCTAAGAACAACAAGATTTTAGCGACATCCCGCACCGTATGAACCCACTAAAGAATGTAATTGTATTGGCTCTGGCTTTACTGCTGACGCAGACCGCTGTTGCTGTGCATGATATTCATTGCTTAGATGGCAAACACGATCAGACCTGCGAGGTCTATTTCTCCCAGGACCACAGTGCTAACAGCGACGCTGCTAAAAACATGCTTGAGTGCTTGGCCTATGGTGAAAAACTAGATTGCTTTAAGGCTCAGGTTTCACCATCACTCTCGATTTTCCCTTATCTCTCCCGCGCTCCGCCTCTGCGTCTCTGATTCCAGCTCTTTACGGCAGCGGTGATGTTGACTCGCTCTGCCTTTCAAAAATTAAGACTCAGCTTTGAATGAAAATGCTGATTTATCAACTGCGCGCGGCCTTATTTAGGCGCGTTAGGGAAGAGACACATGTTTAATAAAAACCATATCGCGGTATTAGTCGCAGGGCTAACACTGCCTATCATTAACCAAGCACATGCTGAGATTGACTCCGTTTCGACTTCGCCTTTGGAAGAAATCCGAGTGCTAGCACATCCTCTTGCTGAAAACGGCACGGCTCAAACAATTACCACCCTTGACGGTGATCAGTTGGCTCGGGAAGTACAACTTTCGTTAGGCGAAACCTTGTCTGGTGAGCCTGGCATTCAATCTGCCAGCTTCGGTAGCGCCGTTGGGCGACCGATTATTCACGGACTGGGTGGTGCGCGAGTCAAAACCACCACAGACCGAATCGATACCTTAGATGTGTCAGTAACTTCCGGCGACCATGCGGTCGGTGTAGAGCCTTTTATAGCTGATCAGGTAACGGTGCTGCGTGGCTCGAGCACCCTTCTGTACGGTAGCGGTGCCATCGGTGGCGTGGTTGACGTGTCAACCTCGCGGATCCATAGCAAAAGAATCGAGCAGACTAAAGGCCGAGTGCAACTGCGAGCTGCGGACAATGCTAATGCTACCAATGGCGTATTTACTATCGATACGGCATTGACCGAGAATGTGGTTTTGCATCTTGATGGCTTCTTAAGTGATGCTGATGACTACCAGATTCCAGGGTTTGCTGAGTCAGCATTTCAGATTGCCGCAGAAGAAGCGCAAGAGCAGCTCGGCGAACACCAAGAAGAAGAGGCTGCTCATGACGAGGAAGAGCAAGCTTTTGGGTTATTGGAAGGCAGTCGTTCACAACGTCGCGGCGGCGCGATCGGCCTTAGTTTTGTTAACGAGAAAGGCTTTATGGGGTTTTCCCTCAGTTCATTAAACGCAGACTATGGTCTAGTCGGGGGACACGGGCATGAAGAAGACGGTAGCGAGAGTGAGGAGGCTGAGGACGAAGGTGAAGGGCCGGGCATGATCGATCTGTCACAGAGGCGCATCGATATTGAAGCAGGGCTCAAGAGACCCTTTGTTGGCGTTGAAAGTATTAATTTTCGTCTGGGGATCAATGATTACGAGCATAACGAACTCGAGCCAAACGGCGAAGTGGGCACACTTTTTAGTAATCAAGCTTGGGAAGGGCGCTTAGAGTTGCGTCATGCATCTTGGGCTGGGTTCGAGGGTGCGTTGGGCATACAATTGGGCCAACGAGAATTTAGTGCGGTTGGTGAAGAAGCCTTTGTACCGCCGGTCGACAGCGAATCGTTAGGTTTATTTTGGGTTGGGCAGCGTGACTTAGGTAATTCTGAATTAGAAGCTGGAGTGCGCTGGGAAACAGTCGAGTATTCACCGACCACGCAAGGCCTGTCTGATCTCACTTTCGATTCACTCAGTGCGTCTCTCGGCCTGGTCGGTTCAATCAATGAAAATTTAACTCTCTCTGGCATGGCCGATCTATCGAGTCGTGCGCCTACCGCCGAAGAGCTTTATAGCAATGGACCTCACTTAGCCACAAACGCCTTTGAAATGGGTGACCCAAATCTCAATCAGGAAGACGTATTTGCTCTTACCTTGTCAGCTAGCTACGGTAATGAGCGCTTGGAAGTGGATGCCAGCGTCTACATAATGCAGTTCCAAAACTACATCTACGAGATAGCGACGAGTGAGGAAATGGATGAATTACCGGTATTTAGATGGCAACAAGATGATGCTACTTTTACTGGCGTAAACTTAAAAGGCCTACTTCACCTAGCAACCTTCGGCGCTGGCGATTTGGACCTAAAATTTTTATTCGATCTGGTACGTGGAGAATTAGAGTCAGGAACCCATAATCGCAATTTACCGCGAATTCCGGCAGCACGTAGTAGTGTTGGATTATCTTGGAAGAGTGATGTATGGGAGCTGGGCATTGATTATCTGCTGGTTAATAATCAGCGTCGCGTTGCCGGTTTTGAGCTACCGACGGATAGTTTTGAAGATCTGAGTATATTTTTACAGCGTAAGCTAGCCATTGCAGGTAAGGACGCTAGCGTATTTCTGCACGGCCGTAACCTAGGCGACGATGAACAACGCCATCATGGCTCCATTGTCAAAGACTTTGCACCCGCTCCAGGCCGACGCCTGGAAGTTGGTATTCGTATGGACTTCTAAACGATCAGTCGATCGAAGCAGTACAACACTAGAGGGATTGCGATAAGATAAGAGGGCCTGCGATAATATCGCGGCCCTTTTTCCGTTATGTTGTATCAACTTAGTTGAGCCTCTATATTACTAAGCGAACGTGATAGAAATACAGGGTAATCAAAATGCAGTAAACGAATTTAAGAGGCTACTGAGAATCATCTTAAGTTATCATTTGCAAGATGGCCGTTACAGCTAATGCTTATTAAAGCGAATAGTTTTAATCATTCGCTTTGGACGAGCAGACAAGCGCATCGCGTCAGAACGTTGAGAAAAAACATAACTATGAGCAAAGTAGGCGTAACAAAGCACGATGCTCCGAGGTTAAGATGATGAACTTAAAACGCTGGCTACAGCTAATGGGCAAGCTTGGTATCGCTCCGAATGAAGATACACATGATGCGCTGCTTACAGCCTATTCAGAGAAGCATCGCCGGTATCACACCGCTGCACATATTAACGCGACCTTAAAGCATCTCGATACGGTTACTGATTTAGCAAATAACTCCAGTGAGATTGAAATAGCACTCTGGTTTCACGATGCAATTTATAAACCTTTTTCGGCCAGCAATGAGTTAGACAGTGCAGTTTGGGCATCAACGTTCCTATCAGATAATGGGGTCGCTAAAGAGCGTATTGATCGTGTTTATAATTTGATTATGGCCACGGTTCATACTGCTGAGACGGCAGGGAATGACCAATTGCTTATGGTAGATATCGACCTCTCAATACTTGGCACTAAATCAACGGTCTATGATCAGTTTGAGAAGGATGTGCGCTATGAATATAAGCTTGTGCCTTATTTTCTATATCGAAAAAAGCGCAAGGAAATATTGGCCAGCTTTCTAGAGCGTGACCGAATATACCGATACGATTTCTTTCACTCAAAGCTTGAAGAACAGGCGAGGGTTAATTTGAGTAATGCGATTGAGGTGCTCTGATATTTTAGAGTTATGAGTGCGGATTTTATATAACATTGATTTTGAAAGGCAAGATTTTACCGCTCATGATAAATCGAAGACTTGACCCTCGCTCGCGCTTGTCCGGTAGGTCGATCCACGTTTTCAGAAGGAAATTGAGGAGATGATTGGCCGAAAACTTGGTTATGCAAAACGTGATAGGCCGAGGTCTAAACGCGAAGCGATTAAATGTAGTAGACGGCCTTCTCCTCTTAAAAGAATCCAATGAGATATCCGCAGGTTATCGAGAAGCGTAGCCAGACTCAATATCAAAGATAGGCAAATGTAATAAACTGACGTAAATTAAAACCCGTCGATATAGTATGCTTCAAATTCAAATTCAAATTTTGATGCTCTTTTAATTAGACGCAAAAATAATTAAAATCAATAAAGGGCTTTTACCCCTTGAACTGGCAATTACATACATAAACTTAGAACTCGGGCTTACTGAGAATCAAGAACTGTTAGGGTGCTATTTGCGGTACTAATTCTGCCTTAGCGCACCAACATCGGCAGATAGCCAAGGTTCGTTTTGCACTCGCAGCATAGCCTCCATACGATTTGCAACATTTAGCTTGCTGAGAATTGATGAGACGTGATTTTCGACGGTTCGCTGTGACCGCGATAAAAATTGAGCTATATCCTGGTTGGTAGCGCCTGCGATCAAATGTGTTAATACTTCTTGCTCCTTTGCGGTTAGCCCGGCTGGGTGTTGTCGCGTTTTTCGGTAGGGACCTCGTCGAGCTCGAGGGAGTTTACTAAGAATCCCGAGTTTCTCGGCCTTCTCTCTCACCATTGCGGAGGTTGCTTTAGCACCAATTGAGTCAAGTATCCGATACGCTCTGGGAAGGGCTTCAGTGGCTTGGTGTTCTTCCGTTTGAATTAAACTTAGCGCTGCGTTGTAAGGCATGCCCATAGACATCCATACTTCGGCAGCTGCTAGGTAATCATCGGCTAATTCAAGTCGATATGGCTCAGGCAACTTAAATTCTGATTTCACTTTTAGATCAAAATTAAAGCGATGAACCCATTCAGATAGCTCTCCAGATCGCCAATGATCCATACTCGACGCGTCTAGTTGACTAAGCCATTTTAGCTGTGTATGGGCTGCATCAGTATTGCCTTGCAGCCAAGCTGCTTCGACCGCACCAAGGCGCGCAGGAATGATGTATTGAAATTCATCAGTTGCAAATGAATTCTCTAGGGATTGAGTTAGGTAACTTACATATGATGCACGCCCCAAACGTAGTTGTGAGCGAGCGAGCACGGTAAGTGCGGGTAGTTTCATCAGTAAGGTCAGCTGGTCGAGTCCAAGCACACCCATTGATATGGTTTCGGCGTCTTCTAAGCGACCTTGTTCCATGCGCAAATAAGACTGGATGCCGAGTAAGTAGTAAGTCCACGAATCAAGGTCGTACGAGGTATCGAATGCAATGCCTTCGGCTATCATTTTTTCGGCCGCCTCAATTTTCTTATAGCGTAAACAATAGTCTGAAAAATTGGTGTAAACACGGGCAGCGTGCTCGTGAAAGCCATGCTGCAAAGCTAAGTCGAGACTTTCCATCAGTAAGGCTTCTCCTTGCTCGTTACCACGAAACACCATGGCGGACCCCACGTTGTTAAGGGCATGCACGCGAATCTCTGGGTTTGGATCTTCTTCTTCTAGCGCCAGCGCTTGACTACCCCAAGCTATGGCCTCGTCCATACGGTCATTAAGCATATCCAACTGAGATCTAAACGAATACGCCATGGCGCGTTCACTCGATTCAGGAATACTCTCTAGAATTTTAATTGCCTCGTTGGCGAAATGTTCAGCCTCAGTAGCCTCTCCACGATACCAATGCAAACGCGATAGCCAGCGCAGGTTTTCGCTGACCTTTTCTTTACGGCCCAGTGCGCGCCACAGCGTAATCGCGTGCCGACGTGCTTCTATGACTTCATCGTCTATCTTTAGTGCTAAGCCACTTTCATAGGCCCAGTCTTCGTAGAGTTGGGCAGCGGTTTCAGTCTCCGCCTCGTCGACAAAACGCAAGGCGGTCGCTAGATACGACGCAGCCTCACTATGCGCGCCGATTTTGGCAGCACGCGATGCGGCCGATGGCGCGTATTTAAGTACCCGTTTTGCGTCCAATGCACCAGCGGAGTGATGTATCAATAACGCCAAACCGTCGTTTTGATCGCAACGTTCCAGGGCATTGAGTATTTCAATATGTAACCGCTTTTGTTGATTAGCGGGAACGCCAGCCAACGTTCCTAAGCGAGCTAATTCGTGTCGAAACCGAAAATCGTCATTACTATCAATGACCAGTAACTTACGGGCTACGCATGCCATGGCAAACGTCTCTCCTTCAGGCCCGCGTAGCTCGGCTATTAACTGAGTGGAAACACTATTGGGAATTAAGCTGATGGTCTCCAAAAACTTTCGCTCGCCCTCGGCTAAATGTGCCAGCCGTGAGTTGATAGCATCTTTTACCGAGGCGGGAATGACATCACTAATCTTAGTGCCAATGGCCAAGAGTTCGGTGATGTAGAAAGGGTTACCCGCAGTAATTTCGTATAGTTTGGCGGTATCACGGCAACTGCCTTGTGCAAGCAGCTCAACGCCTTCCTCGGTGAGTGGTGTAATTGGAATTCGATGAGTGTGACCCGATGGTAAAATATCGAGTACTTGTCTAAAGGGGTGTTGTTCATTAACTTCATCATCGCGATAGCTAATGACTAAAAGGCAATTTACGAAAGCGATTCTGCGAGCTAGAAAGCGGAATAGATCGAGCGTTGCGTAGTCGGCCCAGTGCGCATCCTCAAAGACCAGGACAATCGGTTGTTTGGCGGCTTCAAGTGCCGCATAAAACTGTGCAAAAATAGTTGAAGGTGAGGCCCCATCTTCTAGTAAGTTCAGTAGTTCACTAGACAGTTCTGCCGCAATATCATGCACTGGGCCGAAGGGTCTTGGAGTGAACAGAGGATCAGATCCGCTCCAGAAGAAAGTAAAATTGTGCTTAGAATTTTGTCTAGCTTCCTCTAATAAAGAGGTCTTACCGATGCCTGATTCACCACTGACAAGCACAATGCCGCCATAGCCGTCACTGAGTTTATCAGCGGCCTTGGCGAATTGCTCGATTGCCTTTTCTCGTTCTATCAGCACCTAAGTGCTCTCCTAGTTATTTATTTATCTCCAACTGTTCTAACTCATCAGTGAGTAGCTTGTAAACGATTTACCCAAAAATAGGTACTGAATTGTCAAATATAGGTAAGGCTGCTCAGGTAATAAAGGAGTCTAGATAGCCCAAGGTTGGGTCTAAACCTCTCAAGCTCCTCATCAGTTTATTCGATAGTTGTCGGCGACAGGCAAGCGTAACTTGGAGGTTGGAAAGTATAATTTAAGAGATCTTGTTTAAAAGGGTTGCTCTGTTTTTTGTACTTTTGATGAAAATGAAAAACGAATTTGAGCAGCTAAATTCATTGTTCTCTGGTCGCAACATAACTCAGAGCTACTGTGGTTAATATAATGGTGTTCTGATTCGTACCAGCTCCATTGTTACGCCGGATTGTGATACGCCACCAATCTTGCTGAGCGTGTTGCGCAGGTATGGTTGCAGTAAACACTCTGTTTGACCCGACATTTTGAAAGAGTCGGTTAGTACTGGTGGTGTTGAATTGATCTATTCCTAACCCAATTACATCGCCATCGTCAAAATCCGCAATTTGGACTAAAAAAGTTTCGCTTCCTAAACCAAGGCCGCGTGCCATCATCTCTAAGGTAATATCACTAGCGCCATTCCAGTCACGTGGCTTTTTAAGGAACAGCGTAGCTCCTAAATTAGAATTATGCTGTAACAATCGACCGGTGGAAGCTTTTTCAGCTGAGCCAGCCATGCCACTTGCATCAAATAATAAGGTTCTTTCTATGATTGGTGACGGTGTTCGCACCTCATCGGCACCCAAAGGTATCACCACTACTTTATTGTGAGCAATTGAGACGATAGCTGGAATAGTGCATAGCACTAATATTAGAAGAAGCTGAGCTGCGCGATACATTTGATATCCTTTGTTTTGAAACACGAAGTGCCGTGGTTATAGACCCCCTAATCGTAATGTTTGGTTCGCACTTTAACTTGAGTGTAAGTACTCAGTTTTCAATAAATAGGTACCTAGTTTTCATCACCGAAAACGTCTTACTCAACACAGAGTTTTGCCCAGATTTTTTTCGTGCATAACGCATGACTTAACGGCTGCGACTTAACTTAAACTGGAACAGTTGGTACTTTTTACCTTACCCTGTATCTGATTTTCAGGTATTGAGATCGCGATAATTAAGGTTGTTTACCCAATCAGAGAGGCCTGAGTTCATAGTACTTTCTGACGACAAGTTTCATTAGTTTGATCTAGATGGATGGATATGGACACACCTGTGGGTGGGGCAAAACAAGCTACAGAAAATCGTATGCCACTAGTTATAGACCAAGTAGCAGTTGTCACTGGATATAGGGGTAGCTAGAAAGAACGGTGTATACGTAATTGGCCATCGATGGTGTAGCTGATAGCGATTTCTTTTCTTTAAACTGAAATGTTTTATTTTTACTAGCACAGCGATGGTTTGCATTTAATGTCAAATCTATCTATTATTCTGCATCAATCGAGGAAATCTCTAATGAAAAACATTTTCACACAAAATTTAGTTCTTATTTGTCGCTGTTGTTGCGTCAAATTTGCGTGTGCGTTTCATTAGTTAAACTTGATGAAGGCGCTTTTGCCTTCCTAGAATTCATAAGAACCTCGGTCGGCGAAAGCTACCGAGGTTTTTTTATGGCTGGGTGGCAGAGTGGTAATGCAGCGGATTGCAAATCCGCCTTTCATCGGTTCAAATCCGATCCCAGCCTCGAAAAATCTTACATTTAACCTAGCGTTCCGACTAAGGAGGGACATCATGAGTAAGAATAAATATCAAAACGACCTACACTCCTTTTGAGGTCACAAGTAAACGAAGAAAAGGCTTTCCATCTGAAACTAACGTAAAGAAAGGAAATCGCTTCGTCCATAAAGATAAAGAACTAGTTGAAAAACTCGGCAGAAACGACCCCTGTATTTGTGGGTCTGGTCGTAGGTTTTAAGAAGTGTTGCATGTTAAATCGTAAGTATGATGGATCAGTTAGAGATTACTACTTTAGAGAATGAACATGCAGAACAGACATGTTCTGAAATCGCAATAAGAAGCTTCGTGCGCCGGGAAACCCTGGCGCACGTTTAAAAGCGTTATGTATAATAAATCATGAATTTCAGTTCTCACGAATTTAATATTTTGAGCTACATGCTCCGAAAGAATCGTTTTACTTACGGCCAAGTTATAGACTGGGCTTACTCTCAATATAGCGATCAAGGAATTGATCCATTTATAGAAAAAATTGGCCTCGCTCTTGATAAAGAAGAAATTATTGAACTAATCAGTAATGAGTTTCAGGTATATGGCGAACCCATAGCAGAGTTCCTTACCGGAGAAGTAGTCAAGAGATATGAATGCAATGAGCTTTCGTTATGCGAAGCGTTAAGAGTGATTTTGTATGATCTTGATATCGACCTAGTTAAAGCCAAAAAGACAGAACTTTACATCGCTGAAGATTATTACGATTGGCATAAAAGTCCAGATGAAAAAGCTAAGGCTCATGCAGAACCTATTTTTAGAGAGTATTTACCCGTATATGAAAATGAAATTGCTAAGTTCGCAATCTTAATCATCGTTTAACGGCGCTGGGGTTTAGTAGCAGGGCAGATTTTACAGTTCGATTTCGAATCTTAAGACCGGTTAAAGATCGGGCTTTCCCTCGTGATTTATTGCATTTTTGATAGTAAGTCATACTTCAATGTGAGTGCTTCGCTAATTGGTACTACCCCACGAGAGCTTGTGTTGCAGTTACCTTGTTCAGTCCACAGAAATGGATAAAATGTGCCGCATTGATCGGTCGAAATTCTACTCATATCTTCTTGCCAACTTTCCCATCTTATTCCTTCGTAGAAACTGTTTAGGTCACCAGAAAGTAGCCAACTAAAAAAATCAGAAAATTTAAGCTCTAAATTTTCCCACTCCATGGAATCGGGCGCCCAATAATAGATAGAGTTGGTCTGGCCAGGAAACGCGCCGCCGTTTATTGCGTAAAACCCTCCAGCTGCATCGTCTGCAACAAGGTAAAGCCCACTTTTATTGCTGTCGCTATTCCAGCTGAATACATCACGAGGGAAGTCTTTGCTTCCCGACCCTAGCACCCTGATCCAGCCGTGATCTATCAAAACGCCACCAGTATGATACGCAAGGCTTCCTAGGATAGAACGGGTTGTGACCTGTACGTTGATTAAAACTTGGGCGCAATTATCCGAAGGAGGCAATACCAAAACCGGGTTTTTGGCCTTAGAAACCCAATCGTTGATTACCTCGATAAAAGGTTCTTCCTTGTTAACTAGTTCTTCCAATGATTTCATATCTGGCTTATTAAATAGTGTGCTTAGTTTTTGTATTCGAGAAATTTATTCTGACCGACTCCTCGTTAAAATAGTCTCTGACTAATATGGTCCCAATCAGCTTAACATTTCGAACCGAGCAGGATTTACACAAAGGGCATTTTCAATAAAACCTGCTTGCCTTAGAGTTAACTCTAAGTACTAAGCTTAAGTTTGATCAAGCCGAAACTGCATTGGATAACCATGACGAACTCGATTAATGAACCTGCAATCTTAAATCTACCCAGTCAACAATTGTTGATAGAAGGGGCGAGTTGTGCGAGCTGTGTGAACAAAATAGAAGCGGCTCTGAGCCGCGTGAATGGGGTCGAGAAGGCGGAGATGAATTTAGCTCAACGCACCGTTTCGGTCGATGGGTCTGCAACGACACAATCGCTGATCGATGCAATCCGGAGAGTTGGATATGACGCGCAAAGCTTAAAGGACAAGTCGGACGACGATGTTCTTGATGAGAAAGATCTTGCTGACCGAGCCTACTATAGGCGTTTGATGCGCGATACGTTTATCGCGCTGGGCTTAGGTGTGCCACTAATGATCTATGGCTTATTTATCGGTGAGATGACGGTAAGCACAACGCCTGAGCGAATCGCGTGGTTAGTGGTCGGGATTCTGACCTTTGTGGTGATGGCGACCTCTGGCCGACATTTTTACATTGGCGGATGGAAGTCCATTCTCTCGCACACGGCGAACATGGATACTCTGATCATGTTAGGTACGGGAGCCGCTTGGATTTATTCGATGGTAGTCGTTTTTGTTCCGGCACTCTTACCGGAAATGGCGAGACACGTTTACTTTGAAGCCACGGCAATGATCATTGGATTGATAAACTTAGGGCTAGCGCTTGAGGTCAAAGCACGAGGCCGCACGTCAGAAGCTATTAAACGACTTATTGGCTTACAAGCAAAGACCGCTCGTATTGTGCGCGACGATAAAGAAATCGATATCGCTATCGAAGACGTATTGGTCGATGATCTTGTGCGCATTCGACCAGGCGATAAAATCCCCGTTGATGGCATCGTGGTCGAAGGGCGCACTGCGATGGATGAGTCAATGTTAACCGGCGAGCCTATGCCGATCGAAAAAAGCATTGGTGACTCGGTCGCGACGGGTACGCTCAACAAAACCGGTTCTATCCTATTTCGAGCAACTCGGGTAGGCAAAGACACGGCATTGGCACAAATTATTTACATGGTAAAACATGCGCAAAATTCGAAACCACCAATTGGTCGTCTGGCGGACGTTATTGCGGGGTACTTTGTGCCAACTATTATGATTATTGCGATTGTCAGCGGCTTGATTTGGCTAAATATTGGCCCTGAGCCAACAATTGCCTTTGCCGTGGTGTCAGCTACAACCGTTTTGATTATTGCTTGCCCATGCGCGCTTGGTTTGGCGACACCGATGTCGGTGATGGTTGGCGTTGGTAAAGCGGCGGAAGCGGGTGTGTTAATTCGAAATGGTGAAGCGCTGCAAACCGCGTCAAAAATCACCGCCATGGTGTTGGATAAAACCGGAACGATTACGCTGGGGGCGCCGAAGGTCACCGACGTAGTTCTGGCCAACGCGAAAAGCGACGAGGCTTTGCTGCAGATGGCCGCGAGCTTGGAATCTGTCTCTGAACACCCATTGGCCTTGGCCATTGTTGAAACAGCCGAGGAGCGCGGGGTAACACTGGCAAAGGTGGAAAACTTTAACGCGATTGCCGGGCATGGAATCGAGGGCGTGGTTGATGGTAAACACCTTTACTTTGGAAATGAACGCTTGATGCGAGCCCAAGGTATCGAGATTGACGCATTTTTGGACAAAGCTCAATCGTTGGCAAGCGAGGCAAAGACGCCGATGTTCATGGCTGCTGACGGCGTACTGGCCGGAATCATCGCTGTTGCCGACCCGATTAAAGATGACTCAATCTCGGCAATTAAGCGGCTGCAAGATAATGGTCTCAGAGTCATTATGTTGACTGGCGACAATCGTGCCACGGCTGCGGCGGTGGCTAAAAAGGTGGGTATCACCGAGTTTTATGCGGAAGTGTTACCACAAGACAAAACCGACAAAATCGTGGCGCTGCAAATGGAGAATGAAATTGTAGGTATGTCTGGTGATGGCATTAACGACGCGCCGGCTCTGGCGATGGCCAATGTTGGCTTTGCCATAGGCACTGGTACCGATGTGGCGATCGAGAGTGCCGATGTGACGCTAATGCGTGGTTCTTTACACGGTCTGGCTGATGCGATCGCGGTTAGTAAGGCGACATTGCGCAACGTTAAACAGAATCTATTTGGCGCCTTTATTTACAATGCGGCGGGCGTACCGGTGGCGGCGGGGATTCTGTATCCGTTCTTTGGGCTATTGCTCAGTCCCATTATAGCGGGTGCCGCTATGGCATTTTCCTCGCTAACCGTGGTGATGAACGCCAATCGATTGCGTTTCTTTGATGCAAAAAACAATTAATAGGAGAGTCTGTGATGATCGTCATTAACATAGCGGGTGTTGTTCTTATCGGACTAATTATCTGGTGGTTCTGGTTGTACAAGCCGACACAGATTGCGGTATGCGAGGGTGATTTACTTGTGACCGTTGAAAATGGTTCGTACTCGCCGACACATATAACGCTTGCCAGTAACACTCCTGCTACGCTGAGGTTTTTAAGGAAAGACGCGTCACCTTGTGCGGAGATCGTTATGATCCCTGAATTAGATATCGATCGAACACTGCCACTCAATGAGACGATTTCGATCGACCTACCAGCGCTTGAATCGGGCGAATATCCGTTTCATTGCCAGATGCAAATGTATCGTGGCCTACTATCCGTCGAATAGAATGTCGTTAACTAGTAGGCCATAAATGTCGTTAACTAGTAGGCCATAAATGTCGTCAACTAATCGGCCACCATAGCGTCGCCAACTTAGTTAATAGCTAGGCAAATAAACTAACGTGACGCCATATAAGCGCGCCACCCGCCAAATGATGAAATGTCGATGGCCTGATCAAAACCATAAGACTCACAAATAAAGCTGGTGAGCCATTCCCCGTTCTCTGTTTCGACTTTACCAATGCCTAGCGGGGCGGGGATATTGGCAACAAAGGTGCCAAAATTTTCGGCAGGCATTTCCCATATTTCAATCTCAATTTTGCAGCCTGCTTGGCTAACTCGCTTTAGGCCTGGGCGATAGGGTGGTCCGCCTGGCAGGGCATAAAGTTGATAAGACTCGCTGCTTTTAGTCTTCTCGAGCAGAACTGCATCGCGTTCAGTCAATTGCCAATTCAGTGGCATGCCTTCTAAATGTGCTCCACACACTGCTATCTTTATGGTGTCATGTACTGTGACAAGAGGTGCATCAGCTAAGATTGGCGAATACGATAAAGCGCCAGCATTCAGTGTTAAATGTTGCTGCCATTGGTGTGCGTAAGACAATAGGCGTTGATCGTGCATTGCTGGCGCAATTAGGGTGATACCAAACGGTAGCCCATTTTGCATAAACCCGGCTGGAATCGCAGTGCCAGCAAGATCAAGTAAGTTCATGTAGTTTGTATAAAAGCCCATGTTCGAGTTTAGTTGAATAGGGTTGTCGAGCATCTCGTCAATGGTATAGCTTGTAGGCGCGGTGGGGCTAAGTAAAAAGTCCAAATCGGCGAATAGCTGCTCTGATAATCGGCGATAATCTTGCATTTTGTATTCGTATTGAAATGCGTCAACAGCGGTTTTTCCAGCGCCTGTTTGAATAATCTCTCGCACCACCGGATGAATTTTTTCAGGCTGGTTTTCTATCAACTCTTCAATAGCGGCATAGCGCTCGGCAACCCATGGGCCTTCGTATAAAAGTTTGGCGGCGTCGAGCAAATCGCTAATGTCTACCTCCCTAATCGTGGCTCCAAGCGACTTCCATTTTTCAATTGCTTGAGTAAATAGGGCCTGTGCGTCGTCGTTTCCGAAGAACTTCAAATTGGCGTCGCTAGGTACTCCAATGATTGGCGCAGCGAGCTTACCCCAGTGTCGAGCTCTATTGGCGTAGGGCTTGCGGCGCGCGTAACCGTCGCGAGCGTCAAACGTTGACGCCACATCAAATACCGTTTTTGCATCATAGGCGCTTAGCGCGAAGACACTCGGGCAATCAAGAGAACGACACGCAGGCACCACCCCCATCATGCTGAATAAACCCTTACTTGGCTTGTGACCGACAATATTGTTTAACATCGCTGGAACTCGCCCCGAACCTGCGGTGTCTGTTCCTAAGGAAAAACTCACCAGGCCCAAGGCCACAGCAACCGCTGATCCTGAGCTGGAACCGCCGGAGATATAGTCTGGGTTGATCGAGTTTTTGCATGGCCCCCAAGGCTCGGGAGAGCGTGTGCCGACCAGGCCTGTAGCGAACTGATCTAGATTTGTTTTGCCAATCGGGATGGCACCAGCGGCGATGAGGCAGCGTACGATAAACGCGTCTTCATGTGGCGTATAACGAAAGGCTTCACAGCCAGCCGTTGTATCAATGTTGGCCAAATCGATATTGTCTTTGATAGCGAACGGTATTCCGTATAGCGGTAAATCATCGGAATTTTTATCCTTAAGGCGATCTAAATATGGCTGTATTTGACCTTTGCTTAATTGCGTAATCCAAATGTTATGCGAGCGGTAGTCTGCCGCTCGCCGAATAATGTAATCGACAACGTCATTGGGTGTGAGTGTACGGCTGGCATAGGCGAATTGCAGCGAGGGTATGTCCAGCGGAATAAATGTGTCTTGCATAACGTTGTTTTATATTCTGATAATTAGATAAATTGACGGCGTAGTAGTGTTACTGATCGGGCTCGATGATAAGCACTGTGCTACCAGCGGTGATTTGATCGCCTTTGTTGACCACAATCTTGCTCACGGTGCCACTGACGGGGCTGCTCACTTGGATTTCCATTTTCATCGATTCAATAATGGAAACGGTTTGCCCAACCTTAACATTGCTACCTTGTTTGACTAGGTGCTCCCATAAGCTTCCAGAGACAGGGCTATCAACACCGACCATGCCTTCGGGAACTGCGTGCTCGAGATGTTCGACTGTTGCAATTGCTTGCTCGAAATGGAATTGACCTTGATCTTTCCAGCGGTTCAGCTCTTCATCAAAGGCTTGTTCGCGTTGGCTCGAGAAGCTGTCTATCTGAGCTTTATTGTTAAGTAACTGTTGTTGGTATGTGGCTAAACTGAATTCTGTTTGTTCAATTTTGATCGGGTAGTTGCCCAGCGGAAAATCTTTACGTATTTGAATAAGCTCATCTTGACTGACAGGGTAGAATTGAATTTGATCGAAAAAACGCAACAGCCAAGGTTGCTCAAATTCACGCGTTTGTCGATAGCGGTTCCACATTTGTAAAGTACGGCCAACGAACTGGTAACCGCCGGGGCCCTCCATTCCATAAATGCACATATACGAGCCACCAATGCCGACACAATTCTCAGCGGTCCAAGTACGCGCTGGGTTGTACTTGGTTGTGACTAAACGATGCGCAGGGTTAACCGGCGTTGCTACCGGTGCGCCCAAATAAACGTCGCCGAGGCCCATTACAAGGTACTGAGCATCGAAGACGATATCTTTCACGTCGTCGATGCTGTTTAAGCCGTTAATGCGGCGAATAAACTCAAGATTTGAGGGATACCAAGGTGCGTCCTCACGTACCGATTGGTTGTATTTATCAATCGCTAGTTGGCATTGTTCGTCGTCCCAAGAGAGCGGTAAGTGGACGATGCGCGATGGCACGCTGGCATTGTCGTCGGCAACCAAATGTTGTGCGCAAGTCACGACACGCTCTAGCAACTCGGCCATTGAGATAACCCGCACATCATAATGGATTTGTAAGCTGCGAATACCCGGCGTTAATTCGTTAATGCCAGCACAATTTTCATCTTGCAAGGCCAGCATCAGTTGGTGAACTTGAAAGCGTAATTCGATATCCAATACTTGCGCACCATATTCCACCAGTAAATACGAATCCCCACTTTGGCGAATTGTCACGACAGTGCCGTTAACATCGAACACGTTTAAAAAATGAATCGAGTTTTTTGCAATCTCAGACGCGGATAAATCGGGTTCTTTGAACGGTGACACCGACGACATCTGGTCTGTACTCAAAGAATCTAATAAAGTATCTTGTTCAGCCAAGGCATTAACTGCAGTGGTCTGATCAACTGGAACGAATTGTATTTTATCGCCAGCGGCAAGTTGGCCGATCATCCAAAAGTCGGCACTGATCACGGTTGCTGGGCAAACGAAGCCGCCAAGCGAAGGGCCATCGGGGCCTAAAATCACCGGCATATCACCGGTGAAGTCGATGGTTCCAATGGCGTAAGCGTTGTCGTGAATATTGGATGGGTGTAAGCCCGCTTCGCCACCATCCTCGCGCACCCATATTGGTTTAGGTCCGAGCAAACGAACGCCCGTGCGGCTGGAGTTATAGTGAACTTTCCAGGTGGTGGCAAAGAACTCTTTAATATATTCCTCAGCAAAGAAATCGGGGGCTCCCTGAGGCCCAGCAATCACTCGTATTTTGTGTGTTTTCTTGGTTTCGTCTGAATTGCTAACAAGGTCTAAACAAGTAGGCCTTAAATGCTCTGCTAGTCTTTTTAGTTCGACTTCACCCTGTTGCTGGTGCAGGTGTAATACGTCGCCAACGCGCAAGGCACGGCCGGCATGGCCACCGAATTGGCCGAGGGTGAAGGTTGATTTTGAGCCGAGGTAATCGGGGCAGTCTATGCCGCCGGCGATGAGTAAGTAGCTACGGCTGCCTCCATCGATAATTTTGCCGAGACGCAGAACTTGGCCCTGTTTGATATTCAAACTCTGCCAGAATTCAATCGGAGAATCGTCTATAGAGGCCTCCATTGCCGCACCCGTCAATATAATTTGGCTGTCGCAGGTGAAACGTAAATGCGCCCCGTTCATGGTCATCTCTAGGCCCGCTGCGTCGTCGTCATTACCAAGCAAGCGGTTACCCATACGAAAGCTCATGGTGTCAAAGGGGCCTGACGGCGGCACACCAATATCCCAATAGCCCACGCGACCTGGCGTGTCTTGAATGGTTGTCATTGTGCCAGCAACCAGCACTTCGATATTTTGCACCTCAGCGCTAAAGTTGGCCAAACTCGAGGTCAGGCATTCGCCTGCAATAAAGGGGCCTTTCTGAAGTAGCTGGCTTAAGTAGGTGATATTGGTTTCAATGCCATATATCTCGGTTTGACCTAGGCTGTCGAACAAGATCTCTATTGCACTTTCACGGCTATCAGCAATAGCGATGACTTTCGCTAGCATAGGATCATAAAACGGGCTGACTTCGACACCGGCTTCAATCCAAGTATCAACTCTAACTTTCCCCGGAATATTTTTTGGGAAAGATACGTGCGACAGCAGTCCGGCGCTTGGTTGAAAATCTTTGTTCGGATCTTCAGCATAGATTCGCGCTTGAATAGCATGACCAACCGGAGTCAAGTTTTGATAGTTTGAAAGATCGGCCATTTGCCCGGCCGCTAACTCGATCATCCAGCGCACAATATCAATCCCATAGACCTCTTCGGTGACGCCATGTTCTACCTGTAAGCGGGTGTTTACTTCTAAAAAATAGAATTCTTGTGAATCAGCATCAACGATGAACTCAACCGTTCCTGCACCACGATAGCTGACTGACGAAACCAGCGCCACCGCGCTGTCTTGCAGAGTGCTGCGAACTTCGGCTGATAGATTTGGTGCGGGTGTTTCTTCGAGTACTTTCTGATTACGCCTTTGCGCTGAACAATCGCGTTCACCAATTGCGATTGCTTGGCCTTGACCATCGCCAAAAATTTGCACTTCAATATGCCGGGCACGTTCAACAAATTTCTCAATGAACAGATCTGCATTGGAAAAGTTATTGGCACTCAAGGCCGAGACCGAATCCCAGGCATCGAGCAGGTCTTGCTGCGTACGACATAGCTGCATACCAATGCCGCCGCCGCCCGCAGTGCTTTTTAACATAACTGGAAAACCAATTTCATTGGCAGCTATAACGGCGGCTTGGCTGTCAGCTAAAATTGCACTGCCTGGTAACAGTGGAGTGTCACTAAGCTGAGCCAATTCTCTAGCCTTGTGTTTAAGGCCAAAGGCGGCAATTTGTTCAACCGTTGGGCCAAGAAAAATTAGCTCGTTGGTTTCGCATAAAGCCACAAAACTGGTATTTTCACTTAGAAATCCATAGCCAGGATGAATTGCCTGAGAACCAGATTGTGTGGCTATATCAATAATCTTTGCTTGATCTAAATAGGTCTCGCTGGCGGCGCCATCGCCCAAGGAATAGGCATGATCGGCTAGCCTTACGTGCAAAGATTCGCGGTCGGCTTCGGCGTAGACCGACACCGATTCAATCCCCATTTGTTGTAAGGTTCGAATAATACGCACCGCAATCGCGCCGCGATTGGCAATCAATACTCGTTGAATACTTAAGTTGTTCATGACAAATAGTTTCTCAGCACAGTACTAGTCTGTGCTTCATCGTTAACGGTTTAGTAGCCTAATTTAATTGACCTGTCTGGCTTTGGTGTTGGCCAAGATCGATTTCAAATTAGTCCCAAATTAGTCCCAAATTAGTACTTCTATCGGCGTCGGGTTATAGGCGTTGCAGGGGTTATTTAATTGTGGACAATTTGAAATCAGCACATGCACATCCATATGGGCTTGTAGCTCAACATATTTACCCGCGTCCGAAATTCCGTCTTCAAAACTTAAGTCGCCTTCGGGAGTGACCGGTACATTCATGAAGAAATTAATATTGTGACTGATGTCACGCTTAGTAATTCCAAATTCAGGGTGTTTGGCAATCGCTAACATCCAACTGTCTCGACACGCGTGCATGCACTTTTTGTCTAAGGCATAGCGCACCGAATTCGACTCCGATGCACACGCGCCGCCAATAGTGTCATGTCGTCCGCAGGTGTCGGCGGTAATCGAGAGCAAGGTATTACCTAGATTAGATTTTAATAGCGAACCGGTGCTTAAGTACAAATTCGCTTGGCCGCGTATTGTGTCAATTGCCGAATAGCGCTCGGCGATGTCGTTGGCATTAAAAAACAGAGTGTCGGCCGCTTGGTTGCCATACAAATCGTGAATTCGTATTGTCTGACCTTGTTTGACCGTCTTTAAAAGATAGTCACCCGCCAATACATTTTGTTGCCAAACTGCCTGTGCAATTTTTTTCCCGCTTTCGGTCAACATATTAAGCTCCTTGTAGGTGATATAGCGCCGTGTTTTTGAAGCCTCGTTGATTCTGATCACAGGCATTCATGCACTCGTCATCGTCTTGAATAGCCGGCGATTTACAGAGCTCATACTGAATTGCTTTGCGTGGGTAATCTGATTGAGGGTTCATGGGGTGAGGGCAGGTGTGCAGAATAACTAAGGTGTCCATCTCAAAGCGCAAAGCAACACTGTCGCCGGCCTGACTATTGCCATTTTGGTACTGCAATTGCCCCTGTTCATCGGCTACTACCTTGCTAAAAATATTTAGATTCGCGCTGATGTCGCGCACCCCTAATTCGTATTTTGCTAACTCAACGAGAAAACTGTGTTCACCGCTCAAGGTCCAATCGTTGCGATCCTCTTGATAGCTTCTTAGTGTGTATTTTTCAGCCAAAGCTTGGTCACTTAAATACCCACCAATGGTGTCGTGCCAGCCAACCGTGTCATGCACAATAGAGCAAAAAATTCGCCCCATATCTGAATACAAGCAATGCCCTTGAGTAAGTTTGAATGTGTGTTGGCACTTTAAGGTGTCAGGTGCGTTATAGCGTTCCAGCTTCTCTTGCGGGTTGTACATCAACATCCCGACATTGGCTCCGCCTTCAAGGTCGGTCAGTCTTAATGTTACGCCACGCCGCACTAACAGCGACCAATGCGCGCTAGGGGCAATAATGTCTGTATACAAAACGTCTAAATCGTCATTGATATTAGTCATGGTG
>Ga0075467_10001181_pt1 | contig 21636 bp, 19 predicted proteins | sample DEB08_DNA_9_FD_75067 | JGI IMG/M metagenome (GOLD analysis project Ga0075467, IMG submission 75067) | Aqueous microbial communities from the Delaware River and Bay under freshwater to marine salinity gradient to study organic matter... | ecosystem: Environmental > Aquatic > Marine > Coastal ... | reverse complement strand
TACTAAGTGTATGTTGGTGGCACCCAATTTTTTGACTGTATCAATGATATGTTGAACCATGGGTTTGCCAGCAATGGGGTGCAATACCTTGGGCAAAGAAGATTTCATTCTCGTGCCTTTGCCTGCTGCTAAAACGATAACTGAAAATGTCATGCAATTTCCTTTAAAAGTGAGATACCTGTTGTCCATTGATGCGACACCTTTGATATTTTCATATTCTACTGACTTGCTAATCTACTGTCAGTAATAACATTTGGTTTAACGAATATTCTAATCTAAGCACACCTGATAGCTTTTAATCATGATTAAAACGTAAAGTACGTTGACGACTAGTCTGTAAACATTTTTCAGATATTAATAATAAACATGCCATTAATGACATTTATGGCAAGAAAGCGGGCGATCTGGTGCTGCGCAAATGTTGCAACATACTATTCGTAAAAATATTTTTAGGTCGCTGGGGTGGGGGTAAATTTATGTTATTGATGCCCGGTACTGTTCCTCACGAAGCGTTCGAATTCTCTCAGAAGTTATCTGCGGGGCAGATGTCGCCATATTTTTGGCCAAATGTGATGGTAAGAATATAGTGAGAATGCATTTAATAGATATGATTAAAGCACACAGGGTGTTTGATTAGACAATCCTTTTTTCTAACGCTAATAGATCTGCTTTGATTGACATCCCCCATGCATACCCTGTTAATTTACCATTACTACCGATAACACGGTGACAAGGAACAACAATAGCCAAGGGGTTACGTCCATTGGCTGCGCCTACAGCCCTCACTGCTTTTGGATTGTGTATACCTTTTGCAATATCGGCATAACTACAGGTTTGCCCATATTTGATAGTAGTGAGCTGTCTCCAAACTTGTTGCTGAAAATCAGTACCTTTTGCATTTAAGTTCAAATTAAACTGAGTTCTGTTACCTGCAAAATATTCGGCTAGTTGTGTAAGTGCCTGTTGTGTATGTAAACACTTACTTATAGATTTGTATTTCTGTTGCACAAAGCCTATTGATCCTATGCCATCCTGGTTGGCACACACTTCTAATATGCCAAACTGGGTATCCAAATATTCAATAAAATGATTGTTTTCAGTCACGCCATACTCCAAAGTTGTAATGTTAGGTAGCTTCGCCATGGACGTGCTAATTCCGCATCGATTGTTAATTTTGCCAGTTGTTTTTTAACAATCAAGTCGGTGTTAAGCCATATATCGGGAGAAGATTGTCCGCGCATTTTTGCATAGGCTACCGTCCAAGGTCCTATGCCTTTTATACATAACCAATCATCTACTGATGAATCTGAAGAGTCTGATGAATGGACATTATGATGCGCCAATAGCCGCAAGGTTTGCTTGCGGCTATTAGGGATTTTGAGAAAACTAAGGTCGCTATTTGCAATAGCTTCAGGTGTTGGGAAATACACCTTGTCACCTTCTGTTGCGCCTAATTCCTTGGTTAATTGGGATAACAAGCGAATGGCCGCTTTGACTGATATTTGTTGACCAAGAATGGCACGACAACCCGCTTCAAATTTATCCCATACACCAGGAATTCTTAATCCTGTCACCATAGTGTCTTTTGGGACACCGCACCTTAATAATTGCGTTTGGATTGTGTTGGTATCTGCGTTGAGATCAAACATTCGTTCAATATTCGTTAAAATAGTCGTCAGTTTTTCGATATTGGGTAGACTTATTTCTACCTTTAAATAATGCTTATTCTTAACCGCTGATACGCTAAACCAGCCTTTATCTGTTCCAGTGATAAAGGTTCTAGAATAACAATTTTTAGTCATATTCTCGACTCCTTGAATCGCCCTCAACGCTAAGAATGATTGTATATATTCCCAATTAAAAGGAGGCCGAAAAGCTAACCTAAGACTAATAAGCTCGCCTTGCTTGTTTTTACTCTGCTTTATCTGCTGGGGCGTGAACCCTGTCACTTTTTTAAAATTATGTTGTAAACGCCTAGCACTTGCAAAACCACTGGCATGAGCTATGTGTTCAATGGGTAAGTTACTTTCGTGAAGTAGTTGTTTAGCAAATAAAACTTTATCAAATAATTGATACTGTTTTGGACTTAAGCCTAAATGTTGCTGAAAAAGCTGTCGAAAATAGCGTGCTGTTATACCTAACTTGTTGGCTATCTGCTGTATGTTTAATTCTTTATTTTGCCTGAGTAAACGCATCGCCCTGTGCACAGTGGTATTCACCCCCTGCCATGCGTATGAATGCGGTGCACTATCAGGCCGGCAGCGCAAACAAGGGCGATAGCCGGCTAACATGGCCTGTTGTGCTAACTGAAAGTATTCGACATTTTTTTCAAGCGCGGCAGCAGCAGGACAAATGGGTCGACAAAAAATCTGTGTGGTTTTAACTGCTATAAAAAAAGTGCCATCAAAACGTGGGTCTCTTGCTAGCCTAGCTTGTTGATATTCAGTGTTCATTATTTTGTGCTTTACTACCTGTGATATAATGATTCTAACGATTTATATCGAGTGGGTGCGACAAAAACGGCAGTCAATCGTTATTACGCTATGTTCAGTATCAACCATTCATAATGATGGTTGATGTAAAGTAGCAACAAGTAGGACAATAAACAGGGTTGTCTAGATGTCATTTAGTCAGCTCAATCTAATAATAGGATTCATGTGGCTTTTTTTGTTTATATAATGCTAGGTTTACTGAACATACTGGCCAAACCTATACCACTTCAACTTTTTCATGTTTAAGTCTTTTATAGGATTTCTACTACTTTTCTGCGTATTTAACCAGCAGAGTATTGCTGCTGATAGATGGTTAACAAAATTTGCACAAGATATTCAACTAAAGGCACAAAAAAAGAACTTACCTGGGTATACCTTTGCCTATATTGAGAAAGGTAAACCTGCTTCTGTGGTGGTGTATGGTAAAGAGAGCAAGTCAGGCAACCCTATTGCTGTCGATACTGTATTCAGATTAGCCTCGGTATCAAAAACCTTTACTTCTATGTTAATGGCTAAATACGTAGCACAAAACCAATTAGACTGGCAAATGCCTGTGGCGCAATTAGTGCCAGAATTCTCTCGTGTAAAGGGGAAAAGTAGTGAGTTGCTATTACGGCATGTTATTGGGCAATCTAGTGGTTATACGCCTAATGCTTATGATAATTTAATTGAAGCTAATTATTCAGTAAAGCGAGTGCTCACTATGCTTTCAGAATTGCAGCCACTGTGCCAGCCAGGGCAATGTTATACTTATCAAAACACCTTATTTGCAGTGGTAGATGGATATTTTAAGCAACATCACTCTTCTTATGGACAGGCTTTAACCCACACCTTAATTAAGCCATTAAACATGCCTCATGCAAGTGTGGGAAAAGCAGGCTTGGAGTCATCTGCCAAGTGGGCAAAACCTCATGTCGCCATTTCAAAAAATCGCTGGCGCTCGACTAAAGTACGAGATGACTATTACAAATATTCTCCAGCCGCTGGGGTCAATGCGAGTATGCGGGATATGGTTATTTGGATGCGTGCGCTTTTAGGAGAGGCGCCAGGCGTCGTCTCTGCAGAGTTGATTTCAAAAGTGACCACACCGCTGACTAAAAGTAAAAAGGAAATGTATCGACGTCAATGGCGTAAATTTTTATCGGATGCCCACTATGGATTAGGCTGGCGCGTCTATGATTTTGCAGGGCATACCCTTAATTATCACGGTGGTTGGGTACAGGGTTACCGCGCAGATATAGCCTTTTCTCCTGAATATGGGGTGGGTTATGTGATGTTAATGAATGCAGAGTCCAACTTAATCAATGAGTTTACCCCTGACTTTTGGGCCCGCTGTTTTAAACATCTAGAACAAGTCAGCTTACTAGCAGGCGCAATCCAAACAGCACCTAATATTATTCAGAATAAATAATCGTTAGGCGCTGGATGTTAAGAATCAGAAGCTAGGTTTTTAAATAGGTATAACCCTTAAGACAATCTTCATAGAAATCTGTCCACTTCACTCCCTCTCTGGGCTTCATTTTTCCTTTGACAACGTGCATATCGATCATTTTCTTAATGCTTTTGGCCATCGAACTTGGGTGGTATTGCATGATAGATAATACATCCTCAACCGAAGAACCCTTGACCATTTCTTCAATGTAAAAACCTTGGGGATCCTCGTCATGACAAAATATATGCACTTCGTTTAAACGACCAAACAAGTTATGCATGTCACCCATCACATCTTGATAGGCACCAGTCAAAAATAGTCCTAAATAATAGTCTTCGGCCGGTTTCAGGTGATGCATGGGTACTACATTTGAAATACCTTGTTCGCTGATGAATTGATCTAATTTTCCATCGCTATCACAGGTGATATCTACCAATGAGCAATTGATGGTGGGCTTTTCGTCCATTCTGGTTAGGGGTACCACAGGCAGTATTTGGTCTATCGCCCATGTGTCGGCAGCGGATTGAAATACTGAAAAATTACACAGATATTGAGATGACAACGCAAAGTCAATCTCCTGCATTTCTTCAGGTACAAATTCGGCGTCTTTGAGACGAAGCTGTACTTTTTCCATAATTTGCCAGTAAAGGGTTTCTATTTTGGCGAGTTCTTCTAGTGATATTACCCGTAACTTAAATGCATTTAATGCTTGCTCTTTAAACTGCGAGGCGTCATTGAATATTTCTTGTAAATTGTTTTGTTTATCAATGATTTCAGCTAATTCTCGCATATCACTCACTAAGATATGTTCACCCTCTACTGGGGGTGTAGCGATCCCGGATCCGTGTGCCTTTATCTCACCCACCACTTCGGTGACTACGCAACTATGGTGGGCAGTAATGGCCCTGCCACTTTCGCTCACTAACGTTGGGTGGGGAACGTTTTCTAAATCACACACTTGTTTCATGCCGTATACAATATCAGACACGTACTCTTGCATACTGTAGTTTCGTGACGAATCATTGGTTGATTGGCTGCCATCATAATCGATTCCTAGGCCTCCCCCAACGTCAACGTACTCTAATTCAAAGCCCATTCTATGCAGCTCAGAGTAAATCATTGCACCTTCTGTGATAGATTCTTTTACCGCACGAATGTCGGTCAGTTGGCTGCCAATATGAAAGTGCAATAGTTTTAGACAATCGGCCATGTTATGTTCTTCAAGGTATCGGGCTGCATTGATTATCTCGCTGATAGTTAGGCCAAATTTAGCTCTATCACCACCAGAACTTTCCCATTTGCCTCGACCTTTTACCGTCATCTTGGAGCGGACGCCAACTATTGGCATGATATCCAGCTCTTTAGCAATTTTTACCAGTAAAATGAGTTCTGAAAACTTCTCAATGACCACAATCGTTTTTCGACCTAACTTGCGACTTAATAGAGCTAACTGCATGAACTCTTGGTCTTTGTATCCATTAAGTATGGTAAGTGACTCAGTATTGGTATTGAGCGCCATGACGGTCAAAAGTTCAGCCTTTGACCCTGCTTCTAGACCATAATTAAAGGGCGCGCCGGCGTCGACTATTTCTTCTACAACTTCTCGCATCTGGTTTACTTTTATAGGGTATACCCCCATATATTCACCCTGATACTCAGCCTCTTTAACCGTTTGTTGAAACGTTTGGTTCAATAATGCCACTTGCGATCGAAGGATGTCGTGAAATCTCACTACTACAGGAAACTGGATACCTTCTTGTTTGATTTCTTCTACTACTGCTTTGAAATCAATTCGCATATTGGTATTTAATGGATCGGGGGTCACATGTAGATTTCCATTTTGACCAATTTCAAAATAGCCAGCACCCCAGCGTTTTACCCGGTAGATATTTTCCGAGTCATCAACGGTCCATTTTTTAATTTTTGGCATAATATTTTACTGTCTATCAAAAGGGTTAAAACGCGCGGATTATAATGAACAACAATTGTGCTGACCAGCACGATTGTTGTTATTAAATCAAAAGTAATGATGCTGATCCTAAAAACACAAAAAAACCAACACCATCAGTGACTGTTGTTAATATTACGGAGCCAGCAAGTGCAGGATCAATTCCCATTTTATTGAGTAATACGGGGATCACTATGCCTGCAATGGCAGCAATAAGCATATTGATAATTAAAGCCACTGCAATAATGGCTGACAGCCATGGGTTATCAAACCACAGGGAGGTAATCGCCGAAACAACTAAAGCCCAGAGTAGGCCATTGAAAAAAGCAACTAATACTTCTTTGTTCCCAAGGGCTCGTAGGTTAGATGTGGCCAATTGACCTGTAGCCAAACCTCTAATGGTTAAGGTCAATGTTTGACTCCCAGTAATGCCACCCATGCTTGCCACAATAGGCATGAGTACGGCTAATGCGACGACTTGTGTAATCACTTCATCGAATATGCCAATGACAAATGAAGCGGCAAAAGCGGTTAATAGATTGATCCCCAACCATATTGCCCTGCGTCTTGAACTTGTAAACACCGGTGCAAATAAGTCTTCGTCGCTTACGCGTCCCATGTGTGACAACTGAGTTTCATAATATTCTTGGTATACGTCAATCGCATCTTTGACAGAAAAGCGTCCGAGTAATCGTCCTTCTTTGGTGATAACCGGTAGCATTGAGCGACCACTACTTTTTACTGCTTCAGACGCTTCGAATAGTTCTAAGTCTGCCGCTAACACATGATCTGAAAACTCAGACACCTGAAAAAGCGGGGTACTCGCTTTACTGGTAAATAAAAGATTGATATCAACTTGGCCCAAATAGTGACCCGTATCGTCTATGACTAAAACACTATCAGTATAAGCCGGTAGGGCCGCAACTTTTAACTCTTCTCGCAATGCGCCTACAGTTACACTTTTATTGACCGTATACACATCATGGTTAACGTAACGACCTAGTTGTTCATCTGAGTAGTTTAGTGCTTCTGCAATTAAGTCTGACTCTTGGCTGTTGAGCTTTTTAATTAATCCTTTAGCTATCCGGTTGGGGAGTGCATCAAGTATTTCGACTAAGTGTTCTGTGGTACTGGCAAGGGCAAGGTCTTCAATATTCTGATTAGATAGCAAAGACATAAGTTGTTCACGCGAATCGTCTCGCATGGCAGCTAATATAGGTGATTTTTTATCTTCACTGAGTGTTTGCCACAACATAAATCGCAGGTCTTTAGGTAGCCCTTCAAATACGAAAGCCCAATCTTCAGAGGTGAAATCTCTGGCAATAATAGGCACGGCCACTTGACCTTCTTTAAGTCGGTCAAGTAACCATAAAAATGCACTTTCTCGCTGTTCTTGGCTGACCATTTTACTCTCCTTAATATCTATCCTATATGGTATCTATAAAAGATAAATACGCCATAGTGATTTATTAGATTTTTGGTGTATCTTATATGTAGCATACAAAGCCTAAGCAAATATCCATCCCTTGTAGCCTTAATTCCATTCAAAAAATGTTTTTTATTAATCACTAGAGAAGTCGATATGCAAGACAGAGAAACCAATCCAACCCCAAGCATTGACGATACGACTCATAAATTAGAGTTGAGATACCTTACCCCCGAAGATTATGCGGATGTGAAGGAGTTAATGGATGTGGTCTATTTACAAGTAGGAGGGGCATGGCCACTAAAAAATTATCAGGCACAACTTAATACTTTTCCAGAAGGACAGATTTGTATTGAAGACAAGGGTAAGGTCGTTGCCGCTGCTATTTCGGTTATCGTTGATTATGAAAAGTTTGGTGACAAACATACTTATGATGAAATTACTGGCGATGCTTATTTAGGTACACACGATCCAAAAGGCGATGTGTTATATGGTGTAGATATCTTTGTATCGCCAGAGTATAGAGGCCTCAGATTAGGTCGTCGCTTGTATGAAGCGAGAAAAGAACTATGTAAAAATCTTAACTTAAAGTCGATTATGGCTGGTGGGCGAATACCCAATTATGCTGAGCACGCCGCTACAATGACACCCTATGAATATATTGAGGCGGTGAAGTCTAAAGATTTATTTGACCCTATCCTAACGTTTCAGATATCAAATGGCTTTGAGGTTAAACAAATACTCAAAGCTTATCTACCGGAAGACAAAGCTTCGATGGGGTACGCCACTCTTTTGCAATGGCATAACATTTATTACAACGCTGAATCGCCTAAACTTTTTGGTGGACACAGAAATACTGCGAGAATTGGTTGTATACAATGGCAAATGCGATATTTTCATGATGTCGCGGAATTGTTGCAACAAGCTGAATATTTCATTGATGCTCTATCAGATTATAAATGCGATGTGGCGCTTTTCCCTGAGTTTTTTAATGCACCGCTTATGGGTATTAAACCGGCTGAAACATCAATCGATGCAATATGGAATTTAGCAACATATAGCGACGAAATTTTAACTGAAATGTCTCGGTTAGCAGTGTCATATAACATCAACGTGATAGTGGGTTCAATGCCTGTTGTTGAGGATGATGAGTTATATAATATCAGTTATTTATGTCATCGCGATGGGCAAATAGACTGCCAATATAAGTTGCATCCAACACCCCATGAGAAGAAAGATTGGATCATGCAGGGGGGAGACAAACTTCAAGCCTTCGATACTGATTTTGGTAAAATAGGTATTCTGATTTGTTACGATGTTGAATTCCCAGAGTTAGGTAGGATCTTAGCCGATCAAGAAATCCAGATACTCTTTATTCCTTTTTGGACAGACACTAAAAATGGTTACCTTAGAGTAAGAATATGTGCACAGGCAAGGGCAATTGAAAACGAATGTTATGTAGCGATTGCCGGTAGTGTGGGTAATCTTCCCAAGGTAGATAATGTGGATATTCAGTACGGACAATCGGCTGTTTTCTCACCTTCTGACTTTGCTTTTCCACATGATGCAATCGTGTCAGAAACCACACCAAATACAGAAATGACCTTAATTGTAGATTTGGACTTGGACAGGTTGACACAACTTCGCAATGAAGGCTCAGTCAGAAATTATCTCGACAGAAGGCGTGATTTGTATAAAGTTAATTGGACTGGCAAGTGAGTGGGCGCTCACACCATTTAATGAGACAATAAGAATACCATATTTTGTAAGGCATTTTTTTGTCAAAAAATTGATATTTAAATGGTTAGCATTGAGTTGTTATTAAAAGTGATCGGCTTAAAGCTTTAAGCCGATTGATATTGAAAAACTTCATCAATTGACTGGCCAAATACTTCAGCAATTTTAAAGGCTACTTCGAGAGTCGGTGAGTACTTACATTTTTCGATGGCCATGATCGTTTGTCGCGTTACTCCAACTAATTCTGCAAGCTCTTGTTGTGTCATTTCTTCTGCAAAAAAACGCAACTCGCGGATTTTATTTTTAATAGGAAGGGTAGTCAAGTTAGTCACATCTTCTGTGATAATAAAGTTGTGCTGAGAATCTGACTACTTCAGAAAAGATGAGACTGAGTAACAAAATATGCGCAGTCAAAAGCGGGACTTTTAGCAGATTAGATTGGGCAATAAACTCCGGGTTTATTTCCAGCAACACGCTCCCCCCTAATGAAATAAATACGCCTATGGCTAAGACTGTATAACCAAAATTATTACCTTTATATGCAAACAACTTGTCTCTTTCATCAGCGCCAAGCTCAGCTGCTTTGCGGTTGCTCACAGCAAGCATTCCTTGGAATATTATTTCAACAATAACGATCAAAAAAATTGCGCGCAGAGATAGTCCAAGCGCTGCTGCTTTAGCGGCTTCTTCAGGCAACCCGCCTAAAGATATTACATTTAAAAAGTAGTTACCAAAAATTAGTAATGTACTTATCAATGAAATCCAAATACTTTTTTCTCTAAAAGACATATTCATAAAATTCTCCTCTTTATTAATAGTAAACTAAAACATACTTCATGTATAATATAATTAACATTGAGTTTGCTTTAATATGCATAAAGGATGTTTTAATTGTCTTTTATTCACCAATATCTTCATTCCAAAGCTGAGGTTTTGAGTTGATAAAACCTTGCATTAAGTTTATACATTGCTGGTTTTGTAGCACTTTGACAGAAATACCTTTAGATTTGAGTAACGCTTCTTCACCCATAAAAGTGTGATTTTCACCAATGACTACCTGGCTTATCCCATATAAAATAATGGCACCCGAACACATTGCACAAGGTGATAATGTGGTGTAAATAATTGACTCTCGATAGGTCTGTGCAGATTGCCGACCCGCATTTTCAAATGCGTCCATTTCACCATGTAAAATTGGGCTACCGTTTTGGACTCTACGATTATGACCACGTCCAATAATTTTGTTGTTATGCACAATAACTGAACCGATAGGGATCCCACCTTCGGCCAAGCCTGTTTGAGCCTCTTCAATTGCCGCTTGCATGAATTTGTCCATTGGTATGCCTTAAATATTGGTTCGGTTTTTGTTAATGGGCTGAGAAGTCAATAATATGGGCTTGACTTTTTCGAGTGTTTTTTTGGTAATCTTTGATGTTTTCATTAAACATACATTTATCGAGAAGGAGCATGGTTGGATTTATCTCACTTTTTTAATCTCGCGGTCATAAACCTTTCTTGATTATCACTTTGCGTCGCAAATAGGATGAACCACTATGCCAGTTCTGTATGTGTTGATGTGGTTGTCAAAACTAACTCATCCAGAGGCGCTTCGTCATAATATGTATATCGGTCATGGAGTATCAGGTATTTAAAGTAACCCACTTAGAATACGAATATTAAGTCCCCATGTAACTGACATAATCCATTATGTCAGTTGAATCATTCAATCAAAAGACAGCAGCTAATGAGTAAATATATATCCATTAACAACCAGTTTAATGTAATTGTGGAGCATCTACTTAATACTCGTGTTCGTGTAACTTGCCCAGACAAGTCATATTTATACTTATATTCTAGTTAATTATAATTGTGTTGTTAAAAAGAGACACTCTGTCGCTAGGAATGAAAATTTTTGATCTAATATTTAAGAGCGTGATACTGAAATCAGTAACTTAACTATTCTGGCCTGAAACTAGCAGAGTACATCTATCTATTGTTGTTTTTGATTACAAACTGACAAAAAAGTAGGTGGCCTCATGTCGTTATTTTTTATAAGCGGTTTATTTATCCTAGTTTATATTGTTTGGAAACACACTGGGGGAGCTAAGCTGTTGTTTTCAGTCTTAGGTAACTTGTTGTGTTATTTTGCCGTGTTGGTTTTTATTGTTATTACTTTTACAAAAGCTATGCACCAGCATTATTTAAAAAAATAAATCCTTAAACGACGTTATACACCACAACACTTTTTGACTTTTTTGCCACTACCACAATGACAAGTATCATTTCGATTAAGTTTAGGCAAAGTAGTTTGAGTAATAGGTTTACTTAAGACAGTGTCTAGCTCAATAATATTTTCTGGTTCATTTGCGCTGACTTTGATATTTGCCACAAGAGAATTTTCTAGCAATACCGATTCTATTTCTTTTTTCCGCTGCACTGAGTTGACTAATAGCGTGAGCGGAGAGTTTGCACTGCCTAACTTCACTTGCCTGTTGGTGTTATAACCAAAACGTTGATATTTTTCTCGCACTTCAATGCGACCTTTGAAGAAAACATTATGCATTATTTGATCCTAATATAGTGAGGACTAGATCATAGCAGGATAAGCTTAAGACACTACTTAAAGCTGACATTTGCACTCTTTCATTTTACTGAAAGGCTATAATTCATATCTGATCAAGGTTTCCTCTAATATGTTCCTTGTTATTCTAGTTTATTGCATTGATGTGTGAACATGCGCTGGGTTTTTTTATGATTATTTTTTTCAGTTCATTTAGTTATGCATTCCATCCCTTTCAAGGTTTTCATAAAACCAGAGTTTAATGTACTGATTCCATCATTGGGTTTGGCGCAGCGGCATTAATCGGCTATCCAAACAGATTGCTTAAAGGTGAACTTATTTTATCGCTTAATAATACATAAGTGTTGGATGGCACGACTGTTATACATGATTTCTTATCTTTAGATACGGGTGTAAGGCCGAGCGTTTAGGGTAAAGCCTGTGTCTATATTGTGGCTGGTTTTGATACCTAAAAACTGTTTTTAGATGATGTACCAGATGTTGTGCCAGATGATGTCTCTTTTTACGATCCTCAAGAAGGCAAATTGATGGTGATTAGTGGAATAGCGATGTACCAATATTTTATGGACTACAACGTTTTTATTTTTTAACCCGCTTCATATGACCAAACCACCATAAAATAATTATTTCAATGTGAGTGTGAAATAGTTTAGGTAAAGTGGTTATTCATACTCTCTTGGTTTAAGACAAAGGTGTATCAGTCAAAAATCGTCAGTAAAACGTGCAGAGCGCTGAATACATCTTTTTAAAATTATATCCTTAGCGCGCTTGGGGTATTCAGATTTTGAGACAATGTATAAATATCCCCGTCATTAAGCGTCAATAAGAATATTTATCTAGGATAATTTGGTAAACATCACTATTTTTCACTTCTGCTAATTGTGTATTAAAGTCGCTGAGCTGTTTTGGTGTCACACTTTTTTGACTGAACATCACATAAGCATTTCCGGTTTGTATGGTGATACCGTGAGCAACGATGTAATTAGATAATGCTTTGCGGCGAAGTAATGAAGCACCCACAAAACTATCCTCAAAAAATCCGTCTATATCTTCATCCAGAAGTCTGGCCACATTGAGTTCGCCCATAATAGCGTCGGCGAAATATTGAGATGTTTCAGTATTATCTAACAACATTGATACATCTGGGCCATAAAAATAATCCTCAACTATGCCTATTCGACTGGCATTTTGAATAAACTCAGACAGAGTTTTATAGCCTGCCCGCACTTTATCGCCTTTACGAATGTACAGAGAAAACTCCTCCATTCGATATGCATCACTAAAAAACGCAAACTTTTCCCTTGCTTCGGTTTTTGATGCGCCAAGCAGTATGTCCACCTCACCTTGTTTTAAGGCAACCAATAAATCAACCCAAGTACCTTGTTGATAGGTCAATTGGCAACCCATATTTTCCAGCACAGTGGCAACTAATTCAATATCAAGTCCGGCGACACGTTCACCAACATCTTCATATTGATAAGGTTCCCATGCATCAAATCCAAGAACAAATTGGCAGCTTTTGTCGGGTATCTGTTTCTCCATTGGGACGGTCGTTTTGGTAATAACCACCGGCGCTAACTGGGTGTGTTCAATGGATGGTTGAGGTTTACATGCGTTCATAATAAAAGATAAAAGTAGTAGTAAAAACAGATAGTAAATTTTCATGTTTTGCTCCTTAAAAATTTTTACTAAGTGTAATTTACTATTTGTATTTTGCGAGTCGATTCATCATTTTTTAACATAACGTTTGTTTTAAATCACAAACTGCCACTCATTTCTTGACCTTAGATACTACTCTAAGCTTTATAGTAGTAACGTTATCGACAGGAATAGAAATAGATTGAAGAAGTATGAAGATAAGTGATTTGGCAGAGCGTTCTGGTATCAGCACACATACATTGCATTATTATGAAAAAAATAGGGCTTTAGTTAGGCTGGTCAATGCAATTATCAACATGGTGAACATACAGATATGATAAGTATATTGTATCAAAACTGTGCCTTGGTGTTGGCCGGATTGGTTGTATATCAGCTTCAAAAAATGTTGACTCCTAAGATTGTTAAGCTCATTTCTGTATCGGATTAACCCGCTTAGGTAATTGACCATTCAGTATCGTCAAATTGTTAACAACCTAACGATTACTTTCACATGGCGTTGTGTATATAATTGCCTTTGGTGTGTTGGTGGTGTATAACACTATAGTGATGTGGGTTACTTTTGGGGGGAAATAAATGACAATGCATTGGAATGGGGATGTCCCTATCTATATTCAGTTATACCAGCAGGTAATACAGCGTATTTTAGACGGCAACATTAAAGAGGGTGAAGCTTTACCCTCAGTTAGAAAAGTTGCTGCGGAATATCAACTCAACCCCGTCACTGTTTCTAAGGCTTATCAGATGTTACAAGATGGACAATATGTAGAGAAACAACGAGGCAAAGGTTTGTTTGTTAAGTCTGGTGCACCTCATAGCATATTGGAAAAAGAGCGAGCATCTTTTCTGTGCACCGAGTGGCCATTGATTTTGCAGAAAATTTCACGGTTAAAGCTTTCTGTTGAAGAGTTGACGCGAACTTCCAAGGAGAATCAGTAATGTCAGCCATGGTCTCGATTTCAGGATTGCAAAAGTCTTATAAAAATAAGCAGGTATTGAATGACGTTAATTTAACCTTAAGTGCTGGACAAATTTTAGGTTTAGTAGGACCAAATGGTGCGGGAAAGACCACTTGCTTGCAGGCGCTGTTAGGGTTAATCAGCTATGACGGTAATATTGATGTACTAGGGTATAACCCCAGAAAAAACAGAGAGAAAATGCTTGCAGATGTCGCTTATATCGCCGACGTGGCTGTGTTGCCAAAGTGGATAAAAGTCAGCCAAGCACTGACCTATATGCAAGGGGTTCACCCCAACTTTAATCGACAAAAGGCCGAAGCGTTTTTAGCCAAAACCAATATACCTGCAACTGCTAAAGTAAACACTTTATCTAAAGGTATGGTGACGCAATTGCACTTAGCTTTAATTTTAGCCGTTGATGCAAAAATACTGATCTTGGATGAGCCCACACTTGGGTTAGATATTTTGACCCGTCGTCAATTCTATACACATTTATTGGAAGATTTTTATGACAAAGATAAATGCATCATAGTCACCACTCACCAAATTGAAGAAATAGAGCATATTCTTACAGACGCTGCATTTATACGTGAAGGTAAGATAGTTTTAAACCAGAGCGTGGACGATATCCGCATTCGATTTAAATTGGTAGCAGTTGACAACGAACACTTCGAACCAGCCAAAACTTATAACCCACTTTTCACTACTAGTATGATGGGCATCACTAGCATGTTATTTGACAATGCTGACCCAGAAGTTCTGGCAACGTTAGGTAAGGTGAGTTCTCCCACATTGGCTGATATTTTTGTTGGAGTGATGACCCAGGAGACTCACCTATGAACAGTTCGCAAGTCATCACCAGCTTTAGAAAAGAAATATGGGAATTCAAAAAAACGTTATTTTGGGTGCCTCTCATCATCGCGATTTTTATCATAGCTGCGCCTTTGCTAAAGTGGATACTGATGGAAGATGAGCAATCTTCTGAGTGGTTGGGTATTATTACCAATGTTGATAATTTAGCAAATGTTGAGGGTTTTACGCGCATATTCCTGACGGCCATTATGGGGATGTTTGTTCCTTTTATTATGGTGTCACTCATCATACAGCTCTATTATTTCACGACGTGTTTGTTTGACGAAAGACGGGATCTATCGGTCTATTTTTGGCGTTCACTGCCTGTATCAGATGTCTTGAGTGTTGGCGTTAAGCTGATCACTGGGGCATTAGTTGTACCAACAATATTTATGCTGGCAGCCACCTGTGTAGTGTTTATTTTTCTACTCTTTGCACTCATTGCTTGTTTGGTGTTGTCGCTAGGATATGACGTTTCTTTGTGGGGATTATGGGGCAGTGCTGATATTTTTAGTAACTTAACTTCTATATGGTTAACCTTGCTACCCTATGCACTGTGGATGTTTCCTGTTTTTGCGTGGTTAATGTTAGCCTCAATGTTTGCCAGCAAGGCTCCTTTTTTATGGGCTATATTGCCCATAGTCGCCATATTGGTCATTGAATCTTATGTAGTGGAATATTTGCATCTTGATGGGGGATTTTTGTTACATACATTACGTGAATATTTTGCATTCGGCCAAGGTTTAATTTCCAATGACGTTACCGATATTCAGCAACCAAGGTTCATGCTATTTTTGGCCTTATCCTCAAAAATAAGTGTAGTGGCCACACTGATAGGCATCGGTTTGATGTACATCACCTATTGGTTAAGAGTCAACAAAAGTCACGTTTAACTAAGGAAAATTCAATATTACGGTCACGATCAGTCCAATCTGCTTTGGAGCTGATCGTGACGAAATATTATCGACTTTGACTGTATGTTTTACCTACCCACAGCCTAATAAATCGTCTGCAGTGATGGATTCAGTCTGAATATGATAAGTCAATCTAGTTAGGCTCATTTCCAGCTTTCCATTTGATATTGCAGCCCATAGAGGGTGTCTGAGTCGTATCAATATGACGACCATCAAGTAGTGCATTCATAGCCTGAATTAAATCGCAACCTGTCGCTTGATGTTCAGATGAGTCGTAGTTTCCAGAAGATATTCGGGTCGGTCGCGAAGCATCGAATTGACCGCGATAAACCAGCTTTTGTTCACCATTAAATAGATATAAATCAGGGGTGCATGCGGCAGAATATGCTTTAGCGACCTCCTGTTTTTCATCAAGTAGGTATGCAAAAGGGTATTGCCTGGCCCGTTTTTCTTGGATCATATGTGCCATATCGTCATCGGGATATTGTTCGATGTCGTTGCTATTGATGGCGACAAAATCGATCCCCTTTTTTTGATACTGCTGCGCAATTTTGGCCAGCTGTGGCGCAATATGGATAACGTAAGGACAATGGTTACATATAAAAGCCACCACCAAACCTTTACTGCCTTCATAGTCTGTCAAACTTACAGTATTGCCACTTGTATCAGGTAAACAGAAACTCGCTGCTTTGTGGCCTAGTGGCAACATATTAGAGGGGGTCATTGCCATGTTTGTTTCCTTAAATTAGGCTGAATTGATTTCACTGACAGTTTACCTGCTCTATTCATTACAAGGTATACTTTCAACCTCATTTGGTTTTAAAAATTAATATGCAACAAGAATTAGAAATTGAAGATTTAGTCAAGGGCACAGGTAAAACAGCCGAACGCGGTGCCTTAATCACAGCTCACTACATCGGTTGGCTTGAAGACGGTACAGAGTTCGACTCGTCCTATAAAAAGAATATCCCTTTTCAAACTGTATTGAGTAACAAACGCGTTATCCAAGGTTGGATACTAGGCTTAAAAGAGATGAAAGTGGGTGGTAAACGTCGATTGCGCGTGCCCGCACATTTAGCGTATGCAGAGCGTCAAATTGGTACGATGATCCCACCTCACTCCAACCTAATATTTGAAATTCAATTACTAGAAGTACTGACTAGAGATTAAAAAAATAAGGATGCCAATTAAACTGAACGGGGTTTTACATGGCTGATGCATAACAAATCATTCGTGGTTGTTTGAGTCCTTTAACTAAGTTTTGAACAAGACATCTCAGATAATCACCCCATTAACAAACTGTTCAAATGGAGTAAGACTGTCGATCAATAACGCACTATTCAAAACACTTTTTTGTAGGTATACACTAGCAAAGTTGCCTTGTTCAACGCGAAGCCCCATGTAATGTAAAATCACAGTTTTTACTAACAAGTTAACGTTGTTCGCGGCGGGTGTGGCAGCTGTTTCTCATGATGCGTCGCTTCGCATATAACCCATTAGTTGATATTGAAACTCCTAAGCTTATTCCGGTGCTATAACCACGCTTGCAACAGATAAAATTCTGTGGCAATAATTTACCTTTTATCAATCACCAATTGTTTAAGTCTAGTGATTGTATCTCATCTACAACCTGCGTAGAATTCGCGCCGGAGTTGGCCAGACAATCGCCGTTCAGTTTTCATTCGTGAATTTCTGAAGGGAGGAAAGTCCGGGCTCCATAGGGCAGGGTGCCAGGTAACGCCTGGGCGGCGCGAGCCGACGACAAGTGCAGCAGAGAGAAGACCGCCTGTTTGTTATTCGTAACAAATCGGTAAGGGTGAAAGGGTGCGGTAAGAGCGCACCGCGTTGCTGGCAACAGTATACGGCAAGGTAAACTCCACCCGGAGCAAGACCAAATAGGATCTCGTATGGCGTGGCCCACGTTGAGATCGGGTGTGTTGCTGGAGCCAGTGAGCGATTGCTGGCCTAGATGAATGATTGTCGCTGTTTGTTTTCGAACAAACTTCACAGAACCCGGCTTATCGGCCAACTCCAACTAATTTCAAGCCTTTGATTTTAAAGGTTTATGTAAAACTTTATTCGATGCAAGGATGAAGGTGCCACATAAGTTGCTACAGGTAAAAAAGAAAAGTTATCTTTACTGTAGCCAATTTTCCTACTTTATTGTTTAAGTGAACACTACCATCAAGGGCTAAGATTAAACCAACAGTAGGTTTGGTTCAGTCTTATCTCTGCCTCTTTGAACATATCAGCCCACCTTAGGTTGCAGGTCAACTTCTTCTATAAAGTGTTCAAGTTGTTTTTTAAATTTGCTGCTAATTAATTTTTCAACACAGTTTGACGAAAAGCCATAAGCATCAAGCTCAGAGCATGCACTCACTGCCATTTACCAACAGAGTATCCAGAAAGACCGTGCTGTCGATGTTTTCGCACTGAAAACGTCAAAGTGCGAAACAGTCATCTAAAAAATAATTTTGTCTACTTATTAATTATATTTTTTTAGTGAAAAAAAATATAATTACATATATTGTTCATTTCTATAAAACTTTTATCCAAATAAGGTGGGGTCTTCTTTGAATAAATTCACTCAGTTTTTCTTATTAAATTTATTAGTTTATTTGTTTTTCTTTTGCACACTTTCAGCAGGAGGAGCAAAAAGCTTTACTCATGCAGCGATTAAAAATAAAAATTATGAAGGGATCACGTTAAACATTTTAACTCATGAAATCCCCGTCATGGGTGAGCCAACAGCACTATATGCAAAGGAGTTTGAACAATTAACTGGTATCAAAATCAAGGTTCACCATGTACCGTTTGATTATCTTTATCAAGAAAGTTTATGGGGGTTAAAAGACAACAAGTACGATATTGTTTTTTACGCATCACTGTGGATTGCTGACTTTCACCAATATCTAGCTCCTGTCCCTGATGATTTGCTTACGTCAAAGAATTTTGTAGATATCATCCCTCACTATCAAAACATCGCAAAATGGGACGATATTACTTATCACGTCAATATTGATGGTGATAAGCATTATCTTCAGTCTAGGAAAGACCTCCTCGAAGATCCTATACATGCTGCTGCCTTTAAAGAAAAAACGGGCTTTGAACTGCGTATCCCACGAACGTGGAAGGAGTTAAACCTTATTGCTGCGTTTTTTAATGGCAAGATATTAAAAAATGGGAAGAAAATTTATGGTATTTCAGAAATAACCCAAAGAAATGACTTGTTGTTTTCTCAGTTCATCAAAAGAGCCGCACCCTATGCTAAACACCCAAAAGTTAAGGATGGATTCTTTTTTGAATTGTCTTCAATGAAAGCACAGGTAAATAATCCTGGATTTGTTGAAGCGTTAAAAGACTTTGTAAAATCAACAAATTACTACCCTCCAAATGGAATGAGTTTTAGTTTAGCCGATGTGAATAATTCATTTGGTTTTGGTGAAGCTGTTTTTGCAGACAGTTGGGATGACTCTTTTGTTCAAGCGATGGAAAATAAATCAGGGATATCAAATGACGTGACAGCTTCACTCTCACCTGGTTCAGAAAAAGTATGGAATCGAAAAACAGGTCTTTGGGAGTCGTTTCCTAATATTAATTATGTACCTTATTTTGCTTGGGGCTGGACAAGTGCTGTTGCTAAAACGAGTGCCCATAAACAGGCCGCTTTTGACTATCTTGGCTTTTTTTCAAATGACATGAATCATCAAAAAAATCTATCTATTGGAAGATATGGATTGAATCCTTATAGAACTAAAGATCTAAATGAGCAGTTCTGGTCAGAGACCGTAGGCTGGAATCAAGCCGCTGCTCGTTCATACGTTAAAACGGTCAATCAAATGTTACGTTCTGAAAATAAAGCGTTTGATTTACGTATACATAATAGTCGGCAATATATGAAAACGCTTGCTATAGGCGTTTTCAGAGCCCTCTCTGGTAAAAGTACTGAACAAGAGGCTTTAGATTATGTGGCAAAAGAATGGGACGAATTAACTGAACGTATAGGAAGAGACAAGCAAAGAAAAGCCTATTCTCAAATTGTCAAAATGGAAAATACTTTACTTTATTAATTCGGGATAGTAGCAAGGTAAAACGTTACTCAATGAAAAACAACTATAGATGCGGGCCCCCTGCCGCAAGGGTGCAATCTAGTGTTATCGATAATCAAAAGTACAGACCTCTTATTTAAAACGGCGCTGGTCTTTTTTATTTTCCAGGTGAAAAGTCAACTAAAACATTGGCGCCGGATACACTCCGGCATCAACAAGGTATTAAGAAATTTGGCGTTCTTGTCCTTCCCAGTAAGGTTTGCGTAATTCGGTCTTAAGCACTTTATTGGCACCCGACAATGGAAATGGTTCAGTTGTGAATTCAATGCTATGAGGACATTTATATCCGGCAATCAGCGTATGACAGTGTGCTTGCAAAGCTTTTGATGTCACTTCGACACCAGGGTGTAAAATTACCAGAGCATGCACACTTTCGCCCCACTGTTCGCTTGGAATACCAATCACAGCACTCGTGGCTACCGCTGGGTGCTGGCCTATCGCATTTTCAACCTCGGCCGAATAGACATTCTCACCCCCAGAGACGATCATATCTTTGACTCGGTCCATCAGAAAGATAAAGCCGTCTTCATCCATATACCCCGCATCACCTGTCAGTACCCAACCGTCGCGGATTGTTTCTGCGGTGATTTCGGGTTTATTCCAATAGCCCAGCATAGTTGTGGGTCCTTTAACCGAGATTTGTCCTACATCGCCGCGGGGTACTTCAACCATGTTCGCATCTACTACACGGATTTCGCAGACGCGTGTTGGGCGTCCCGCTGAGCGAAGCTTTCCAGCCTTTGGTCCTTCTAAAACGTGATAGTCTTCAGACAATACTGAGGCGATAGGGCTAAGCTCTGTTTGACCAAAAGCTTGTATGAAAGCAGTATTGGGAAACTTCTGAAACGCATCCACCAGAACTGACTGAGTGATAGGCGAAGCGCCATAGGCAATCTGGCGCAATGACGTTACATCAGTCTGTGCCAGTTTTTCGCTTTGCATGATCATTTGTAACATGACGGGCACCAGCAACACCTGACTGGGTTTATGTTTCTCGATGGCAGCTAATGTTCCATCAGGTGTAAACATAGGGATCACCACATGGGTTCCCGCCATAAAAGTCACTGCACTAAACCAAATCAAATCAGCGATATGAAACATCGGCGCTGCGTGCAGATAAACCGTGCCTTCTTGCATGTTTAGCTCATGGGCATTGGCAACACCGCCCACATAAAAATTGGTGTGGGACAACATCACACCCTTAGGAAAGCCAGTGGTACCGCCGGTATAAAATATACCCGCCAGGTCATCGCCGCTTCGCCCTGCATCCTCTGCGGGTGCATTGGATGCCACGATATCTTCGTAGTTGACCATGCCCTTAGGTGTTTCGGCATCACCGCAGTAGATAATAGTTTTAAGACCTGGCACTTGGGATTTAAGCTCGGTTGCGACCCCCTTAAATGCCTCATCCACAATAAGGATCTCAGCACTCGCATCATTTAATGCATAGGCACATTCAGCCGCTGCCCAGCGGATATTCATTGGCATCATCGCTCCGCCACCCCAGACAGTGGCAAAGTAGTATTCAAT
>Ga0075467_10001180_pt1 | contig 21637 bp, 33 predicted proteins | sample DEB08_DNA_9_FD_75067 | JGI IMG/M metagenome (GOLD analysis project Ga0075467, IMG submission 75067) | Aqueous microbial communities from the Delaware River and Bay under freshwater to marine salinity gradient to study organic matter... | ecosystem: Environmental > Aquatic > Marine > Coastal ... | reverse complement strand
CTATGACCTTTTGCCACGAGCTTGTTCCGTCTCCGTCTTCTCTCAAGAATTTGAGTCCCTCGGTTTCGCCGGTTGATTGGACGGCCGTCCCTTCGGGGGTGTGAGGGCTTGCCCCGCTTGCGCCGCCGCCGCTTGCCCCGAATTTCGACGCTGCAATGAATGTCGTATCGGCTGAGTTCAAGTCGGTTTCGCCTTTTTGACAATGAGATATCCACGAAATAATCCGTTTGCCTCGATCGAGGATTCGACCATGTAATTCTCGGAGCCAACTCCGGCGATCGCGTCGGCTTGACTCCCAAACTCTTCGACTCCCCTTTGTATGAATACATTGTTTGAGATGAAGCTGTAAATTCTTTGTATTGACCAGATATTCGCATTTGCATTCCCGGAAATCGGCGTCAATCCGTTTGCCCCGTCGTCGAGGTTGTTCGGGTCAATGACAGTTTGATTCGCGTCCGTATTTCCCGCCGAGTATCTATACCCAAAAATCACGGGATCGAGTAAGGGGAGGGTTTTGTTGTGAGGGGACTTTGTGTTGACGTTGTAATTTGCCCCCATTTTGAAAATTTCCCCCTCCGATTTTGCGATCGCCATTGTCGCCGTCTGAGCGTCGGGCGAGAACACGTTCCCGTCGAGGTTAAGGAAACCAAGGGCCCCGCCGATGTCATACGTCGAGCTCATGGGATTGAATGCAATCGATTGCTCATTGTTTACCGCGACGACATTTGTGAAATCGACATGCACGGCGACGCCGATGCAAATTTGCTCCCTCCGTTGTTGCGGTGTCCATGGCCCGGATTGCTCGAGAATTTGCCCGGCGGCATTGATGCTCAAAAAGGTAATTTGTTGGGCGTTGAGGTTTGTCGGTTCTCTGTTGAGTAATCCCGACCATGCTACCTCCGTGACCGCCCCAAATTCGTCGACGATGATCCCTGTGCCGTCGTCGATCGAGAATCGGGTCGATGTTGCTCCGAGTCTCAATATCCCGCCTGTGAGCACGCCTGTCGAAGCTGAGGACAAATCTGATATATCGACTTGCGTGTGCATGTGACCCGGCTGACTGGCCGTGTCTGCAAGATCGAGAGAGCTGTTTGTCGTTGCATTGAGCTCGTTTTCCGTGATCGATCCCGCCGCGATTCTGGCGATCGAGAGCGTCCCGGTTGTGAGATCGCTTGCGGATCCGCTCGTTGCAATTTGTGCGAGGTCGTCCGTCCCGAGGGTTGTGTTGACCCATACGGCCGCTGTCGGAGTCGAGTCGACGCAACGATACGCCTCGTTTGCCGTCGTGTCGACCCATACGCTCCCGACTGAAAATGTTCCGTTTGTGTCGGTATTTGCTGAGTCGCTGTTTGCTGTCGGGGCCGTTGTCGCGTCGACCTTGTTTTCGCCTCCCCATATCCCGGCGAGCTTGGTTTGCTCTTCGGTTGTATAGCTTGCTGTCGTATTCTCGAGAATCGTGTCAAATCCTTGAACCGTGACTCCAATTGCGGCGGCTTGCAATGCTGTGTCGGCTTTGCCGAGACTCGTATTGATTGATCCGTCGAGCTTTCCGATCGCGATTGAGGCCGCGTTGATGTCGGCTGTAATCTCCCCGGCTGCGAGGGTGAGGTTGATCTCCGTCGTATCTCCGACGGTGATCGCCCCCGACCCGAGGGCCGTGATCGCTTCCGCAATCCTCAGAGGTGAGAATGTCCTGAGCCCAGCCTCCGTTCCTGCTATTGCTTCGGCATTTGAGGCGGCGTCGAGGTGAGCTCCGACCGTGACTCCAATTGCGGCGGCTTGCAATGCTGTGTCGGCTTTGCCGAGACTTGTATTGATTGATCCGTCGAGTTTTCCGATTGCGATTGATGCCGCGTTGATGTCGGCTGTAATTTCCCCGGCTGCGAGAGTGAGGTTGATCTCTGTCGTATCTCCGACGGTTATTCCCCCCGACCCGAGGGCCGTGATTGCTTCCGCAATCCTCAGAGGTGAGAATGTCCTGAGCCCCGCCTCTGTGCCCGCGATCGCCTCCGCGTTTGATGCGGCGTCGACATGGGCCCCGACTGTGACTCCTATCGCGGCGGGCTGTAATGCCGTCCCCGCGAGATCGCCCTCCGCGCCTGTCGCGAAATCCTCTTGATTTGAGGTTGCCGCGGATCCAAGGCCGAGCTTTGTCCGGGCGTCCGGGAAATCGTCGGCCCGTAGGAGTGTATTGATGTCTGCTTTGACGGTATAGTCGGGCATTGTCTTTTTTGTTTAAGGCTTGATTTTTGTCGTGCTGATCGTCCCGGTTGTCGGGCGAGTGATCGGCTTTGTGATTGGTTGAGGCATGGCTCTGTTAGCAAGTCGGGCTCACTTTTGAGATTGAAACTTTGAGAGCTGTTGTGCCGCTTGCTGAGGCGACGACAATTTCCCCTCCCGCGCTGACTGCGCGAAACTCTGAGGCGTCCGGGAGTGCGATTGTTGCGTCGCCCTCTCTCCACGGGAGGTAAAGCACGCCGCCCGCCGATTTTACGATCACAGTCGCCCCGCCAAATACTCCCTCGACTACGGCGACGTAGTGACTGAGCGGGCTGAGTGAAAATGTCGTCGTTCCGTCTGTTGTGATGTCGAATGTCATTTCTTTGGTTTTCTATTTTTTGAGTTTGACCCCTTCGACGGCTTCGTGCCCCTCTGGGATTTCGTCGGCCGGGATCTCGAGGACATATCCGTCGTCGGTTTCTTTGATTGCGTCTTTGCTCAGTTTGAGCTTTTTCGCTAAGGTTTCGGCGTGACGCTCTTGAGCGTATGACTTGCCATCTTTGGTGCCGATGTATGCTGTCGACGCCTCTGGGGCTTTCTGAGTCGATTCTACGGGCACGCTGTCTTGATTGCTTGCGGCTGTGCTTGCCTCGGGGGCTTTATCGGCCGATTTTGGCTTTCCGCCCGCTTGGATCCGCTTGTTTTCCGCGTCGAGTGCGGCCCGGCGTTGCCGTGCTTGCATCTTGATTTCAGATTGAGCCCTCTGCATGTCTTTCGAAACTTTAAGCGGTTTGCGCTTGCGGCGTACGGGCACGTTCGGGTTGTGAATGATCGTTTTCCTGAGTTGTCGCTCTTCCATGATTTATTGTTTGTTTAAGTCTTAAAAAAAAGAGGGGGGGACTTCGGTTGTCCCGTAGTCCCCCCCCCGAATATTCTTTGCCGGGGGCGGCTTAGTTGTGACGGACGCGTACGATACGCACGTTCTTTGTCTCGTAAACCTGTGAGTAGTTTGTGAGATCTTCAACCTCGGCGTTTGTTGGGGCGAGCCCGGCCATTGCCGCTCCGAGCCATTTTACGCCGCGAGGGTGTAAGATGAATCGTTTGCGGTTGATGATGTGACTATCTCCTGCGAGTGCGTCGCGATCCATTTCAACGGCCCATGTGCCCTCTCCGCCTTCGGCGGCTTCGCTGCCGTCGCCGGGAGCGTATGCAAAGGCACCTCGTCCGAACAAGTAAGTCGAGTAGACGGGATCTCCGTCGATTGTCTCGATGGTGATTTTGTCGTCGACGATGACTTCCATTCCTTGAAAGACTTTGATCTCGGCCATCCCTTCGGAGGGCTTGATGTAATCGATCAAGTCGTCTTGTGCGAGCTTGGTTTCGACGGCTGAGTGCATTGCAATCGCGGTGAGTGATCCCTTGTTGTCGCCGAGCTTTTGCTTTGCGTCGAGGATTACGTCGCCGTTGATCACGTTGTCGACTCCTGCCGTTCCGACTCCGCCTGATGTATGGTAGATGTCGAGGGTTGAGTTTGCTGCCATTGTTGCTTCTCCAAATACGCCCGTGAGCGTTGAGAGTAGCAAGTCTTGATGCTTACGCATCCAATAGTCTGCAAAAAGATCGATGATCGTGTTGAGCGGATCCGCGCCCGAGAGCTTGCGGCTGAGGTCGTTCACAGAGAAGGCGTCGCCGCGCAAATGCACGATCCCGACGTCGCTTGTGGCAACGATTTTCTTCGGAGTGAGTGAGCTTCCGTCGCTGAGGACTTGGTCGACTCCTGCGAGGTCTTGGAAAAATGGAATGTTTACCGTTTGTCCGCCTTCGGTGATTTTGCTGACGAGAGTCGGCTCGATCGAGATGAGCCCGCTCTGAAAGAGTCGGCTCTTTTCCGCTGTACGCTCGACAACGTATCCCTCAAAAAGTTCGGGGACGATGATGTCTGCAACTTGTGTTTTTGCCATAATGTTTTGATGTTGTGTTTTGTGTTTTGTCGACCGTGCATCCGTTTCCCCGAAACGTCGATCCACCCCCCCGGGGCTTTTCGATTTTGGTCTTCGCTATTGTTTAAGCATGCCGGGCCGTGAATCGTCAAAAACAAAACACGCCCGAGGGTGTTTTTCCCCCGGACGTGTGTCGGCGTTGTTCCTTTTGCTCTGTTTTGAGCTGTGACTCGTGCAAATTACATTCCCGGGATCGAGATCGTGACGCCCGCTTGCGCTGCCATACGCTTTGCTTTTTGCGGATCCGTTTTGATGAGCTTTGCTTGCTCCGTCATGTTGTGCGTTTCTTTCTTGAATGGGTTCGAGCCTCCCATTGAGCTGTCTGAGCTTCCGCTCCCGCCCGCACCTCCGCCCGCGTTGGGGTCGAATAAGTGCTCGGCTTTGCTTGCGAGCTCTTTGATAAACTCACCCGGGCTGAATGCTTGGCCCGCGGCTCCGTATCTGACTTCGCCCTTTTCATCCCTTGCGACGAGGTTGCCTTGATCGTCGAGTGAGAATACTTCCCGGCCCCGGCTCAGGAGATCCGCCTCGGCTCCCTTGCGCAATCCCGCCGTCGCGCCCGCTGTCAAGAGTGCTTGATTGACTTTGACGGTTTGCAACTCGTTTTTCATTGTCGAGGCTGTCTCGATTGCGAGAGTCAATTCGCTCTCGTATTTCTTTTGCATCTCCGCCGTCCTCGACTCGAGCATTTTGTCGACGTCCGCCTTTTTGGCGTTTTCAACATACGTGCCGTCCGTCACGCCCTGATACGCGGCCGCAATCTCCGCGGCTTTCTCCGGGTCGAGGCCGTTGAATTTCTCGAGGGCTGTTTTGAGTTTGAGGTTGTTCGCCCGAAAGTCGTCGACCTGTTGTTTCGGGACTGCGCCCTCTACTTGTAAAACAAACTTGCCCGTCCCGTCGTCTTCGTAAAGCGATCGGCTCGCCTCGTCGACGCTGTCTATGTCGTTTATGATGTATTTCAGCATTTCTCCTTTTTCATATCCGCCGACGCCCCTCCCCGCAACTAAAAAAGCCCCTCCCGCGTCGTGTCCGATACGAAAGAGGCTGTTTTCTACCTCGCCACGTGGCGAGGTAAGTCTATTCGTGTTTTGGCCTATTTGCCAGTTTTCTGATCGACGGTGATCACGAGGCCCCCTTTTGCGCTGTATGACGCTTCGACGCCCTCTTGCTTGATTCCTATCGCAACGGGCCATGCCGCCATCTGTGCGGGCGTACAACTCGAAACGAGGGCCCCTGTCAGTATTGTCAGTATTATTTTTTTCATGGATTGTTTTCCGGAGTCGGAATACCCAGTTGATCGATCGCCTCGTCTCTTGTCATAAACTCTCGATTCTGGTCGATCCTGTCGAGAAGTTCCCCTCTTGGCATTTGAATCACGCGATCCGGGGGCACGAGTTGATACTCTGGTATGTCGTCTTTGTAGATTTTCACGAGCTTTCCGTCCCCGCCCGGGATAAAGTCTTCGAGCTTGCCTATAAAATGCCCCTTTTCGGCGACGTGATAAAAGACGTATGGCTCCCCGTTTTCGTCGTCAATGGTTCCGCAATAGCTGAATACCTCTTTGTCTTTCATCATTGGATCCCGGAAAAACATTCCGCCGCTCTCGTTGAGATCTTCAAGTATTTTCGCTTTTGTTTTCATTGTGTTCCGACGTGTTGCTGTATGGTTGAAATCACGACGTCCTCGAGCCTTCGCCCGTCTGGCCACTCTTTAAAACCTGCCGCTTTCAATTCCTTGAGATATTCGGCACGAGCATTCTGTGAGCCCATAGTAATATACTGTACCTCCGTCATTGGCAAGCCATTTTTGAAAAGTCCCGAGTTGTTATTGACTCCGATCCCTCTTTGCTCGGCTATCTTGTCAACGGATCTCCTGCGAAGCCCGGTTGCCGATGCTTCCCATTCTCCGTATGAGTCGTAATTGTGACTAGCGAGATCGACCCTTGTGAGGTTGTCGCCTTTGAATATTACGCCCGTTAATTGCTGCGCCGTTTGCGGGCTTGTCAAGTTGGAATAAAGAAATGCCGATCCCCCTCTTCTCATGTCCGTCTCTGATGACTCGCCGCCCGTCATGTCCGCCCCCGTCCTGAGTCGATCTTCTGTTGATGTCGTATGCCCTCCGTTTTCGAGCCATGCAGAGACGGTTTTTTTGAGATATTTTGATCTATGATAGAAGACGACCTCGTCCTCTTTCTTTTTCGCATAGTCCGGGTCGACGTCCATTCGCCTGTAAATTACGTCTCCGACTCCATTGAGAGGGGGCTCCCCGTCGGGGTTGTAATATCGATGATAGTCCTTCGGCTCTCGAGGTATCGTGATTTTGTATTTTGATTCGGCCCATTGTTTGACCTTTTCGAGCTTTGCTTCTGGCGTGCCTTTCCCGCCTGTTGCTTTTTTGTATGCCGGATCGGAAATGTCGTCGTTGAGATAGGCTGTTTTGTGAATATACAAGAGCTCTCGCTGTGCTTGTGTTGGCGGATCCACTTTGAGCCCGATCGCTTGCAATGCTCTCATGCCCTCGATCGTTGCCGCTGTGCTGTCGTCGCCCTGTATCTTGACCCTGACAAAGCCATTCATTCCCCGCGTCGTGTCCGGGCTTGATTTCGGAGTGCGGCCCTCATACGGGACAATTGTCACCTCTACGCCCCCGGCCTTGGCAATGATCATTTTGTCGACCTTGTGATCGAATTGCCTCCCGTCAATAGTTCCATTGACCTCTGTCGTGTCTTGCAATCTGCCGTCGGCCCCGACGACTTTTTTTGTGAAATTGAATTGTGTGTCTCTACTTCTTGTTATTGTGACCCCATTGATGACGACCTCGTTTGTTTTTTCTACTGCCGGTGCGGCGTCAATGACTTTAGGCTCGTATCGTTTCCATATTTTCGACGGCGGGGCTTCTGCTTTTTTTGCTTTGAGCAAATCGTCCGCCATTTTGTCGTAATACCCGAGGACTTCGATCGATTCGATGAGCTCTTTTGCTTGCTTCGATTCGAGATCGGCCATCCCATAAAGATTGTCCTTTTGAAGTTTTAAAAAGGTTTCGATTTGAGACTTTACGTCGTCGAGCCCTTTCATCGTCTCGGGGTTGTAAGTTACCGACGCCCCGTTTTTGTTGCTTGCATGGTATCCGATGTTTCCCGCCGCTTTTTTCAACGCGAGCCAGTGGCCGTCGACTTCGTACGGGCTTATTGCCGGGGCCGCTGTTTGAGACGCCGGGGCCGTTGTTCCTGATAAGTCGAGCCCGGCTTTCTCGAGATTTTTCATCAAATCTTGAGATGACTTTTTGAGCAATTTGCCTTGGATCTTGACCACCTTTTCCCCCGTCGGGGTTGTCTCTTTCCACACAGAGAGGGCTTGATCCTCGAATGTGTCAAATCCTGCCTTGATGGTTGTGCCGTATCGCTTCGCTGATGCTGTCTCGAAATCTTTATGGAAATAATCGAGCCCGTCTCCCCTTAGTGAAACTTTCTTTTTGACCTCTTTCTTTGCCGCCGGGAGTAATGTCTCGAGATAGTCGATCCTTTGCTCGAGGATCGTGACGTCTTTCGACTGTTGTGATTCGCTTGCAATATTGAGGATCTTCGCCTTGTTTTTGACGATGTCCCGTATTTGATTGTGAATCTCATTCTGAGATATGCCCTTGAATATGTCCGCGGTTTCTCCCGCCGCCAATGGGCCCCTCATTGATTCGAGCTCTCCGACGACCGGGCCCCATGCGTCCGAGTCTTTTTTGTCCCCTTTTGCTCTGAATGACAACGATGATCCGTTGTCGATCCGAAAGGGTTCCGAGTCGGTAGTGACGAGAATGTTGTCGTTTGATTGCCCGGCGACGTCCCGGTTCCCGAGTAATGAGTCGAGGACAAAGTGCTCTCTGAGCTTGGTTTTGACTTTCGCCCCGAGCTGAGAGTCTCCGCTGGCTGTGTTGACTTTGCTCTGCCATTTTCCGAGCTCGAGGCTATTGTCGACATACTCGGCGATCTTGTAAGTATCCCCATTGATGACCATTGCCTTGGATCCCGGCACCTTTGCCCCCATCTCTCGATAAATTTTGTCGGCTGTCGCCTCGCTGTATAGGGCTTGCTTGGTCAGGTTATTCTCAAACTTGTCGCTCTTGACGACCCATTGTTTGCCCGTCTCCGGGTCGACCATGAGCTGAGGCTTTGTTGATCCGTTGAGTTGTTTGACAAACTCGAGCTTGTCGGCTTGCGGGAAATAGAGGTCGAGGTTTTTGACGTCTTTGTCGAGCTTGGCTGTCGTCTCCGTTTGCTTGACTGGTTGTTTCTCCTGATCGGCGATCGCGGCCTCGAGCCCTTCGATCTTCATACTGAAAACCTCTGTCTTTTTTGCCGCTTTCTTCTCGTCGACGTCTTTGTAAAAGTCGTCGAGCTCGCTTGTTGGGATATTGTCGATCGCCTTTTGCTGTGCCGGGGTCGGTTTCTTCCCCTCTGCGATTGCGTTTTTCGCCTTGCTGAGATATGTCGCTTCCGTTGCCGCCGCTGTTTTCTCTGCTTTTACGGCTTTGAATTTCTCGAGTATCGCGTGAGCTTGCCCGTCTGGCAGTGTGTCGACCAAATCGCCGAAATTTTTCGTTCCTGTTGTGAAACCTGTTGTTTCTTTGAATGTCTTCTCGTTGATTTGGCTGTATTTGGATCCGCCTTCGACGACAAGTTTCGCGAGCTCGAATGCTGCGACGTCGTCGACCTCGGAGTTGAGCATTTTGATTGCCGCGTCGAGATCCTTTGTCGAGGTCGGAAACTCCGCCTCGATCTTCTCGCCTAAATAATCATAAACTGATTGTTGCTCTTCTGTGCCCGTCTTGAATTGCTCGAGCTTGCTCTTGAGGTCGTCTGTAAACGTCTTATTGAGTTGTTTCTCTTGAGCCTTGGCTGTGTATGCTTCGACGTCCTCGTTAAAAGCTGTAATCTCGGGCCCGGTAAGTGTGCTTATTGCTTTTTGCTGCGCGGCTGTCGGGATTTTGCCCTCGGCGATTGCCTTTTTGGCTTTGCTGAGATAACTCGCTTTTGTTGCTGCCGCTTGTTTCTCGATGACCACGCCCTCGGCTTGCTTGAGTAGAGTGTCGGGCTCGAGATTCGGGAATGTCTTTTTGAGCCCGTCCATTGCTTCGACGAGCTTGATCGAGCTTTTGTCGCCCGCTTTTGCAAAGTCGACCTCGTCGGCGATCTTTTGCTCGGCGTTGTATTGCTTCACGTCGAGCACAAACGCGTCGATCTCCGTGTCTCCCCTGAGCTTTGCCGCGGCCCATTCTGCATGCCCGTCGATTGCGACGAGACTCCCGTCCTCTTGCCTGACGACGAAAATCTTTTTCGTGATCGGCTTTTCGACCAGCTTCTCGAGATCCTCTTTGACGACCTTGTCTGTCGAGAGGTTGATGTCGTCGAGTTTTAGCTTTTGCCCTGTGACTTGATCGGTGTCGATGCTCAGGTTGAGCACGCCCTTGTATTCGGCAAATTCCCCCGGGGTCGGAGGCTTGAGTTGCCCGAGCCCGTCAATATAAACGGCGTCGACGGTTTCGTATCCCTCGCCCTGTGCGAGCTTTCTCGCGAGGGTTGTTTGTGGCAAATCCGCGACGAGCTTGATCGCCGGGGTTTGCGTTTGCGGGATCCCTTCCGTTTCGACTGCTATCTCGGGCCCGTCTGAGTCGATTGCCGCGTTGAGCTGATTGAGCCTGAGCGGCCGATTGTTTTGATTGGTGAGATCGCTGATCGTGAGTTGCCCCTCTCTGAAAAGTTTCGCTCGAGTCGGCCCGAGGACTTGGTTCTGAAATGCTGGCGATTTGGTTCCGAGCCATTCATTGTAAGTCTTCGTTTTTGGGACTTGCCCGTCCATGCTTGCTCTTGAGTTGACGACGGCCGCGGCTCTTTGCTCTTCGCTCATTCCCATCGCCTCGAGCTTGGCTTGCACGGCGTCTTGAAACTCCATGTCGTCCATTGCCTTTATCGGCTTCCCGATGAGATCCGCGAGACTCGGCATGACCGGGACTTGCGTTGATCGGCACCCCCAATGAGCTGTTGGCCCGGGAAATTCTTTGTCGTGATCGATCGGCTTGTATTCCGGGACGCTCCAAGTCTTGCCGTCGAGGGCCATGCACGTCTTCGTCGTTCTCGCGTCGAGGGTTGCCATCCATTTGACGGCTTTGACAATGTCGTCGTTTTCTTCGATCGTCTTGAGCCGGGCCTCGTTGCTAACGGTTTGTACTGAGCTTCTCGCTAGTGCCTCGGCTTGAGCCTTCGAGACGTTCATGATCCCGTCTTTGTAGTTGTTCGCCTTGGTGCCCCGGATCCTCTTTGCGAGATCCCCCACGTCTTCCCCGGCGAGGTATCCTTGCCTCATTTGGCCCTCGAATTTGAATCGGAGGCTTTTGTCTTGAGCTTTCCACCACGCCCCCGAGCTGTGCCCTTCGACATTGCTCCGCTTCATGACGGCGTTGACTTGCGTCTCTGTGACTTGCCTCCGCAATATCGGGACGCCTATCGCCCCATTGAGTGCGGCTGTCGTGCCTTTGATTTGCGTCTTTGCCAGTTTGTCGAGATCCGCCCCGTGATTCTTGCTGATCGTCTGGTATGAGCCATTGATCGTTGCGCTCGTGTCTTTGAGCAATGCTTGCAAACTCCCCTTTTTGCTCGGGCTCGCTTTCGCTATTTGCCCGACAAGGTTTTGCTCGAGCTTCTCGAGCTCTTTGACCACGTCCTTTCGTATCCCGGCCTCGACGCGTAAAATGTTGATCGCGTTTGTGTTCGACCAGTCCTCGAGGTATTCATTCGCTGAGGCCATAGCGTCGATTTTTTACTCTTCGCCTTCGGCTTGCTCTTCGGCTTGCTCTGGCGTTTCCTCGGCTTGATCGGGCCCGGGCCCGGGCTCGAGCTCGGGCCCGGGCTGAGGTGTTGGCATAGGGTTTTCTTGCTCGAGATCGCGTTTTTCTTCGTCGAGCGTGAGCCCGTCCGGGTAAATCTCGCCTTTTTGGAGGTTGTAGAAAAACGTCGGGTATGAGATCGCCCCCATTTGGAGGGCTGAGACGAGGGCCGTGAGGTGTTGGGCTTGCATCCCTGCCGAGACAAAGTCTTGAGCAATCACGAGGAAATTGCTTTCGGCGTAATCACTGGGCCGTTGGGCTGAGGTTTTATCCGTCCACCACGCCGCGATTTGCATTGCCCGGCTGAGGCTTGCGCTCATTGCCCCCGCCATTCGGCTGAGGCTTGCCGTATCTGCGCTTGCCCTGAGTTGGACTGTCTCGAATGCCTCGGCGTCTCGCGACTCCGCAAAGAGCAATCTCGCGCCAAGAGCGGCCATTTGTTTCTCTTTCTCTTCGAGGGCCTTTGTGAGCTCACTGAGCCCGCTTCCCGTAAACTCGAGAAACCCGAATTTCGCGTTGTCGTTCTCGCTGATCCACGCGTATTCCGTCCCGAGCTTGAATGAGCCCCCGTTGCTGTCGTCGATCCCTGTCGCGTACGGTGTCGGTAATGCTGCAATATGCCTTGCATGTTCGAGGTCGACGCTTGAAACATAGTGACTGATGTTGATTTGTGCCAAATCCTCGAGCGGGATTTCTCCGACGTCTGGCCGGGTATGCGTTGCCCCGTGAAAAACTACGGGAATGAAATCGAGATTCTTGCCCCCTCGCTTCGGCTCGAGGCTTTCTTCGGCTTCCATTGATGACGTGACGCCCTTCCCGAGATAAGTTTGCACCCCGGATCCCGTGACTTGACTCGTTTTGTTCCTGTCGCTGTAAACGTCGACTGTCAGTATTCCATCTCTGAGCCTGTAAATCCTGATTCGCTCTGTGTTCGCCGTCGAGATGTCGTCCTCTTTCATCTCGTCGTCTCGCTCTCTCACTTTGAGATAGTCGAGGACGTTTTTGCCTTTGCTCCGGGTTGTGTGCCAGTCGAGGATGTCGACCTCCCTGTAAAAAGCAAAATAAGGCCTTTGTTCCTCTTCCGACCATTCGATCAGAGTGCACGCCCGGCCCGTGCTCGAGATTGCCTCGGCGAGCTCGACGACGTATCCCGAGATGTCGTTGCCTTGCAAGTCGACGTCCGCAATGATCGAATCGTCGAGTTCGGTTTCGGCCTCCGGGGGCTTGCGTGTCAAGAGCCCGGTTTGCGCCCGGTTTGCTGTCGCTGTGCCATTGAAAAAATTCCCGCGATTCTTAAATTTTTGATATTCCGTTTCGGTTTGTCCGTCGAGCTTCGGGAGATATGTCTCTCCGAGCTTTTTGATGGTACGCCCTCCCGATATGCAATCAATGACGGTTTTCCATCCTTCGACCGCCTCTTCGTACTGCGTATGTACTGATTCGATGCTCATTTCACAGTCCTTTTACGCACAATGCCCTCTTGCGTCAAAAACAATTCCCTCGATTTGCGTTTTTCATGTCGGCCCGAGGAATGAGGGCCCATTGAAAGATCCCCCGTCCCATACGATAAATTTTGCTTTTTGCTCGTCGCTCACTTTCGCCTCGTTGAGCTTCGCGGCTGCGAGTAAAACTTTCGACATGTTGACCTGATCCGAGTGTCGGAGTTTGTCGAGCATTTGGCCCTCTTTCTTTATTCGGCCCGGGTCATTTTGCATTTTTTTGTTGTTGTTTGGTTTCCCCCGTTTGTTTCGGGCCCTTATTTTCGAAAATGCGATCCCACCCTTTCCGATATGTTTCGTTCGGGGCCTTCGTCTTGATCGGATCGCCTGTGATGTCGTTTTTTGCCGGGTTGCTCATGTCTTGCTCAACTATACAATTCCGCGAGGCCTTCGTCGACGAGTAATTGATTGAGATTTTGCCCCTCGAGGTAAATCGTCCCGAGCCATCTCCCGTATTTGCCTGACTTGTCTTTGTGACTGACGAGCATGATCTCTTTGCCGAGTATGAGCCCTCTGAGTCGCTCCGCCGAGACGAGCCCGGCCTCTCTCTCGTCGCCTCGGATCTCTGGCGTGTTGATCCCATAAAGGCGAATTTTCTGATCGCTCATGGTGTGATTAAATCCGAGATCGATGTCGAGGGTGATCGAGTCGCCATCGTAAACGCTCGTGCATTTCGCTTTGTAGATGTAAAAGATCCCCTCTTGAATTGCTTTGACTGCTTTCTCGCTCATGATTTCTCGGGGTCGTAAGCGGCCGCGACGAGCACGACGGCGAGGTCTTCGTTGTTTTCGTCCATTGCTTGCATTGCTGTCGCTAGTGCGACGCTCCGCTCATTGAGATCGCTCGTGACTTGCATTTGCAATTGCTCCCGGGCCCGGGCCCTCATTCCCGGCCATTTGTCGCCGTATTGCTTTCGGCATTTCACGACGATGTCGTTGATCCCCTGCGCGATCTTTTTGTATCCGTCTTTTTCTTCGCTAGCGTCTTTCATATTAAAATGGGATTTCGTCTTCTTGCTGATTTGCGGCTTGCTGCCTGACGGGGTTGCTCGGAGGTAAATGAGACGCTCGTTGTTGTTGGGGCCTCTCCGGGGCCTCGTATGGCTTCGCCTCGGGGTCTTTCGACGGTGCCGCTCCGAGAAACTGCATGTTTGTCACTGTGACGGAATGTTTCGATCTCTTCGCGCCCGTCTCTTTGTCGAGCCAATCCTCGAGCTTGAGTTTGCCGTCGATTAAAATCGAGGATCCTCGTTTCGTGTATTTGCTGAGGGTTTCGGCGAGCTTGCCCCATGCCGTGAGATCGACGAAAAGGGTTGTCTCGATCTTGTTGCCGTCTTTGTCGATCCTCGCCTCGTTGACTGCGATCGATCCGCTGGCAACGCAATTGCCGCCCTCGAATTGTTTGATTTCCCAGTCTTTTGTGAGATTGCCTATTAGTATTATTTTGTTGTAGTTGCTCATGATTATTGTTTTGTTTCTGTGTTTCCCCAGATTGTCGAAAAGCCCTCGGCCTCGTATGTTTGCTCTCCCTTTTTACATGCGTAAACGGCCCCGGTGTGATCGGAGTATCCGAGCATGTCGCTCAGTTCGGCCCATGTGAGTTCCGTGCATTTCCTGATCAGATATGCCGCGACGTTTTTGCCCTCTTTGTGCTTGGTGAGTAATGTCGTCCGATCGATCCCGTATCGTCTGGCGATCAGGCTGACGATTTGCTCGGCCTTGGCGTCTTCCGGGTTGTGTCCCCGGCTGTTGAGCTCGGCGACAAGATCGCCTGTCGTGACGTTCTCGAGTTGAGGTGTGTCGACTTTCATTCGACCCCCTCTCTTTGTTTGCATGCCTGATCAGGGCCGTGAAACTCCCAACAATTCTCACAGAAAACCGTTTCCTTGTCGTCGGCGTAATCGTGCCAGTATGCTGATGAGGGGTGAGACGCGTGAAACTCGTCGCCGTATTCGCTCTCGTTTTGCCATTGATACATTGTATCCCATACTCTCATGAGAGGGGCCTTGTGCATGAGGGTATCGGCGGTGCTGTTTTTGTAGTTGTCGTATTGCAACGACGCCGTCTTGTTTATTATCCAATCGACAAAGTCGGTTTCTTTGACCGTCTTCCGGGCGATATAGTCGGCAAGTTGTGTAATCGATACGTCCCCCGGGAGCGTGCATGCCTCGGCTTGCTCCCGGCTTCGGTATCTGATCATGAGGCTGTCGGGTTTGTCCCGGTGCCTCACGACGCTCAGAAACTCGTCACTTGTAAATATCCACATAATCTCGATTAGTTGGTTTGATTGTGGATTTCGCGGAGCTCTTTGACTGTTTTTGCTGAGACTTCCCATAAGTGATCGACGCATGTCTTAAACTCGGGCATGTCGCCGGGCACGACCGGGGCCTTAGTGAGCAATCGAGTCACAAAGGTCTTGATCAAGATGCAATCGGCGATCGAGTCGGGCAATTTCTGGCCTGTCTGGAATAATCCGAAATAGCGATTCTCCGTTTCTGCCTTGATGTCGACGAGGGCCCATACAAAGAGCCCTGACTCGTTGGCGTCGGAGTGCATGACGACCGCGTTTTTGGGCATTTTGACTCGAGCGATCCCCCCTTGTCCGGGGCTGATGTTGTATTTGTATATTGTTTTCATGTTGTTGGTTTTCGTTGGTTGTGCCCCCCGGAGGGGGCTTGTTGATTAGGTGATTTTGAGTTTGTCCTCGGCGTTGAGGATCGTTTCTTGCGTATATGATAGGATCTTGCTCGCCCTCTTGGCGAGCTCTAATCTTTCGTATGTTGCGCTCTCAATTGTCGACGTGTCCATATTGATGATCTCGTCGAGTAAGTGCTTGAGATCGACCTCGAGGCAAATGCTTCGCCCGAGTAATGATCCCATGATTTCGGGATAGTTTTTTGGTTCCATTTTGATGATTGATTGCGCCCCCCGGAGGGGGCTTGTTGTTTAGTCGACGATTGGATAGGCGTCGCGGACGGCGATTCGTATCTTGTTGAGTGCCTCTGCCTCGGCTTCGGCTTGCATCTCGGCTTTGAAATAAAACATGTCTTCAAAGCTGAGATCATGTTGCTCGGCATAGGCCTTGTCGGCGTCGTCGAGCTTGGCTTCGAATACCTCTTCGGGGGTGAGCATGCTTTCGCAAATGAGCCCGGTGTCGAGGGCGTGTTGTATGTCTGTTTTCATGTTGTTGGTTCTCGTTGGTTGTGCCCCCCGGAGGGGGCTTGTTGTTTAGGCGATAAAATTCTCTCCGTCGATTGTCCATGAACAATTGACAAGGCAAAGCCCGCCGAAATGCTTTTTGAATGTCTTGAGCATGAGCAAAGCCTCTTCGACGGTGTCGAAATAGATCGAGAATACTTTGCCTGACTCGGTGGAATAATTGGCGGAATATGTGAATTTCATGTTGTTGGTTTGTGTTGGTTGTGCCCCCCGGAGGGGGCTGTGTTGACTATCCGAAATTGGCCCGGAATAAATAGACGAGGTCGTAAGGTGCCTTTTCTCCGTCGAGCCATTTCACGAGGAAAGTCTCTTTCAATCCTGACGCTTGAAACTTGCGGACTTGCACGCCCGGGAATTTCTGGCTTATGCGATCAAACTCATTTTCTGAGACTGACTTTTCTCTGTGCTTGGCGGCTGTTGTGTTGGTCGTGTTGTTCATCGTGTAAACATAATGCAACGAAAACGTCCCTTTTGCAAGCCCTAATGTGAAAAAATGTGAAAAAAGCCCCCGGTGCCCTATTTACGGGCCTTGCGGAGTTTGAGAAACCTCGTGATCCTGCGCCCGAATGAGTCGGGCCTGTCAGTTTGAGACTCTGCGACGACTTTGCCCCGGTTGCTCACATACGTCGTTTTGCGGCGTCCGAAAGCGTCGGGCTTGTTGGTGATCGCCCTTGCTATGACCCTGCCGTTGTCGGCGTATATGACGCTTGTCGTCCTGCCGAATGCGTCGGGCCTCCCTGTCACGATCGTGTCGGCGATCAGTGACGGGGTTGTTGCCGCGATCAGGGCCGCGGTGATTATTGCTTTTGTTCTCATATGAGTATGCATTATGTCGTTGTTTCGTTGTCGTTGTCCTCGTCGATCAGTTCGTCGTTGGGTATGTTGTCGAGCCTCTCGTCGAATAGCTGCATTTGAGTCGCGTCGTTGCTCGGGCTATTTGCCCATATTTGCGCGACATGTTCCAAGGCTTGCGAAAAAATCTCCATTGGATAATGAGCGATGATGTGAGGGGCCTTGACGCTCGGGTTCGGGTTCGTTTTTTTCGTGAGGATGTGAGTCGGGTCGTGCCCGAGTTGCTGCGCAATGTTTCGCAAAGCGTGCCCCGTCGACCAGTTGTTAACTTTGCTTTTCGGGATCCCCGCGGCCTTCATGATATGGCGAAAATTGAAATACTCCATTTTCACGCTCCGAATTTGACGGTTCCCTCGTTCATGGCTTCGATCGCCTTTTCCGCCGTCTCGAAAAGTTGGCTCGTAAACCATTCTCCGTGCTGTTGTTGCCAATACCACCCCTTGCCGGTTTCCATCTCGTCGTCCTCGGAATACTCGAGAGCGTTGTTTTTGTCGTTTGCGTTTTCCATTTTGTTTTTGTTGGTTGTGCCCCCCTCCCGGGGGGCTTGATTTGATTAGTTGGGCACCTCGACGAGCTCGAGCGTGTGCCCTTGCTCGTGCATCCGGGCCCAAAATGCTTTTGCCTCGAGACGCTCTTGCTCTGCGATCTCGTTGATGACGTCCTCGGCGAGCTCAGGGGCCCCGGCAAGGTCGTTGTTGTATCTTATGCTGTCGAGACGCTCGAGCGTCTGTACGGCCTCGTCTTTGCGTTGTTGGTTGTTTTCGATCATTGTGTCAGGATTGTGATTGTTGCGTAAATTGCGACGCTTGCCGCGTGTATTGTGAGGATCCAAATTGAGCCTTTGAATATCGGGTCTTTTTTTGCCCTTAAAATTTCGACTCTGATTTTGCGTTTGAGCTCTCTCATTATTCTCTTTCGATTTGGGTTTCGGGCGGCGTTTCGATTTCCCAACATGCTGAGATGTGATCGAAAAACTTGTCAAAGTCGTCCTCTTCAAACCAACTCGTCATTTCATTGACGAGGTGCATTCTCATAAATGTCGTCGAGCATGTCTCCGCCATCCATTCCATTTTTTCGAATCGATCAGTCTCTTTGATCCACTCTTGCCGGGCGTCTATTTCGTTGTTTGTTTGTGCTTTCATGTTGTTGGTGAGTTGCGCCCCCCGGAGGGGGCTTGTTGATTAGCCTTCGCGCTCGATCTCGACGTTGAGGGTAATGTGACCGGGCTTGTGATATATCTCGATCTCCCGGGCCTCGTATCGAAAGAAAAGCCCATTGACGTTGTACTCCGCGTTGAATGCCGCTTTGATTGCGTCTTCGAAATACATGAGATCCGCCTCGTTGACTTTCGTCACGAAATCGGACGATCCCTTGCATTTATATCTGCCGTATCCCTCTTCGCCGATGTGATCCTCGTCGCCGTACCATTCGCGGGTTTGAGTGCGAATGAGGATTTCGAGTTGGCGGGCGGCGATTGCTGTTGTGTTGGTTTCGTTGTTCATTACACCCAAAAGCCCCGACCTTTTCACGGGTCAGGGTAATGGGGAAATGGGGCTTTGCTTAGAGCTTGTTCGCCTTGACGTATGCGTCGATCGACTCGAGGCTTGATCGGTATCTGATCAAATCGTCGAGCACGTCGTCGAGGATCTCCCTGCCGTGCATATATTCTTGCCCCTCCATATTGCCCGTGACGGCTGTCTGAATGAAATCAAGAATCTCAGCATGCGAGGCGAAAGTTTTCGCGCTTGCGATTTGCTGGTTGCCCTTGATAAGTTGGGCGATCGGGCTTGTCGTTGTGTTGGTCGTGTCGTTCATTGGAGATGCATAATGGGACGGATCCGTTCCTTTTGCAAGCCCTAATGTGAAAAAAAGTGAAAAAACTTTCTTTTCCCTGTAAATACAAGGGTTTGCCGCTCTCTTAAAGCCCCCCGATTTTGCGTTTCCCGCTCTTTGTCCGCCGTCTTTGCAACGCGTATGTGATCGCGTCGTATGCGTGATCCTCGTGAGTTGTGTCGACGTCCTCGGGGTTTGATGTCGATCTCCCAAGGGCCGGGATCGTTCTGACGGCGTTGACGCAATTCTCAAAAAAGACAATGCCGGGCCCGCCTTCGGGGTCGAGCTGGTTCGGGGCGAGTAAGAGGTGCAAGAGTTGGGCCCGGTGCACCCTTGATCCCGCCCATTTCTCGACGGGCTTGATCCTGAGCCCAAGAGCTTGCAATTGCTTCCCCCGGGGTATGGCCTCTTTGCCCGATGCGTCCGCGCTGCCGATGTTGGCGAATGCTCCCGAGTCCATACTCCCGACGATCGGTGCCTCGTGTCTGACGGGCTCCCCTTCGTGATCGCAACGCCCGAGCCTGTCGTTGATCGCGAGAGCCCGCTCGGCGTATTCTCTCGGGAGCATGCCCTCGGCGTATAGTTCGGCGATCACATAATACGTCTTTGTCGTTGGGTTTTGTGTGATCCAATACATTGCCGCCGGAGCTGCATATCCGTCGTCGGCTCCGACCCATACTTCCCAGTCGATCGGAATGTCGAAAGGTCGACAAACGTGTTTTTCCTTTCTCCATACTCCCCCATACATTGCCCCGGCTATGACTTCCCAGTCGCCATCTCTCAGGGCTCTGATCAACTCACGATCTCCGAGCCCCTCGAGTCGCTCTTCATAGTCGGGGTCGTTTTTCATCATTGCGAAATTGTCCTCGAGCCTTGCCGGGACGAAAACTCGAGTCATTCCGCCCTCGGCTTTGCCCGCTCTCTTGACGATGAAATCCCCTTGATCGACAAATCCCGCTTTGCACCAATGATGCCCGACGCCCCCGGGGTTTGTCCCGAGGATCGATCTCGGGAATTGTGTCTCGACATGATCGGGCACCTCGAGCGTCCCGATACGCATCCGGGCCCGGAGGTATCTGTACTCGGCCTCTGTGAAGTGCGTCGCCTCGTCGAGTAGCAATACGTGAATCTCGGCCCCTTGATATTTCGTGAGGTCGTTGACGTTCGCTAAGTGACAAAGGTTGATTCGGCTCCCGTTGCTGAATCGGACTTGTTTCCCGACGATCTTCGCGTGCCCTGAGCTCATGATCGGCCCGAGCATGTCCCGGAAACTCCCGGATCCTTGCAAATGGTTGTATTCGAGTTCTGGCCAAGTACGCCGAAAGAGATACGTTTGCAATTTCGGCACCTGTAAACTCCAAAGAATCGCCGCGGCCCGCAATAGCCAACTCTTGCCCCCTCCCGCGGCCCCTCCGTAAAGAGTCTCCCGTGCCGGGCTATTGATTGCCGCCTTTTGCTTCGGTTGCAAGACGAGCTCGACGCCTTGATCTTGTGCAATCATGTTTTTGGCGTCTCGTCCGTCTGGTCGATAAATTCGGGCACCTCATGTCCCTCGTTTTTGTAGATGATCGTGAGCGGCGGAATTGCTGCCGTTGGCAATGGTTGCCCGCCCGGGCCCGAGAGCTCTGTTTTTGAGCTGTCACCCCATCTCTCTTTGTATCGTCTCTTGAGGATCTCCATTTTCGCTCTCCAGTCGACGTCTGATGATACTGACTCGACGAGCATGACCTCGTTGTCGGCTTCGGCGTGCTCGAGTGCGTCGATAAATTTGACGTGTATCGTGTTCCGCCCCTCTTCGCGCTCTTTCTCGCCTCGCTCTTTCCACTCGTAAAAGGATCGTCGAGAAACCCGGGCCCGACCGCACGCGGCCAGAATATAAGAGCCCCCCCGGATCGATGAACAAATCGACTCGATGACCGCTGTCGTGAGCTTGAGTTTTGCCATATCTCGACATTGCCGCGTCGACGTTCCAAGTGCAAGCGGAAACGTCCCGCCCGGATCCGGGCCCGTCACATGTCGCCCGTTTTTTTCCTCGCCCGCGTATCGTGTGCAAGTCGCGCTATTGATTCGGAATTTCCGAATGACTGGCCTTTGCCGAAACTCCCGAAACTGACCTTACTCGAGATCCCGGGTTTTTTGCTCCCATTCGGCTTTCGAGGCGTCTTGCCATGAGATGTTTGTGTAATGCCCGGCCAGGACGCCCTTGTGCTCCCATACGGTGAGTCGGTAAACCCGCCATGCATCCCATTGATCGAATTTCTCGGGCGTGTCGACCCCGGGGTAATCCGATGTAACGCCGATGTAAATTTGCCGGGCGATCTCCGGGTTCTCGTTGTCGGCGTAGAGCTCCGCAATGTGGCCCATCATGGCCCAAGGATTGATTTTGACGGTTTCTTGTTCGGGTTTCATTGTGTTGGTTTTATTTGTTGAAAAAATTGTCTTCAAGATGTTGTGCCGCTTTGATCACGGATTTCGGCACTGCCTTTCTTTTGGAGTGTGTGCGATAGTCCTCGACGGCCCCTGTGTCTTCGACGAGAGCAATGCTTCCGCCGTAGTTGCCGCACGGGCTCTCGATGTCGACCAATACGCAAGGGTCGCTGTATGGCTCCGCTGTGATGTTCCATCCGTTGACGGTGATTGTTGTGATTGTTGTTTTGTTCATAATGTTGGTTTCTGGTTTGCACCCAAAAACCCCGACCTTTTTACGGGTCAGGGTGTTGGGCTTGGTTTGATTAAAACGGGATCCCGAGCTCTTCGTTTTTCTTGTTGTCGTCGATCATTGCTTGCCACGCTTTCGCCTCTTCGAGTTCGGCTTTGAGAGTCTTGGCTTCGATTGCGGCTTTCTCTTCTGGCGATAATGATGCCCAGTTTGCTTCCCATCTTGCATCTTCGATTGCGGCTTCGGCGTCTCCGTCGATCTCTGAGGATCCGTATGCCTCCCGTATGTAATCCTCGCGGGCAAACATGACGTGGTCGTTGTGCTCTTGTTGGGCGTCGTGATAGTAATTGCTCATAATGTTTTGGTGTTGGTTGTTGGTTGTTGGTTGTTGGTTGTTTCTGACTAGGGATGCATAATGGGACGGATCCGTTCCTTTTGCAAGCCCTAATGTGAAAAAAAGTGAAAAAAGTTTTTTAGTTGTAAGTG